>Ga0255053_10000878_pt1 | contig 16457 bp, 9 predicted proteins | sample JV7_2_22_MG_FD_188635 | JGI IMG/M metagenome (GOLD analysis project Ga0255053, IMG submission 188635) | Seawater microbial communities from Jervis Inlet, British Columbia, Canada - JV7_2_22 | ecosystem: Environmental > Aquatic > Marine > Inlet | place: Canada: British Columbia | collected...
ACCGGGGAAATGCTCGTCGAGCTATCCAACGTCGATGAATTCGCCGCCGCGTTGCCCGAGGTGTCCTTGCTGCCGGGCAGCTACTCGCTGCAGGTGAGCGGCGGCGGTACGCCGGACATCCTGACCTTGTCGGTAGTCCACAAGGACCGACTACCCGACACCGCGCAACAGATTCTGGCACTGGACGTTCCTGATGAGATTCGTTTCGGCTACCTTGCGTTGTTCCTGTCGACGGAGGATTCGTGGCGTTTCGAGGCGTTGCAGCTCGCACACACGAATAATCTTGAACAGCTCGTGTACACTTTGGAGAACGGTCGGTAGCCTGAAATATAAGAAAAACGAGAGATTATCGAATCAAGGGGGTCGCGGAACTTCGTCAATGTGTCCAGCAAGAGCGGGTTCCCGAATAATAATGAAAAAATATCTGTTTCGAGCGAACGTATGAGCAACATTAGAGTAAGTGGAATCACGCCGCGAGCAATTCTGGCGGCGTTGGCAATATTTTGCGTAACCCCGGCATTGAGCCAGACGGACTCGATGTTCAGTCCGTATCAGCGATACGAGGATGCGCTTCTCGATGACGACCTCGATGCCGCCGCCGGGTTTGCGCAACAAAGCGTAAGCGCCACGACCGCCGAGTTCGGAGCAGAATCTCCGGAAGTGGTCGAGGCCCTTATTCGACTCGCGACCGTCAATCAGCGGCTTGGGCACCTCGACGACGCCGAACGCAACCTCGAGCAGGCATTGAAAATCGCCGAGCAAGCGCTCGGGGACCGGCACCCGGAACTCGTGCCACTGCTTGAATTTCTCGCCACGATAAATCGCGAGCAGGGGGACCTTGATAATGCCGCGGCAAGAATCGCCAGGGTTCTGAGCATCGAACTGGCGATTTACGGCGAGCACAGCGACATTGTTGTTACGACGCTCGGCGAATTGCGCGATATCTACGAGGAATCGGGACAGACAGACAAACAACTCGAGATGGAGGCGAGGATTCGCGCAGCGGGTGAATTTACACGGAACCTCGGATCGCTTGATGACGATGATCCGCGACGCTACTCCGCGAAGGACGGTTATGCGACGGTGCGTGTTTTCTACGGCACGAACCGCGTGGCCAGCGGCAAATCAAAACCTGCACAGTTTTATGGCAACCGTCGCGGCGAACTCGATGTCGGATACGTCGACGTGAGCATTCCCGAGACGCACAAGTATGGTGAACTCGAATCAGAGAGCCGTTTCTCGATCTATACCTATCTACTTGGCGACGAAGCCAAGAAGCGTCGCTACGTAATACTGCAGTCGGTAGTACCACTCGATCAGGAAGATTACTACGCTCAACTCAGTAGCTATATTGAGGGCTCGCCCTCGAATGACGTCTTCGTTTTTATTCACGGCTTCAACGTAACTTTCGAAGACGCGGCAAGGCGTGCCGCACAGCTGGCCTACGATCTCGATTTCGACGGCACGCCAATGGTGTACAGCTGGCCGTCGAAGGCGTCAGCAGTTGCTTACACGGTAGACGAAGCCGTCGTACGACCGAGCGGGCGCAAGCTGGCACGCCTGCTCGACGGCATCGTTCATGAAACAGGCGCGGAGCGTATTCATCTCGTCGCCCACAGCATGGGAAACCGGGCACTGATCGAAGCGTTGCAAGCATACATCCTCAGGAACGGCACGGAGGAGTCGCGGCAAACTTTCGATCAAATCGTGTTTACGGCGCCCGATGTCGATCGCGACTATTTCCTTGAAACGGTAGATTCCGTATCGAGCGTCGCGCGGCGCGTAACGCTTTATGCGTCCAGAAACGACCTTGCCCTGAAAGCGTCGCGGCTCCTGCATGGCGCCACGCGCGCCGGTCTCGCAGGTGGCGCGATCATCAGCCACCCTGCGATCGATACGATCGATGTATCAGGTATCGACGCCGACATTCTCGGGCACAGCTATTTCGCGGCAAACGAAGGGGCGATCTACGATCTGTTCCGGCTGTTCTGGCACGGCGAACCTCCACCGGAGCGCTGTAGCATGAGCGAGAAGGAAACGAGAGGCGCGAGGTTCTGGCTTTTTGATCTGGACAACTGCCGTGGCAGCGATCTCCTTGAGGCAGGTCTGCTGTACAGAAAATTCGGCGACAATGCCGTGCAGCGGGTCGAGCAGCATATCGAAGAAATCGAGGACGACGAAGACGAAGACAAGGAAGAGTGGACTGGCATCCTCGACCGCTTGCATTCACTCATCGACGAGTCGGAATGAACCCGCGCAAGCAGTAGTCTTCGCGACGGCCGCGCTTCGAGACGATTCCGCAGGGTGCTACGCCAGGTAACTCGCGCAACGTTGCCGCCGATTTGCTCTGCCGGCGACTTAGTCCGGTGGCGATTCTCCAGCCGCGAAGTTGTGCAGGTCCGGCTCTACGTGTGGCAGATGATGCTCGATTTCTTCCGCCAGGTGCTCGGCGTTTCGGATCCAGCTACATGTTTCACAAGTGCAGGTCGTTTCGTCGTGTCGCAAACGCCTGTGAAGCGCCTCCACCAGTTTGATGCCTTCGCGCAGAGACTCGCCGAGTTCTTCGGTGGTCTTGTCGTCGCGGTGCACAAAGTCTTCAAGGCAGTGGTCCCAGTTGCAGTTGCCGCTACCATCACAGTGATGACAGCGTTCGCCGGTGGCTTCGTAGAGATTCTTGTGGGCGTAGTTTCCGCCTTCGATGAGCTGCCTGACCAGCAATCCGGGATAAGTGAGCGCTTCTATTAGTTGTCGTCGCATGCCTCTCTCCTCTCGACTGTATCTCCATACTAGGGAAGTCGACAGGCGCACTCAACCACCAAACGCATCCGGTCGGCATGTAATTGCCCTGGTAGCCAATTCGGCTGGAATTTGGTGTTTTTGACGGCTGCGCAGGTCCGCTTCGGACGCTCATCAGTAACGATATGTGAACTCCAGCCCGACCTGTCGCGGCGGGCTCGGCCATGCGATGTCAGCCGGCAGACCGATGAATCTCGCCGCGAAGAACCACTCGATATAGCCCTCGTCGAACAGGTTGTTGACGAATAATCGCGTCTCCCAGCGTTCCTTCTCGAGCGAGAGGCTCAGATTGACCAGGTCATAGGGAGACTGCGTGTCCACGTTGTCCAGCGTCCAGTACGTTTTGTCGCGGTGCTCGTAATCGACGCGGCTGACGAGGTCCAGCGTATTCGACAACGCCGCCGTGTGCTGCAACGCGAAATTCAGTGTCCAGATCGGGGCTCCCGGAACCTTGCTGCCCAGAATCTCCGATGCCGGGACCAGCACGCCGGCTATATCTTCGTAATCGGTGATCTCGCTATCGGTGTAGCCGATGCCGAAATCGAGCTGCAACGAATCCGTCGGCAAAGCCGTAATCTCGAGCTCTCCGCCCCAGAGCTTGCTCTTCGGAATATTGATAATTGCCTGGGTACCGGTCTGGTCGAACAGGAAGAACTGCTGATCCGTGTAGTCGGTATAGAAGACCGAGACTCCACTCCGAAGCCGCCCGCTCTGCGACGAGGTCTTTACGCCAGTCTCGTAACTGACGAGCGATTCCTTGTCGAAACCGGGTTCGAAGTTGCTTCCCGGCGCGAGGTTGTTGAAACCGCCGGCTCGAAATCCCTTGCCGATCGTCACGTAGCCGAGCAACCCTTCGCGGAAGTTGTAGGCCAGGCTCGCCTTCGGCTGTAGTTCGGTAAAGGTCTCGCTGCGACCCTGGGTCCTGTCCTCGGGAGTTTCTTCGTCGTAGCGAAATGCCAGTGTGAGTTCCAGGTCGTCGGTAATGTCGTAACTCAGATTGCCGAATGCCGCAATATTCTCGAGTTTGAGCTCCTGTGCGGCGGGCGGCACCGGGAAACCGAGAAACGTGGTCGCCAGTGAGCGGAAGCGGTCCTGGTCGAAGAAGTAGAGACCTGCAACCCAGCGCAGTCGCTGGTCCGCGGGCGAGCCGAGGCGAAACTCCTGGGCGAACGTCTGCGACTCGTCGATGACGATGATGTCGATTGCTTCAAACAGGGTCTGGTCGAGATCCTGGTCGTTGCCGGAGTCGACATCGGTATAAGAAGTAATCGACGTCAGCGTTGCCCAGTCCAGGTCGAAATCGATCTTCATCGAGAATTCCGAGAACTTCACGAACGACTCGCCGATGCGATTCGACTGAATTTCGTAGGTCGGATTGCCGAAGAAAATCGGCGGGTCCGGTGGTGGCAGTGGCAACACGCCCTCACTGCCCGGCATGAAATAGCCCGAACCGCCCTGCTGGTCCGAGTACTGTCCCCGCAAGTCGACCGAGAGTCTCTCCGACGGTTTGTACAATAGCCGGCCACGGAACGACGCGGATTCCTTGAAGTCCACGTTCTGATTATCGAGATAGGCGTTTTCGAGCTGACCGTCACGGTCCTGCCAGCGGAACGAGGCGCGGTACAGGAGCTTGTCGCTGGTAACCGGGCCGGACGCGCTCCCCGCAAACACGTAATCATTGCCCTCCGCCGCCGATACGCGGATGTCGTACTCTGGTTCGCTGGTCGGCGCCCGTGTGGATACCAGTATTGCGCCGCCGATCGCGTTGCGGCCGTACAGCGCTCCCTGCGGCCCGCGCAGCACGTCGATACTTTCTATATCGAACAATTCCTGCGTTGTAAGCAGATTGTTCGTCGCACTGACGCCGTCGATGCGGAACGATACCGGCGGCTGTCCGGTACCCCGGTTCTGCCGGACACCACGAATGACCAGCGTGCTCACACCGATCTCCTGGTCGTCGGAAAAGCGCAGGTTCGGCGTTAGCGAAGCGACGCGATTGATACGTTCGATACGGTGCCGCTCGATATCAGCGACCGTAAACGCCGTGATGGAATCGGGAACGTCGGAGAGATTCTCGGCCCGGTATCGCGAGGTAACGATGATCTCCTCGATCACCGTTTCCGGCTCCGCCTGGGCCGGGGTCACAGAGAACCACAGGCCAGCAAGACCTACGGCGGCGAATGCGAGTGCGCGAGGCACTCGGACAATTGTGTCGTACAAGACGAATTCCTTTCGTGAGTTTTGTAACGGCTGGATATGTGCGGCCTGCAGACAATTCCTCACGGCCGGGATTTTGTCAATAGACCAATGTGCCTATGGCGGCAGAGAGGTATCTCTGCGGCGTCGGCCGGCCATGAGCAGCACAAGGAGGACCAACCAGGCGGGCGCCATCGCGCCACCTCCACTGCCGCCGGTACCCTCGTTGACGCCGACATTGACGGTACGCACCGCGCTCATGATATTGCCGGCGCGGTCTCCTACGCTGTAAGTGACCTGCTGAGTGCCGACCACCGCCGTATTAATCGTATCGGACACCTGGATCTGGTCCGTAATATCGCCATCAATGTCATCGACGGCGGTCGCGCCAGGATCCACCCATTCGACGCCGGCCGGGATGGCCACTGTCGCCTCACCCAGGAGTTGCAGGTCCGGCGCTATCCGGTCGCCGAGGCCCAGCCTGCCGATACCGTTGTTCGCGTGAATCTCGAGCACGCTCGCATCGCGACCGACCATGATGAGGTCGAGAGATTCGTCGCCATTGAAGTCGGCCAGGACGCCCCGTTGCATGCCGTCACTGATAATCTGTTCCGGCGCCAGCGCAAGCCCGCTTCCTGGCGAGCCCAGGTATAGCTGATGTACACCTGCCTCGTTGACGGCGAGGACGTCGGGCCAACCATCAATATTGATGTCACCCGAGATCAGCGCTGAAACCGGCGACGCACCGAAAGACTGGCTGGCGGCGAAACCGCCATCGCCCTGCTGCACCAGCACCTTGTTCTCCGGGGCGTTCAGATCGTCACCGTCGATGCCGAGCAACAGATCTGCAGCACCATCACCGTTGAGGTCATAGGCGCTCGCCGTCGCTACGCTGCCGTAATTGAGCCGCGTGCTGCTGAACGACGTTCCCGCACCGTCGTTGTAATGCAGGTCTACGGCCCGGTCTGCGGCGCACACGACAACGAGATCCAGATCGCCATCCTGATCGATGTCCGAGACTGCCAGGTCGAGACCGGCCCCCGAGGACAATGACAGCTGATCAAATCCACCCTCACTGCGGCCATGCAATACCACGGTCCCGGCCGATCCGGCCAGCACCAGTTCCGACTGCCCGTCGTTGTCGAGGTCCGCGGCAACTATGTCGTTGACGCTACCGACATCACTACTTTGCAGCTGCTCTGCAGTGCCGAAGCCGCCGCTCCTGTCATTGACGAATATCTCGGCCGCGCGGCCCGCGAGCCCACCTACCGCGATGTCCATGGAACCGTCACCGTTCCAGTCGAGCACCGTTACGGCGGTGCCGCCGGTGTCGCTGCCAAGGCTTGTCCCGGGTGTCGTGACCGCACGATTGCCGTTATTGAAGAACACAAAGGTCTGACCGGCCGTCGCAACTATATCCATTGCCCCATCACCGTCGAGATCACCCGTGTCAACGCCGAAACCGGACAAACTGAGCGACTGTGTCGGTCCCTCGCTGAACTCCGCCACCACCTGGCCGCCAGCAAGATCGGCATTGTTGTCGAGGATGGGATCATCAGCGGTCACGACACCGATCAGGGAATTGTCGCCGTCCCCGTCCTGTGTCCCGGTTACGCTGAACAACAACGTTGTCTGCGCCTCGAGCGGGCCGATGTTGCAGGACATTTCGGGCGTACTTGAAGCATTCCCGGTCATTACACAACCGTCCGGGCTCGCCAACGTCAGCGCAGGACCGCTCGTAACCCAACTTGCAGTTAATTGCCCGTCGTCCAGATTTCCCGGTCCGCGGTTCTCGACGCGAATATCCCACTGTGCGGTTTCCCCGACAGTCACAGGGTTTCTTGCCAGGTTGATGCTCAACGCCATGTCGGCACGGTTATCGCGAAAAATCAGCAACGGGAAGCTGAGTTGTGCCGTGGCACCAGCACGATCGGTTGCAGTGATTGCGACGTTGTAGGGATTGTCTCGCACGTCATTGCGGCCAGGCGTACCTGCAAGAACGCCGGTCGCCGCATCGATTATCAGAGACCCGCTGACCGGGAGCCCCTGCGCGCTGAACAGCATTGCGTCACCTTCATCGAGATCGTCGAAATTGCCCGCAAGCTGCAGTTCGTAAGCGATACCCTCTATCGCCTGCTGTTCGGTAACTTCGCCGGTCACGAACGGCGGCGAATTCGGCTCGTCGATGATGTCGATGGAAACTCGTGTGGCACGCGAATAACGGGTGCCGTCGAACGCGCGATAGCGAAACTCGTCGCTGTCCTTGCCGCTGCCGTCGTGCTCGTAGCGAAATGTACCGTCCTCGCGAAGCTCCAGGACGCCGTGCTTTACGTCGCGATCGAGGATCACCGAGAGTTCGTCGTCTTCGATGTCGATGTCGTTGTCGAGGACACTGGCGGCACCGGTCGTTAGCAGATCCGCAACACCGCCGCGTGCGACCTCGATCCTGTCCGTGCGCGCGAACGGCGGCCAACCGGCCGCCCATGCCTCGGCGGCAATACCGATCAGCAGCAGCGCAATGAGGCTGGCGCCGATACGACGGTTTATTGATATGGATAGTGTCTTCTGCACAACGCGATCCCGGTAGCTCTTCTAGTTATAAGGAACTGCGTTCGTAAGAGTGTAGCGGATAGTCGCCTCCCGGCCAAGACATAATACTTGCGCTTATTATGGTAAATCTTTGAATTAGATGGAGTTGTGTGTACCAAGCCGCGGTCATCACAGGCAATAAAAAAGCCCCCGCGACCAGCGTCGCGGGGGCTTTTTCGATTATCGGCAATCAGGTCCTACCAGGAAAATATTCCGCGCAGGTACCAGGATCCACCTTCGTAGTTTGCGACGGTTCGCCGCGGATACTGCAGGCCGACACTCAGGCGGTTGGCATTCGGCGGCCCGATCGTGCCGATGAACTCGTCGAACACGTTGGTCCCGCCCACAACCGCGCGGAAGTTATCGGTGAACTGCCAGCCGGCTTCGACATCAACGTAATAAGTCGAGTCGATCTGGGCACTCGGGTCCACGGCGTCGCCGATGCGACCACGCTCATCGTAATGCTCGCCGTAGTAGTTGATGCGACCCATGATGTTGAAGTTCTCACCCAGGAAGAAGTTACCCGTCAGAACCCAACGATGCTCCGGATAATTGTTCTCGATATCCTCGACCAGCCCGTCGTTAACCGGTTGCACACCATTGATCAGCTTTTGGCCGGTGACCTCGATCTTGTTGTAGGCATAGGCAAGCGCGAGGCTCAGACTGGAAGCCGAGCCAATGTCGAAATCCGACGTTGCGACGATATCCAGGCCCTGATGCTCGACGTCCAGCGCATTCGTGTAGAACGAAATCGAGCGCGCCGGAGCGCCGGGTGGATCCGTCGGTAAGGCCGGAACCGGAATATCGCCGGTCCGGTAGATACGATTATCAACCTCGATCTGGTAGATGTCCGCTGTAAGCGACACGAAATCACCGATATCGGCCGTGAAACCGGCACTGATATTGAGCGACTCCTCCTCGGTCAGGGCGGTGCCGCCAACGGCAGCAACGGCCGGATCGGTCGTCGGGACGAGGCCTTCTTCGATCTGCAGCCCGGTTGCGCCGTCAAACGTCGTAATGATCGTGCTGATATTGGCCTGGCCCGGCGTCGGCGCGTGGAAACCTGTCGAAACCGCACCGCGAATTGCGAAGCTCTCGTTGACACGGAAGCGCGCCGCCAACTTGCCGTTCAGCGTGCCGCCGAAGTCCGAGAAATTCTCGTAGCGGGCCGCGTACTGCACCAGCAATTGATCGGTAATATCGTGCTCGATATCCGCGTAGATCCCGACGTTGTCACGATCGTGTGCCCCTGCATTGGCGGGCTCGACCCCGCGGAAACCGCTCGAGCCGCCTCCCAGGAACGAGGCCGATTCACCAGCGAACAACGTAAACGTCTCCTGCCGGGCTTCGAAGCCGAAAGCCACATTGACGGTGTCGGAAACGGGAATCGAGAAATCCGCGTTCAGGTTCGTTTCTTCCTGCGCATAGCCGCCAACATCGAAGACCCTCTGCGAGATTTCGCATGCCGGACAAGTGCCGGTGAGGGGAAGATCTCCGTTGACGGTATTGTTGAGGATGTAGTCCAGCTCGCTCTTGCCGTAGTTGAAGCTGAAGTCGTAAAGCATGCCGCTCTCAAATTCACCGTCAACACCGACAACGATGCTCGAATCATCCTGAAAGCCATCGAGAAACGGAGTATAGCCAGCGGGCAGCCCCGTCCAGCCATCGGCGATATGCTGGGTCAGGCTCGAGTGATCGGGCGGACGATAAAAGAAACGATAGCGACCTTCTGTATCCGCCAGGCTGAAGCGCGCGTACAACTGCGACGTGCTACTGATGTCGAAACCCGAATTGAGGAAGAATCGCACGCCCTCGGTCTCGGGTCGGCCCCAGGTCTGCAGCAGCGGGGAGTCGCCAAACGGTGCGTCAGCGCCGATCAGCGACGGATCAACGCCAGCCGCAATCAGGCCTGCTGCATCCGGGCGCTGAACGCCGCGTGACAACGCATCATTGTCGACGGCATCGATGCTCGCATTTATGAAACCGTTGTCGCCGATCGCAAAACCGGCATTTGCGGCGACTCTTGCGCTTTGCTCGCCATCAAAGTGCTCACCATACTGTGCCTGGATCTGGCCGCCTTCGCTGGCGTCCTTCATGACGAAGTTGATGACGCCCGCGATCGCATCGGAGCCGTACTGTGACGATGCACCGTCACGCAAGACTTCCACGCGCTTCACGGCGATGCCGGGAATCATGCCGATATCCACACCATGGGCGCCATTGCCTGCCGCCGGTGCGAAGAAATGCAAGAGCGACGAGCGATGCCGGCGTTTGCCGTTCACCAGCACCAGCGATTGATCAGGAGCGGTACCGCGCAGCGACGTCGGCCGCACGAACGCACTACCGTCGCCCGTTGCCGGCGTTGCCGTGTACGACGGCACCATCGCCCGGATGTTATCCGTCAGGTCCGCCGTGTTACCCATTGCCTCTAAGTCATCTGCATTGATAACGTCGACAGGTACCGGTGAGTCGGAGGCCGATCGCGGCTTCGCGCTGCGCGTGCCGGTCGTGATGACCTCTTCGATCGTTTCATCATCACTGGCCGACTGGGCCATCGCTGGCAGTGGCAGCAAACTCGCTACCGCAAGCATTGTTGTTAGTGAAGACAGGAATTGCCAGGTCTTAGTCATGAGGTCCCCCTATTAAGCATTGACTAAAGAATCGAGGCCCGCGATTTACCCTTGATGTCGCGAGCAAGATTGTTGTTGTATTCGCAACACTATAAAGCGCCAGCTATCGTGACGCCAGCGATGTAACACCGTAACATCTTTCCCGACCCGACAATTTCGTGGCTTTTTTGCTACACACGTCATCCTGAGATGGGCCAGGCACCTGATTACAGACTGACTTCACCAACGGGAGAGCAACAATGTCCAGAAGATTCGCCGACTGGGGCGGCAATGTAGTTACATTGGTAATCATTATCATAGACGCTGAAGAAACGACCTGATACAGGTAGACGTTCGAGACTAAGGCTCCGTATGGCCGCTATCCATCAACGCCTCAAAGCACTGAAGAAAAGGAAGAAGACTGTGGTCGTATACCTCGTCCTGCTGTTCGAAATCCTCGGCATCCTCACGGCAATGCACGCGGTGATGAATGTAAGGACGCCGCAGGGCTCGATCGCGTGGGCCGTGTCGCTCGTGACGATTCCGGTCGTCACGGTGCCAGCCTACTGGGTGTTCGGCCGCAATAAATTCCAGGGCTATGTGCTCAAAAGACGCGCCGACGCCGACCGGCTCGACGAAATATTCCACAATGCGCAGCTCGAGGTCGAAAGGCTCGTTGCGCAGACGGAATGGGGCAATACCGCGCTCCGAGGAACAGAACGCCTGGCACGCCTGCCGTTCACGGGTGGCAACGACGTCGAGCTGCTCGTCGACGGCGAGGCGACGTTTGACAGTATTTTTGCAGGAATCGACGCGGCCGATGACTACGTGCTGGTGCAGTTCTATATCGTGCGCGCCGATGACATCGGCACAGCTTTGCAGCAGCGGCTCGTCGCAGCAGCTGAACGTGGTGTGCGGGTCTACTTTCTCTACGACGAGATCGGCAGCCTGGGCTTGCCGGGGTCATACCTCAGCAAACTCCGTCATGCCGGTGCCAACGTTTTACCATTCCACAGCCGCAAGGGTTCGGGCAACCGATTTCAATTGAATTTCCGCAATCACCGCAAGACGGTAGTTGTAGATGGCCATACTGCCTGGATAGGCGGCCACAATGTCGGTGACGAATACCTGGGCCGGGACGAATCCTTCGGCAACTGGCGCGACACGCACATACGTCTCGCAGGGCCCGCGGTTCTTGGTGCGCAGATCGCATTCGTCGAAGACTGGCGCTGGGCGACGGACGATACGCTGGACGACCTCAGCTGGGAACCCGTCGCGGTCCCGGACGCCACCGCACAGGCGCTGGTTATCGCCAGTGGTCCGGCCGACGACGTGGAGACTGCGTCTTTGATGTATACGCAGGCCATCAACGCCGCAGCTCGCCGTATCTGGATTGCAAGCCCCTACTTCGTGCCGGACGACGCAATCGTGCAATCGCTGCAACTGGCCGCACTACGCGGCGTTGACGTGCGCATCCTGATCCCGGAGATCTCCGACAATCGGCTGGTCAAGCTCGCGGCGTACTCGTATTTCGACGAGGTCAGTTCGACCGGCGTGAAGTTCTATCGCTACCAGGACGGTTTCCTGCACGAGAAAGCATTGCTCATCGACGATATCGTTGGCACGGTCGGCACCGCTAATTTCGATAACCGATCCTTCCGTCTGAACTTCGAAATTACGGTTGTCGTTGTGGAGACCGATTTTGCGAAAGACGTCGAACAGATGTTCGAAGCCGATTTCGCAAACTCGCGGTTGATGCTCGAGGATGAATACGACACCAAGCCGTATTTGTTCAAAGTCGCCGTCAGGCTTGCGCGATTGGCGGCACCCGTCCTGTAATCAGCGCCGACGGCGCGTTCCTGACCGCGACGGACTTGATCTGCGCCATCACCCGGTCGCCCTGGCGCAGGCCGAGTTCCGAGCTCGATCGCCGAGTCACACGAGCAAGAATTCTCTCGTTGCCGAGAGCGACGTGGACAAGGACCGAAGCATCGCTATCCGGCTCGATCGACTCGATGGTCCCGGAGAGGATATTGAGAATAGTCGTGTCACCCGGCCTTTCGCGGCACAGGCTGACGTCATTGGCGCGGATCCGTATCCTGAGCAAGCCTTCCGAATTGTGCCGGCCCGATATCCACATGTCGCCGCCCTCAAAAGCGACTCGTGTCAGGTTGAAGTCATCGTCGTATCCAGCGACTTGCGCTTCGATCACGGCGCCCGCTTCTTCGCCCCCCAGCACCGGCAGATTCGTTTGCATCAGAACTTGCTGGAGACTTCCGTTGGCGACGATCCGGCCGCCGTCCATGACAAGCAGGTGATCACAGAGGCGTGTCACTTCATCGATGCTGTGACTGACATAAATGATCGGGAGGTCGAGACTCGAATGCAGGCGATCCAGGAACGGCAGGATCTCGTCGCGCCGTGCGCGATCGAGAGATGCCAGCGGTTCGTCCATCAAGACGAAACGCGGCGCGCGCAACAACGCCCTGGCTATCGCAACACGTTGCGCCTCACCGCCAGAAAGTGAATCAGGCCGTCGCTCGAGCAAGCTTTCGAGTCCAAGCAGGCCGACAACGTCGGTGACATCGACCTTGCGTTGCTGCGTGCGGCGTTGCCCGTATTCAAGGTTGCCCCTGACATCGAGGTGAGCGAACAAGCGCGGTTCCTGGAACACATAGCCGATATCGCGCTCATGTATCGGACGGCTCGTTTCGCCGTCCTGCCAAGCCTCTCCGGCGACCACCAGGCGCCCGACCGCGTCACTCTCCAGACCCGCGATGCAGCGCAGCAGCGAGGTCTTGCCCGTGCCGGACTCGCCGAAAATACCAGTGATTCCCTGCATCGGTATGTCGATGTCCACATCGAGCGAAAAGTCGCCGCGTTGCAGCTCGTATCGAACGCAGATAGTCGCTGCCGCGCTCATCGACGCAGCAACCGGCGGTTGACGAGGAACATCGAGAACAAGATCGCGAACGCAAATACGACGAGCACTATCGACATCTGGTGTGCCGTGGCGTAGTCCAGGGACTCGACGTGATCGTATATCGCGATCGAGATCACACGCGTTTCTCCCGGGATGTTGCCACCAACCATCAGCACGACGCCGAATTCACCAAGCGTGTGTGCGAAGGACAGGATGATCGCTGTAATGAAGCCAGGTACTGAGAGTGGAACAGCGATAGAAAAGAACGCATCCAGCTTTGATGCGCCAAGTGTCCTTGCTGCTTCAAGTTCCTTCTTCCCCAGTGCATCGAACGCACTCTGCAGGGGCTGTACGGCAAACGGCAGGCTGTAAAAACACGAGGCGATGACGAGACCGGTGAACGAAAATGTCAGCGCCTCACCTGTCACCTCGACCCACCAGCGCCCGATGGCGCCGTAAGGTCCCAGGACGATCAGGAGATAAAAGCCCATGACGGTTGGCGGCAGAACGATCGGCAATGCAACCGCCGCCTGGATCGCGGGTTTCAGTCGCGAGTCGCTACGCGACAACCACCAGGCCAGTGGCGTACCCAGTGCAATCAGTATCAAGGTAGTCACCGCCGCCAGCTGCAGCGACAGCAACAGGGGGCCCAGCGTGGACATCATTACTCGCTCAACTCCGGCAAACGATAGCCATGACGCTCGATGATGACACGGCCGGCGTCACTGCGCAGAAATTGCAGAAAACGACGTGCGCCATCAGCGCCGGCACCGTGCTGTAGAAGAATCGCTTGTTGTTCGATTGGCGAGTGCATCGAAGACGGCACCGGCCAGGTACACGTCGCATTCGGCAGTGACGGCGCCTGCATCTGGGAACGAGCAATGAAACCGAGCTGCGCGTTCCCGGATGCGGCGAACTGCAGCGCCTGCGAAATGTTCTCGCCGATAACCAGTCGCGGCCTAATGGACTCCCACAGGCCAGCTTGCTGCAAAAATTCCCGGGCCGCGGCGCCGTAGGGAGCAATTTCGGGGTTCGCCATCGCAATGCGGGCGTTGCCGGGACTGTCCAGAGTTTCGCGGCAGTCGTCGATCCGCCTCGACCATAGCACCAGCTCACCAATCGCGTAGGTAAATCGCGTACCGGGGACCCCGGTACCGGAAGCTTCCAGGCTCTCCGGTCGCGCACTATCGGCCGCCAGCAGCACATCGAATGGCGCACCGTTGACGACCTGGGCATAGAGCTTGCCCGTTGACGCCGTCGTCACGCGAATTCGCTGTCCGGTGCTGGCTGTGAATTGTGAGGCAAGGTCGTCGATCGCTGCGGAAAAATTGCTCGCCGCTGCGACAGTCACGAGGTCCTCCCCGATCGCAGCGACCGGTAACAGGATCAATGCGACGAGTAAGGAAATTGTTCTTATTGTTGTTACCCCGAACGGCTGGCTTTGAGCCTGTGACGATAATCGTGCAGCAGTGGCTCAGTATAGCCGTTCGGTTGCTCGCAGCCCTTGAAAACGAGATCGCAGGCGGCCTGGAATGCAATGCTCGAGTCGAAATCGTCACTCATGCGACGATAGTTCGGGTCGCCGGCGTTCTGCTCGTCGACGATCGCCGCCATGCGGCGAAACGTGTCACGTATCTGCTCTTCGCTCGCGACACCGTGCGTCAGCCAGTTGGCCATGTGCTGACTCGAGATACGCAGTGTCGCACGATCCTCCATGAGACCCACGTGGTTGATATCCGGGACCTTCGAGCAACCAACACCCTGGTCTATCCAGCGCACGACGTAGCCGAGTATTCCTTGTGCATTGTTGTCGAGTTCGTCCTGGATCGTTTTTTCATCCAGTACGGACGGGTCGAACAACGGTGGCGTAAGGATATCGTCGAGGCTCGCCAGCGGCCGCGAAGCGAGTTCGCTTTGTCGTTCAGCAACATTGACGTAGTGATAATGCATTACGTGCAGGGTTGCCGCTGTCGGTGACGGCACCCAGGCACAGTTCGCTCCAGCCTCGGGGTGTGCCTGCTTCGTGTCCATCATCTGCTTCATCTCGTCGGGCTTCGGCCACATGCCTTTACCGATCTGCGCTTTGCCGGGCAAGCCACAACGAATTCCGATGTCGACGTTCCAGTTCTCGTACGCGGTAATCCAAGGCTCGAGCTTGATCGCTTCCTTCGGCTTCATCGCTCCCGCGTGCATGCTCGTGTGAATTTCGTCGCCGGTGCGGTCGAGGAAGCCCGTGTTGATGAACATCAGCCGGTCTTTCACGGCCCGAATGCATTCCTGCAGATTGACCGTCGTGCGCCGCTCCTCGTCCATGACACCGACCTTGAGCGTGTTCGGCTCCAAACCGAAGAGCTGCTCGACTCGCGAAAATAGCGTGTTCGTGAATTCAGCTTCCGCGGGACCGTGCATCTTCGGCTTGACGATGTAGACGCTGCCGTGGCGGCTGTTCGGCAGTGAACCCGTCATCTTGCGATTTGCGAGGGCGCAGGCCGTCGTTATCACGGCATCCATGATGCCCTCGAACATCTCGTTGCCTTCGCGATCGAGAACGGCATCGTTCGTCATCAGGTGGCCGACGTTGCGGACCAGCAGCAGGCTACGGCCTTTCAGGACCAGCGGCTCACCGTCGCTGCCCGTGTACTTGCGGTCCGGGCTCAGAGCCCGCGTCAACTCCTCGTCTCCCTTCGCGAAGCTTGCCTCGAGCGTGCCCTGCATGAGCCCGAGCCAGTTGCGATACACGTTGACCTTGTCATCGGCATCAACGGCCGCAACCGAGTCCTCGCAGTCCTGGATTGTCGTTATTGCAGATTCCAGCACGACATCGGCGACATTGGCTGCGGCGTCGCGTCCGATCGGATGCGCCGGGTTCGTCAATATCTCCAGGTGCAGCCCGTTGTTTGCAAACAGGTAGGTCGTTGCATCGCCGTTCCGCGCATACCCGCAAAATGCCGCTGTGTCCTGCAGAGACACCGACCGGTCGCCGACGATCACTTCTAAGTCATAGCCGTTCAGCGCGTACTTCGTTACCTCGGAGTGGCTCGCGCCAGCGAGTGGGATTGCCCGGTCGAGAAAGGACTGCGCATAGGCAATCACGGCAGCGCCGCGCGCGGGATTGTAAGAACCCGCCCGTTCCCGGCCATCGTCCTCGCTGATGACGTCAGTACCGTACAGCGCGTCGTAGAGGCTGCCCCAGCGCGCGTTGGCGGCATTCAACGCGAAACGAGCGTTGCTGACCGGGACGACAAGTTGCGGACCCGCGATTTCAGCAATCTCGGGATCGACGTTTTCGGTAGCGATGCGGAACTCATCGCCGGCTTCGAGCAGGTAGCCGATCGACTTCAGAA
>Ga0255053_10000880_pt1 | contig 16451 bp, 17 predicted proteins | sample JV7_2_22_MG_FD_188635 | JGI IMG/M metagenome (GOLD analysis project Ga0255053, IMG submission 188635) | Seawater microbial communities from Jervis Inlet, British Columbia, Canada - JV7_2_22 | ecosystem: Environmental > Aquatic > Marine > Inlet | place: Canada: British Columbia | collected...
GCGCCGGTCGTCACCGATGGCGACAAGACTGCCGCGGAATCCGGCGCGATCATCGAGTACCTCATCTATGAGTATGACGATGGGCGGCTGAAGCCCGTCGACGGTACCGCTGAGCAACTCGCATACACGTATTGGCTGCATTACGCCGAGGGCACGTTCGCATCGTTGATGATGTTGTCCCTGGTCATGGCTCGAATCGAGGATGCGCCACTGCCGTTCTTCCTGAAACCCGTGGCAAAGGGAATTGCGGGCAAGGTCCGGGATGGCTATCTCGACCCAAACGTGAAGAGAAACCTGGAGTTCATGGAATCGACGATCAGCGAATCAAAATGGTTTTGCGGCGACCGTTTCACGGCTGCCGACGTGCAGATGAGCTTTGCGCTCGAGGCGGCCGAGGTCCGAGCCGACCTTTCGATCGACTACCCGCAGCTAGCGGGCTTCCTGGTCGCGATCCGGGAGAGGCCTGCGTACAAGGCGGCGCTCGACAAGGGCGGGCATTACGAGCTGATGAGTATCAACAAGTGACAGCAGCTTCATAATACGGACTTGGGGGCTTACACCCGATACTTAATGTAGTTTCGAAGAAACGTTACCGCGGAAACGCCTGCTGAATTAGCGCCCAGAGTCCCCACAGTGCAATCGCCGGTAGGACGATCCAGAACGCGGTTTCGTCGCCGATATCCCAGCCCGCCGCGCCGCGCGCATCGACGACTGCGGCCAGGCAAACGACAGGCCAGTAGACCGTGATACCGAATGCCGCGGCCGAAACGGGTCGCGCCCATTGCGCGTTCCTTATCAGGCCGATGAGCCCCGCGGCCAATAGCGGGATATAGATAAGCAGATCTCCGACAGCGAATCCGTACCAGAACGCTGTACCGACCTCGGTTATTCTCTCAGCCGGCTCCTGTGTGCCCATCTGGACGCCGAGTTGATAGTCGAAAGCCGGAATGGCCTGCGCGTAGATGAGGTAGGCCAGTAATAGCCAGCCGGGTATTTGCACACTCCAGAAACTGAGATTTCGCTTATTCATGACACTGTGAACATAGCCGAAAAAGACAATAGAGATACATCTGCTCAACGCCACTGGGTGTCACGTGCATTTCTTTGTGGTGGCGTAGTAATTCAAGTTCATCGCCGAGAGTCTCGGCCAGTAGTACGCTGTCATACCGTTGTACCGGAAGATTGCTACACGTCGGCGGTGCTTCCGGTGCGAAGGTCCCGATGACCAGGCGGCCGCCCGGCTTGAGCGCTGCCAGTAATCTATCTCGGTAGCGCTCTTGTTCGTTCCTGGTCGCAAGGAAGTGAAATGCCGCGCGATCGTGCCACAACTCGAAGTGATCTCTTGGCAGCTCGACGGATGTGACATCGCCGACGAGCCACGTCACGAGGTTCGCGCGATTTCCGAGTCGTGATTTTGACTGCTCGAGTGCGCTTGCCGACATATCGAGCACCGTGACGGCACGGAGGCCGTTATCCAACAGGTCATCGACAAATGTCGAAGCTCCGCCGCCGACGTCGATCAGCGGCGCGTCGGACTCGAGTCCGAGACCGCCAATCCACTCGAGTGACGATTGCAGGCGTGGCTTGTACCAGCCGACTCGATCAGCCGGCTTGTTCTGGTAGACATTCTCCCAGTGTTCTGTGCGATTCATGCCCCGATTTCTAATTCGCCGAGTTGGCTGTTCAACATTGCGTGAATGCTGATTCAATCACTTACAGATGGCAGCATGAATCCGGATCGTATACTCAGGATGTAGGCACAAGTCCGAATTGATTCCCCATCCCAGTCGCTTACAAGAAGAACTCGGCAGGAGGATTGGCAAATGAATGACAAGGCATATCTCATTACGTCGGGATCGCTGTTCGCACTGATCACGTTGGGGCAACTGACGCGCCTGACCTTACAGATTCCGGTGCAGATTGATACGTGGGTAGTTCCAATGTGGCCATCGTTGATCGTTGCGGCAGTGGCATTGGTACTGTGCATCTGGGCATTTCGGTCGCTGCGGTCGGGTTAACGGTAGATTGCGGTTGTTACACCTCAGTAAACCAAAGGGTCATCCAGCGTATTAGGTACGCCCATTGTGCTGGTCGAGAACAGGCGGTATTCGACTGGCGTGTCAGCCGTGATCATGATTAGCCTCCCGGTTTCGATACCAAGCCCATGATGCACTGCATACTCCGCTTCAGCTGGTCACACAATCCGTAGCGACCGCAAAAGCCTCGATTGTCGATAATGAGTTGAGGTCGGTACGGTTTCTTAGCCGAAGAAGCTCTTAACATTGAAGTACAGGGCCGCAGCCCAGCATCCCCATACCCAGATAAAAGCGCTTATCCAGCCAAGTATCCAGTGCACGTCATAAAGATTCAGGATGGCCACGATACCGCCCAGCGTCCACATCACACCGATGGTCCCAAACAGGCTGTTGATCAGCATGGACCTGAATTCGGTGGTAGGTTTCGAGCCAGCGTTCTGATTGAACTCATCATTCATCGAAGTCACCTCCCGTTTGATCGGAGCTTGCCGTACCACGAGTCGGCCTAGGATACTGCCGCAAAGGCAGAATAAATAGGGAATCTGTGCCTGCGTCGCCTAGACAGCGACTTCGATTGACCTGCCGAGGCCTTCGGTATTGGATTTGCCGCCCATGTCGGGCGTCAGGTTGCTGCCTTCGCGGAGCGCAGTTTCGATGGCCGAAAGGATGCTGTCATGCGCGTCCGCGTGGCCGAGGTGCTGCAACATCATGGCGCCGGCCCAGATAGCGCCGATCGGGTTGGCGATGCCCTGGCCGACGATGTCGGGGGCCGAACCATGGACGGGTTCGAACATAGACGGGTGTTCATTGGCAGGGTTCAGATTGGCGGATGGTGCAATGGCAATCGTTCCGGTACACGCAGGTCCCAGATCCGACAAAATGTCGCCGAACAGGTTGCTGCCGACGACAACGTCGAAATGACCGGGCATTCGAACGAAGTTCGCGGTGAGTATGTCGATGTGATACTGGTCCACCTCGACATCAGGGTAGTTCTTCGCCATTTCGGCGACACGCGCATCCCAGTACGGCATCGAATGGACGATGCCATTGGATTTGGTTGCAGAAGTCAGGTGTTTTGCCGGCCTGCTTTGAGCCAGTTCGAAGGCGTATTTCAAAACCCGGTCGACGCCACGCCGCGTGAACATACTCTGCTGAACGACAACTTCGTCTTCGGTGCCCTCATATTGAATACCGCCAATGCTCGAATACTCGCCTTCCACATTTTCCCTGATGACCACAAAATCGATGTCGCCGGGTTTGCGGCCTGCCAGCGGGCAGGGGATACCCTCGAACAAACGAACGGGCCGGAGATTGACATGTTGGTCGAACTCACGCCGGATAGGGATCAGCAATCCCCATAGTGAGACGTGGTCCGGTACGGTAGGGAATCCAGCGGCACCGAGATAGATGGCATCGAATGCGCTCAATTGGTCGATACCGTCCTCGGGCATCATGCGGCCAGTCTTCAGATAGGTCTCGCAGGACCAGTCAAATTCCTGCCAGTTGAAGTCGATGTCGTTTTTTTTGCCGGCTGCTTCGAGCACGCGCATGCCCTCCGGCAAGACTTCCCTGCCAATACCGTCGCCGGGGATGACGGCGATGTTCAGTTTGCTGATCATGGCTCGTGTAAGGGTTTTGGGTGAGTACCGGGCAGGCCGAGAGTCGGCGCCAGAGCGCAGTGTACATGTTTCTTTCGCGAGTATTACCAGCCTGGCCCAAAGGAGATTCTGCGCCGCAAACGGCGTATTTCCCGGGCTATCTGCAGATACTTCGCGAGCCGCCTGTTGGCTGCGGTTTTCCCTGATGCTGTGGCTAGAGTTGCCGTGATATGAATGACTTGCGTGACAATGTACGGGGCTCAAGGAGGCTCGCAATGAAACTTTATTCGATGCTGGCGCTGCTGGTCGTCGCAGTCGCCGTTCTGGGTGGCTGTGAGCGCGATCGCATGTCGGAGCGCGGCTTCAGCCTGCCGGCAGGCGACCCCGTCGCCGGGCGGGACACATTTCAGTACATGCAGTGTCACCAATGTCACACGATCGAAGGTGAGGAATTTCCGGTAATTGAGGGACTGGATTCACCTTACGTGGAGTTAGGCGGAGCGGTGACGCGCGTCAAATCCTACGGCGAACTGGTCACGGCGATTATCAACCCGTCGCACAAGCTGGCCTCGGGCTACGCGGAGGAAGTCATCTCTGATGACGGCGAGTCGCACATGTACACCTACAATCGCTATATGACCGTACAGGAGCTCGTGGATCTCGTCATGTTCCTGCAACCGCATTACGACGTCGTCGTACCGCAGTACAACTACAGGACATATCCGTAGGACGCGGACACGCACTCAAAAAAAAGCCCCGCCAGGGCGGCGGGGCTATGCCGAGCATTGTGCTACTTGGTTGGTTCGATCTTCCAGAGGTGATTCTCGCTGCACTCGCTGGTGTCTTCGAACAGGTCCTCCAGTTCGTCGGCAGCATCGGTATCTAATGCTTCCGCCGTTGCTGCCCAGGATGACAAACTCGGGTAGGTGTCGATGAAAATAAACACCTCCTGGTTGCCGACAACAGCGGTTCCTACAGCGCTCGTAATGCCGCCGCCTTCAACATTTGCGTTAACCCAGGCAAGCCACTTGCTGTTCTGGGCCTGTACGTCTTCCATTTCGACGTCGTCATTCAACGTGCACGTATAAACATTGGCGTATGTGTCTGCCGTGGCAACCCCCACAAACCCCAGCGCTATGACTGCCAGGGACATTGCTATGCGCTTTTTCATTTGGTTCTCCAGATTATTGTCATTATAGGTATGTCGTGCGTTGAACATATTATGTGGTTCCGCTCGGCTTGTCCTTATAAATCGCGGGCTTAGCTGCGAGTTACCGATGAAATTGCTTTGCGGATTGCGTTATGAAACGCTTGCGTGGGGATGAAAAAGGCACGGCGTCCGAAAGGGCGCTTCGCAAAGCCACCGGTCTACAGACGTTCTAAGGCAGCGGGGTTACCATCATGACATTTATGCTCGGCATCACGCCTTGGCCAGTCGCCTCGGCGTTACTCTGGATAATTCTTATTGTTTCTGCGCTTTACCTGGCGCGCGGTACGGCTCACAAGGCCATCCACGCGACAGCGAAGGCGTTTCACCGCAGTTTTCGTACGGCGTCAAAAGCCGTTGCGCGGTCGCAGGCAAATCTCGCGGCGCGCAATCGCGATGTGTTGCTCGCCGCCGGCCGCGAGGCGAAGGAGCGTGTCATCGAGCGCGAGTTCGATCGCATCAACGACACGGTCCGCAAGGACCTTGCAAACTACGGCGAACTGCACCGCGCGCTCGATGAATCGATCAGCCGCATCGAAGACGATCACCAGGAATCGATCAACGTACCGCCGGACCCACCCGGCTGGGTCAAGGCCGTCGAGGCGATCGCCAAGATCGACGAGCGCGAGGGCCGTTTCGGTGTCGGCAATATTCTGAACGACATTCACAAGTCGCTGATACGCGCACACAAGGAAGCCCTGACCGCCTATTTGTCGGCGAGCAAGAGGCGCCACGAGGTGTTGGGCAAGATGCGCCCGGACTGGCGGCGAATTCAGCAGAACCTGCATCGCATCGGCAAAAACGTCGATAGCTTGCTGGCGCGTTCGGTGACAATTGACCGGCTCATGCAGGAGTACGAGGACATCGTACGTGGACACGATCGTGCCGTATCGGTGCTGTCGTCTTCGTCACTCGTCAATTTCTTCGTATCGGCATTCGTGCTGGGTGTTGCAATTGGCGGTGCGGCCATCAACTTCTCGCTGATCGCCCGGCCGATGGCCGAGATGGTCGGTGGTACCAGCGTGATTGGAAACTTCCGTACAGCGGATATAGCGGCCCTCGTCATCATCATGGTCGAAATATCGATGGGGCTCTTCCTGATGGAGTCGTTGCGCATTACGCGGCTTTTTCCGGTGATCGGCGCATTGCCTGACAAGACTCGCGTGCGCATGGCCTGGATCACGTTTTCTATCCTGCTATCGCTCGCAACCGTCGAAGCCGGGCTCGCCTACATGCGCGAAGTGCTATTGCACGACGAACTCGCAACGAGCGCGCTACTGCGGGGCGACCTCACGGCGACCGCAACGAATCAATACCTGTGGATTACGACCGCTGCGCAGATGGGGATGGGCTTCATACTGCCGTTCGCGCTGGTTTTCGTCGCAATCCCGCTGGAGACCTTCGTACATTCGCTGCGAACGGTTCTCGGCGTGATCGGGATCGGCATGCTGCGCTTTACATCGCTATTGCTGAGGGTGCTCGGTAATGCCTCGATGTACTTCGGTGCTTTGCTGGAGCAGCTTTACGACCTGCCGTTGTTCGTGCCGCTCTGGCTCGAACAGCGCATGGCGCAAAACGATAAAGGCAGCAGCCGGTCGGCCTTTACGGGGGAGGTCTGATATGAAACGATTTGCCATTGCAATGCTGTGCACGATTCTCGTGTCCTGCAGTGAGCAGGGCCCCCAAAACGACGGCGTCTACATGTTACTGGATACGTCCGGTACCTATCGCGAGGAACTCGACAAGGCTGAGCAGATTATTCGCTTCACGTTGTCCCGCCTCGATGCGACGGATACGTTTGCCGTGGCGCGCATAGACACGGGCAGCTTCAGCGAGAAGGACATTATCGCCAAGGCGTCCTTCGATGACCGGCCCAGTGCGGTCAACAGGCAGAAGCGCGTCTTCGCGCAGCAGATCGCGGATTTCGTGTCCAGCGCCGAGTCGGCGCCGTACACGGACATCACGGGCGGACTGCTGCAAGCGGTCGAGTACCTGAACGAGAAAGATACCGGCAACAAGACGATCCTGATCTTCTCGGATCTCAAGGAGGACCTGGAAGCAGGGTATGTGCGCGACATCGATATCGAACTTGGCGGCTTCGATGTCATTGCGCTCAATGTCACCAAGCTGCGGACCGACAACATCGACCCCCGTGAGTACCTCGGCAGGCTGGAGGCCTGGCAGGGCAGGGTCGAGAAGGCCGGTGGGCAGTGGCGCGTGATCAATGATCTGGACGGACTCGAGGACCTGTTATAAACGGGAACTATTGAGTAACGAGGATCGTCTTCGTAATGGGGTTTTAGGCAAAGAAGTCAAAAAAATGAATCCGAAACAGACCGACTTCGGGGAACAGGCATTCGGTGAACAATCCGAATCGCTTGTTACGGTCAAATACGAATCGCAGCAGCATGCGCTCGATTTCATATGGAGCGTGCTGGGCGATGGCACTGCAGTAGGGTTGATCGAGGGCCCGGCAGGTTCCGGTAAGTCGACCGTACTGCGACAGTTTGTCAGTGAGCTGCCGCGAGACGCGGCCGTGGCCGTCGTGGATGGTACCCGCATCAAACCGCGAGGCCTGCTGTCCGAGATTCTGGCTCGCTACGGCTATGTGCCGGATCTGCAGTCGACGGACGAACTCCTTCGAATGATCGCAATGTTCGCGGGACAGCAGACCCGGACCTACCAGGCTCCGATACTGTTGGTCGACAACGCCGACCAGATGTTCCCGAGCGCGCTGCAAACGGTGAGCAAACTTGCGGCGATAACAGAGCAGGGCAAGCCGGCGATGCGGATTGTTCTGACGAGCCGCCGGCATATCGGCGCATTTACCGACGACAATAAAGGCAGTCCGGAGCGCGCTTTCGACTTACTGCAGCTTGCGCCCATGTCGATCAACGATGCACTCGTCTACCTGCACGCGCGGCTCGAAGCCTGCGGAATCGGTACGCCAGATTCAGTATTCCCGGGAGACGTCTGTGACAAATTACATGCATTGTCCGGAGGCCGGCCGGGCAAGCTCAATGCGCTGGCGCTCGCGGCGATACAGGCGGCGGACACATTGCCGGTCGGCATGTCCCAGTTCGACGCCCCGCGGGGCAAACGCCAGGCACGCACACCGCCGCGAATCATCGTCTCAATGGACGGGCAGGCCGTCGAGGATTTTGTTTTCAACGACAAGAAAGTGCTGATCGGGCGGTCCGAGTTTGCCGATATCGTTATCGAGGATGAATTCTGCAGCAAGTTCCATGTACTGCTGCTGTTGTACTCGGACGGCCTGGTGCTGCTGGATCTCAATAGCGTCAACGGGACGACGGTAAATTCGGTCAAGGTCAAAAGCACGTTGCTGCTCGACGACGACATTATTTCCCTCGGGCATCACCGGCTGAAACTCGTGAACGTGCCGGTAGCGGACGGTGGGGCCGCCGGCCGTGCGACGATCGCCGACACAACGCGAATGAAGAATCTGGAGGAACTGCGTCAGAAGCGTGCCGCCCAGTTACGAGTTGTACACTCCGGCAAAAAGAACTGAGCTGAAAACCCGGACTCAGTACGCGGCAATACTGACCGGCTGGCGCCGGGCACCCCAGGCACCAGGTTGCTGTTCGAAAACCCCGGCTATCGCATGCCCGCAAGCATTGCATGTGCCGGCGTTACCGCCGGTGTTGATCTCCCATGTGGAGAGATCGTAGCCGTTGCGCCCGATCACCTTGCTGCCACAGCCCGGGCAATAAGTGCTTTGTCCGTCAGGGTCGCTGATATTGCCCGTGTAAACGTAGAGCAGGCCATTGTCGAGGGCGATATCGCGGCAACGTGTCAACGTGCGCCGAGGCGTTCGTGGCGTATCCAGCATCTTCCAGTCCGGGTGGAAAGCCGTTAGATGTAGTGGCACGTCATTGCCCAGGTTTTCGGCGATCCACTGCGTCATCGCATCGACTTCGGCATGCGAGTCGTTTTCACCGGGAATTAGCAGGGTCGTTAGTTCGAGCCAGATATCCGTCTCGTGCTTCAGATACTCCAGGGTCTCAAGCACGGGCTCCAGGTGGCCCCCGCAAATCTTCCAGTAGAAGCGGTCGGTGAACGCTTTCAGATCGACATTGACTGCGTCCATGGAGCGGAAGAATTCCTCACGTGCGGCATCCGTAACGTAGCCGGCGGTCACCGCGACGTTCCTGACGCCGCGGTCGCGGCACGCTGCTGCGGTATCAACAGCATATTCGAGGAAAATGATTGGATCATTGTACGTGTACGCGACGCTGCGACTACCGCTGTCGATCGCAGCCTGCGAGATATCGTCGGGTGCTGCGGAGACCTGCAGGCGATCGAACTGCCGTGACTTCGAGATATCCCAGTTCTGGCAGAACTTGCAGGCAAGATTGCAGCCCGCCGTGCCGAAAGAAAGCACCGGTGTTCCGGGCAGGAAATGGTTGAGGGGTTTCTTCTCGATCGGATCAATGCAAAAACCGCTCGAGCGCCCGTAGGTCGTGAGCACTATCTCATCACCACCTCGCGCCCGGACGAAACACAGGCCGCGTTGGCCGTCCCGAAGCCTGCAGTACCGCGGGCACAGGTCGCATTGCAGGCGGCCATCGTCGAGCCGATGCCAGTAGCGCCCCGGAGTACCGTCGATGTCACGTGCAGAAGTCATTATCCTCGATCGGAAAATATGGGCTCGTGTCGCGCTGGAGTCAATGGAGGTAAGCCGTATACGTACTGGTTTTCATTTGCACTCAGAGGCTTACAATAGGGGTCAGGTATCTGGCGGACCGCAGATGACCGTAATTCGGCATCCCGCTGTCGCCGACCAGTTCTACCCCGGGAACGCCGGTGAACTGGCGGCGGCGGTGACGACGCTGCTCGACGAAGCGGGCGAGCCGGGCGGGACTGCGCCCAAGGCCCTGATCGTGCCGCACGCCGGCTACACCTACTCGGGTCCGGTGGCGGCGTCCGGCTATACCCGGCTGCGACCCCACCGTGACTGCTACCGGCGCGTCATCCTGCTCGGGCCCTGTCACCGTGTGCCGGTCAACGGCATGGCACTGAGTCAGGCGGACGCGTTCCGCACGCCGCTAGGGGACGTGCCCGTGGATCACCTGGCCGTGACTCCATCCGATCTCCCGGGCGTGCACTATTTCGACGCATCGCATCAATACGAGCACAGCCTCGAGGTTCACCTGCCGTTCCTGCAAACCGTGCTCGATGACTTCACGATCGTTCCCATCGTTGTCGGCGAAGCCAGGCCCGAAGCCGTTGCCCAGGTGCTTGATGCATTGTGGGGAGGCGACGAGACGCTGATCGTGATCAGCTCCGATCTCAGCCATCACCTCGACTATGAAAGTGCGTCGGCACTGGACGGGACAACGTGCCGCGCTATCGAACAACTGGACACAGCTATTAGTCACGACGCAGCATGTGGCGCAACGGCTGTCCGGGGTCTGCTGCTCGCAGCCAGGCAACGAGGTTTGAAGGTCACGACGCTCGACCTGCGCAATTCGGGCGACACATCCGGGGACAAGAACTTCGTCGTCGGCTACGGCGCGTGGATGTTGTCGGAATGAAAGCGCTGCTTGCCGGTCTTTGCATGCTGACGGGTGCTGTGATGGCGGCGGAGCCTGACTTCGCCATATTGCGAGAGAAACTGGTCGAGGAGGTGCGGCAATACGCGGGCTATGCCGGAGATGCACCGTTTAGTGACGCGGTCATGGACGCAATGAACACGGTTGAACGCCACAAGTTCGTGCCACCGGGAGAAGTTCGCTACGCGTACGAAAACCGACCGCTGTCGATAGGTTACGGCCAGACTATTTCACAGCCCTACATTGTCGCGCTGATGACGGATCTGCTCGAACCGGAGGCTGGCGACGTCGTCCTCGAGGTCGGCACCGGTTCGGGTTACCAGGCCGCCATCCTCTCAGGGCTGGTCGATCACGTGTATACGATCGAGATCATCGAGGCACTGGCGAGACAGGCGCGGCCCAGGATTGATCGACTTGGCTACGACAACGTTACGACCCGGCTCGGCGACGGCTACTTTGGGTGGAAGGAACATGCGCCGTTCGATGCGATCATTGTGACTGCGGCGTCCAGTCACGTGCCACCTCCACTCATCGAGCAGTTGAAGCCCGGCGGTCGTATGGTCATCCCGGTTGGGGGGCGTTTCGTGACGCAACACCTGCTGTTGCTCGAGAAGAATGAGGATGGCGAGGTTATTGCACGGCAGATCGGGGCGGTGCGCTTCGTGCCCCTGACCGGCGAACACTGACGCCGGTGCGCCGACTGCTGCTCTCCACATTGCTGGTATCGGCTGCGGCGATCGGCTACGAGATCCTGTTGATGCGAGTCTTGTCAATCGTGCAGTGGCATCACTTCGCGTACATGATCATCAGCCTCGCACTGCTCGGCTACGGTGCCAGTGGGACGGCCATTGCGATGCTGAAGCATGCGCTCGAGCCGCGTTTCGAGATCGCATTCGCAACGAGCTCATTGTTGTTCAGTACGACGATGGTCATTGCGTTTGTCGCCGGTCAGCACGTTTCCTTCAACGCACTCGAGATCGTCTGGGACGCTACTCAGTTCCTGAAGTTGATGCTGGTCTACCTGATTTTTCTCGTGCCGTTCTTTTTCGCTGCATGCTGTGTCGGTCTTGCATTAGCGTGTCGCGCCGGCGCGATCCATCGAATCTACTTCTTCGACCTGTGCGGTGCGGGCATCGGCGCGATAATGATTATCGCGCTGCTGTTCGTGCTCGCGCCGCAGATGGCGCTGCTCGTCCTCGCCGTGCTGCCCCTGGCGGGCTCGATTCTGCTTCTGGGATATCGATATCGTTCGGTCACGCTCGCGCATGTATTGTGGCTCGCAACGTTGGGCATGGCAGCCGCGACCGGGTGGCCGGCGCTTCAGATCTCGGAGTACAAGGGTCTTCCGCAGTCGCTGCAGGTCATCGACAGCCAGTCGATCTCGGAGGCGTCCGGCCCGATGGGCCTGATCACGGTGGTGGATAGTCCGACCGTGCCTATCCGGCACGCACCGGGATTGAGTTTCAACACGCGACACATTCCGCCCGACCAACTCGCTGTTTTCACCGACGCCGACGCAATGAGTACGATAACGCGATTCGACGGTGACCTCGACGCGCTCGCGTACCTGGGCGATGTCACATCGGCACTGCCGTATCAACTGCTCGATGCTCCAACGGTCCTGGTCCTCGGGGCTGGCACAGGTGGCGACGTACTACTGGCGCTTTACCACGGCGCGCGCCGCGTCGATGCGATTGAGCTCAATCCGCAGATGGCGGCGCTCGTGACTGAAGCTCACGCCGAGTTCGCAGGACATGTCTATGAGGATCGTCGCGTCAATCTCCACATTGACGAAGCACGCGGCTTTGTCGCGCGCACCGACGGGAAGTACGATCTTATTCACATCGGACTACTGGATTCGTTTGGTGCATCCGGCGCGGGTGTGCAGGCGCTAAACGAAAGCTACGTCTATACGGTGGAAGCGCTGCTTGCCTACCTCGACGACCTGCGACCCGGTGGACTGATCGCGATCACGCGCTGGATAAAGTTGCCGCCGCGGGACAGCCTGAAACTGTTGGCGACGGCGATCGAGGCGCTAGACCGTCGTGCAATCGAAGATCCTGGCGGCAGGCTTGCGCTGATTCGCAGCTGGAATACGAGCACGTTGCTGGTCAGAAACGGCAAGTTCTCGTCCGAGGATATCGACGCGATCCGTGAGTTCTCACGCACGCGCTCCTTTGACGTCGCCTGGCACCCGGGGATACAGAAAAGTGAGGTCAATCGCTTCAATATGCTCGACGAGACTTTTGTCTTCGAGGGCGCGACGGCCCTGCTTGGCGAAAACGCTGACAACTATCTCGATCGTTACAAATTTCATATCCGCCCCGCGACGGATGACAGGCCCTATTTCTTCCACTTTTTCAGGTGGCGTTCGCTGCCGGAAGTAATGCAAACGCGCAAGGCGGGCGGCGCAGGGCTCATTGAGTGGGGTTACTTGATTCTTGTTGCCACGCTGCTGCAAGCCGTCGTTATCGGCCTGGTGTTGATACTGTTGCCACTGGCGCGGCGCTCCGGGACCTGGCCGCGCGATATTGCAGGCCGGTTCGGTGGGTACTTCCTGTTGCTGGGGCTGGCGTTTCTTTTTATCGAGATGTCGTTTATTCAGAAGTTCATATTGTTCCTGAGTCATCCGCTGTATTCGGTTGCCGTGGTCCTGAGCGGATTCCTGGTATTCGCGGGCCTCGGCAGTGCGTACTCGGTGCGTCTGGCACAGCATGCACGGGCCAGAGACCGTTCGCCGGTCGTCCTGGCAGTCATGGCGATCGCCATACTGGCAATCTTCTACATCCTGCTAATGCCGACCTTGTTCCGCGCACTTGTCGGCCTTCCCGACATGGCGAAGGTCATGATTTCGATTGCGCTGATTGCGCCACTCGCGTTCTTCATGGGCATACCTTTTCCGCTGGGACTGAAGCAAGTGGCCGGACTTGCACCGGACTTCGTCGCGTGGGCCTGGGGCCTCAACGGATTCGCATCGGTACTAGGCGCCGTTCTTGCAACGTTACTGGCGATCGAATTCGGCTTTACGCTGGTGATTGTGGTCGCGCTGGTCTGCTACATGCTGGCGGCCGTGCTGATTGAGGGGCGGCGATCGACCTTGTCCCTTTGAAGTCCTGTCCGGCACAGCTGACAGGTCTATGGGTGGACGGCGAGCGGTACGTCTCGCGCCGCAATTTTCACTTTGCGGAGAAACAGGGCGCCGAAGAGATAACCGCCAATGCCGCCGGTTACGTGCGCCATGACGTTGATGGCGCCATTGTTCTCGAAGGCGAACAGGCGGAAGATGTCACCGCCGATGTACCAGAGCGCCAGGGCCCAGGCGGGTATCGCGATCGAGCCGAAGATCACAACGAAAAAATAGTAGCAGCGAATTCGGCCGTGCGGCAACAGGAAGGCATACAGTCCGATCATGCCGGTAACGACGCCGGACAAGCCGACAGTTCGAAAGTCGACGCCTGTCGCCATAGCCGCGACGATATTGAAAACTCCCGTGAACAGCGCGATCGTGAGAAAGACGACGACGAACATTGGCGCGCCAATCAGCGCTTCGACGGTCGCTGCGAATGCGATCCAGAAGATAAGGTTGAAAAGAATGTGGCCCAGGTCACCGTGTGCGAACGTGGACGTAATCATGTTCCACGGATTCCACGATCCGGAGTAGTGAGCCAGACCGTCGTTCGGATGTGGCCCAACCATCGTCTCGTAGCGCTGCAATTCTTCATGCATGATTTGCGTCATGTACGTCCTGGAATCCTCCCGACTGTAGCCGGAGAAGGGTTTGAGTCCGCTGACCAATTCGTCGATCGTCGCATTCCTGTCCTCGGAGTTGGCAATTGCGTACATGATTTCGCCACAGCTGTCGACGTTATTCACTGCGGCAATCTGGTTGAAGACCATCTCGGTGACACGGCTGCGGTCCAGTCCCGCGCAGTAGCGCATATGATCCATGCCATAGCGTTTCCATGCGCTCACCTGGTATGCAAACACGACAATGCATATGCCACACACCAGTATGGTCAATGCAGGAAAGCGCATTAAGGGAAAATCCGATTTGACGGGAATGAACACGGGGCAGGACCTTTCCGCGGTGATGAGAACTGAATCTCAGTAGACCGGATCGGAGGTCTTACTGCCATGACGCGCTTCACGTCCCGGCATGTCCGGTAGCCTTACATTTGGCCGGCGATAGTCTCGATGGGCGGGATTTCGAGCTCTGTCCGCACCCGGTTGCGACCTGCTTTCTTCGCCGCGTACATCGCCTGGTCGGCGCGAGACGTCAGGGATTCTACATTGTCATCCGCACGTGCCTGAGCGACGCCGAAACTCGTCGTTACCCACAACGAGACCGAATCCTCGCAGAACGGGTCGGCCATGACACGGACCCGAATTCGCTCCGCCAGGTCGCTGGCGGTTTCGAGCTCCGCGTCATCGATAATAATCAGGAATTCCTCGCCGCCATAGCGACCGACGAGGTCGCTGCCCCGTGCACCCGTGACCATACGTGTTGCTACGTCTCGCAGCACATGATCGCCAATCAGGTGTCCGTATTCGTCGTTGACGCTCTTGAAATGGTCGAGATCTGCCATGACGACCGATAACGGCCGTGACTCTGCCTGCGCGGCCGTGAGTCTTGCTCGCAATTCCTGCAACAGGTACGGGCGGCTGCATACCTGCGTCAGTGAGTCGAACTGCAAGGTGCGGCGCAACAACTCCCCTTCATCGCGGATGGAATCGATCGAGTGTTCGAGTGTTCTCACTTTTGTCGAGTGGTATGTCTCGATCGCGAGTGACATGTCCAGCGACGTAATCTTGAGAATGAACTTGGACAGGGTTGCGAATGACTCCGGGTTTGCCCTGATTTCCTCCGGAATCCTGGTGATCAACAGGTTCTGCAGCATGCAGTAGAAGCACTGGTAGAGGCTGAGCGATACGCCGACCCGTTGGTGCACTGCGCCTACGCGGAGACGTTCCTCGAAATACGAATGCGTATCGAACTGGTTGCCAAGACTGAGCAGGTACTTGCGTTGCGTCATCTTGAGGCGACTGACGTGTCCGCGCTCCCGCACGATTCTCAGGAACTCCGGATGCTGCCCGAGTGACTCGTAGAATTCGTCAATGATCGCGTCGATATGCGGCTGCACGACATGCGATTGAAGTTCTTCCGCGACTATTGAGTCGTTGGGACTGGTGAGTCCGACCATACGCAGGCGCTCGGTGATACCGGCACCGTCGAAGCCGAAACGATCGCACAAACTTTGACTCATCGTCGCCGAGGAGCTGCCCAAGTATAGTCATCCTAGCGCAGCTGCCAGCTCACGAGACATACGTATCTTCCCAATACTTACCGCCCTCGATATCCCTGGCGCAGGTCGGCACAACCATACTTCTGGGTAGGCCTTTTTGTACCTCCGGGTGATGAATTCAGGTAGCCGGATTTCCTAAGATGGTCCGGAGTGACGGCAGGAGCTGATTGCTGTTGCGGTCACTGGAATGACGGGTAATGACCCGCCGATTGCGGAGGCCAGGGAAATGAATGTACCAACACCATTGACGTGTTTCGCCGTCGTACCGGGGATGCTTGCGAGCGTCTTGCTTGTGCCCACCATCGCGGTTGCTGATCATCCGACACTAGGCTTGCAGCAAGACGGCGCAGGCTCGACTACGACGCTGACCGCTCTCACATTACCGCAAGGCGCGATGACGATTGGATTCGAGTCGCAATACCTGTCGAACAACGAAATCAGCGATTTCGATCTTGCACATCTCGCAGAGGATGGCGAGCAGGTACATAGCGTCGAAGACGTCAGCAATTTCTCCCTGAACACCGCATTCGGACTCACCGACAGGCTGACGATCGGGCTGAATCTGCCTTACGTCACGCGCTCTGGCATTCGGGAAGGCCCCCATCAGCACGAGGAAGAACCCGGCCATACCGAACAGGACGTGCACGCAGATGAGGATCTCCTGGCCGATAGCGATCACTCTGCTGCGGAAGCGCCGGAAATCAGGCATCTGGGTAGTTCGAGTGGCATCGGCG
>Ga0255053_10000884_pt1 | contig 16425 bp, 14 predicted proteins | sample JV7_2_22_MG_FD_188635 | JGI IMG/M metagenome (GOLD analysis project Ga0255053, IMG submission 188635) | Seawater microbial communities from Jervis Inlet, British Columbia, Canada - JV7_2_22 | ecosystem: Environmental > Aquatic > Marine > Inlet | place: Canada: British Columbia | collected...
GCCTGGATAATGGCCGGACAAAACGCGTGGTTTGCGACTACATCGCGGGAATGACCGACCGGTACGCAATGGAGGAATTCCAGAAGCTCTTTGATCCGATAAAAAAAGTGTAGGTAATCAGATGGCTAAGAAGAATGATTTCAATAAAAAATTCAAAATCGCCGTCGAACAGAATTTCGACCAGAGCGCCGGTATTTACGACACGTTCGAGGAGAAGCACCGACTTTTCGAAACTCTTACGAGAAAACTGTGCGAACTCAATGCGCCATTCGAGCCGAAAAGAGTTCTGGATGTGGGGTGCGGTACCGGGATCTCCACACTCTGCATCCACAAATCCCTGAAGATGCCGCCGATCATCTATGCGATCGACATTTCCGAGGCAATGCTCATCAAGGCACGCGAGCGGTTGAAAGGCACTCAGGGGATCTACTTTGTCCGCGGGGACGCAGAAAAGCTGTCGCAATACTTTCACGAAGCCTTCAACGCCGTGTTTTACACTGCTTCGATCTTTCTGCTCCCCAACTTCAAGGAATCGATCGACCAGGCCTGCAAGCTGATTCTGCCCGGAGGAGTGCTGGCGATCAGCTATTACGCCGGCCTTTTCAACGCGAAAGGGCGGAATGCAGTCTCCCTTGCATTCCCGGAGCTGAAATACCAGTACGGCACCGTTTCCTACGATGAACTCATGAAGTGCATTCAGTCAAAAAAGGGATTCAAAACATCCCAGTTCGACTACCGTTTCGAGATAACGGACGAATTTCTTTTTGATTTTCTGAGTATTCCAGCGCAATCGGCGGGAATTTACCCCAAGGCTCCGTACATCGAGAGGATCCCCATGGTGCGCGAGACATGCGACAGGCTGAAGAAGAAGGTGAGACCCCTGTTCATGGGGTGGAAGTTCGTCGTTTCCCGGAAAGAGTGAAATTTCGTTTTTCTCTCCTCAATTTTACATAATATACATTACCAGACGTTGGCCCGGCGTTCCGCGAAGCTCTGTTATACCTCCCACATGCGCTCTTCGAAGTCTTTCCCGGGGAGTTCCGCGATAAACGTCCCGTACATGGGCCACCGCTCTCCTACCGACCCCGGTTTCACGATCGTCAGGAAGAATTCGATCTGTTTGTCCTCCTCGCATCCAAGTTCCTGAAACGGCACTCCCAACTCGAGCACTTTGTGGAATGACGCGCTGAAGGCGCCGGGCAGGACGGGGACGTTGTCGGAAAGGAGAATCTCGCCAATGTTCCCGATCGCCGCGCGAACGGAAGGCTCCATGGGGAGAAGAAGCATGCTGATCTTCCTGTTCCTTGCCGGGAAGAAGATTTCGGCCTCGATCGGATCCGGGGCGTCGAAAAAGGAGCCGTGAAAATCTAGACGGAGATAGAGGTTTGACTTGTCGAACCCATAAAAAAGGTATTCGAGGACTCCGGATGCGACCCTGTGCATCGTTCCGAATTCCGGGCTGGGTATATAGCGGGTAGCCGAGCTCCATTCGTAGTAGGAGGTGAGTTTCCCGTCTATATTCGGGTGAATATAGCTGCGGGGGCTTGCGAGATGATTCCTGTCCACGGAGATCTTTTCGGGCCGGATGATAGGGATGTCGATCGAATCGGGTGGGGACTCCCCGAGTTCACGGTAGGCCGCCTTCACGTAGCTGCGGAACAGGCGGTCGAACTCCTGACCGTGGGGGGTGTAATGCTCATCTCCGTACCACCAGCACCAGTCCGAACCTTCCGCGGCAAGAAGGTGATCGAAAGCGGCGATCATGTTTTCCGAAAGCCTGGACCCGGATGCGGCCATCTGTTCGGAACGCAGCTTCCAAAGGCTTCTGGCGCGTGCGAGAAGCTCCCACGCCTCGTGGTCCTCCCGGTGCCCTATCCAGATATTAAAGGTGCCGTCGATCCAGGATCCGGTGGGAATCGAAGGTAACTCTTCTGCCTTGTCTATTAGCTCTGATGTCTGACTGAATGTAATACAGGATATTTCCGGTCCCAGGGAACCCAGCTGACCCATCAGTGTGCGAAGAAATTCCTGGCCCGAATCAGGGAAATATTCCCACGCGTTCTCTCCGTCCAGAATGACTGGAATTACATAGGCATTTTTACGAGAACCTGCTGGAATGGATAATAGTTTATTATATATACCTTTAATATTATTAGTGAAGTTAGATGCCGCATCGAAAGCCCCCCAGCGGGAATATTCGAACCCGATCAGGTCGGAAAGGTGGTGGTCCCGGAAGAAGATCCGGATCGGCCCCGCAGGCGTGGAAGCGACATAAGGATTGTACAGCCAGGACGGGTCATGAGGGACGCCGCCGGAATCCCGATGGACGGGTTTTCCCAGTGCCTTCGACAGGAGTATCTCGTCCGTGGCGGTCCATCTAAATCCTGCTCGTGCGGAGATTTCGAGAGATGCGGGACTGATCGACCCCTCGGAAGGCCATAATCCTTCCGGGAACCTTCCGAAAAGAGAGTGAAACACCTCTCTTCCCCGGGAAATCTGCTCCTCGGCGTCGCCCGGATAGGAAAACGGAATCTTCGGTAAGGATGCCCCGGGAAGCGCTTCCTGCGCTGCCCGGCTGTCGATCAGAAGAGGGAGTATGGGGTGGTACATGGGCGTGGAGGTGAGCTCCCCGCCGTCGCTCTCCGCAACTTTCCGGTATTCCGTGATGACCGTCGCCATGACGTCGATCTGCCTGTCCAGGACGTACCCCTTCTCGCCCTCTGTGTACCCGCTCCCCTTCCGCCAGAGACGGGCGAGTTCCGCGTCCTCATCGCGATGGAGGGGGTGGAACCAGGTCAGGTTGAACAGCGTCATCAGATCGGTGTAATCCGACTTCCCGAATCCCCCGGGCGTTCCGGGTTTCCCCACCGATCGCATCGCCGCTTCCTTTCTCCCGTACAGTTCCGCGTATCGACGCTGGGGCAGGATCATGGTAGGGGCGTAGGCGGAAAAGAAGTTGCGAAGGAGGAATTCCTCTTCCTCGCGTGAAAGATCCAGGGTGTTTTTCCGGGAAAGGGAAAGGAAAACGTCCTCCGCGCCGTTTTCGACATAGTCCTGGATCTGGATCAGCAGAGAAGGGACCAGATTGAAGGTATGCCGGACGCCGGGAAATTCCCGGAAGATGCGCGGAAGCGCCACGTAGTCCTTGATGGCGTGCAGCCGGACCCAGGGCAGGATATAGGTCCCTGTCTCCGGGTCCTTGTAATACGGCTGATGCATGTGCCAGAGGAAGCAGAGATGAAGCTTCATCCGGCGACCCCCTTCCCCTCTCCCCTTAGCCTGGATGCGAAAGCTTGATCTCGATGAGATTTTTCAGGGGGGTGTCGGGATTCTCGGCGAGGATCTTGCGGAATACGGCAGCCGCCTCATCGTTGCGTCCCTGGATGGCGAGCGTTCTCGCCTGTCCCATCCACGCCTGGGTGCGCAGTTCGCCGCGTGCGAATGCAACGGCCTCTGCGTAGGTTTTCTGGGCGCCATCCAGGTCTCCTTTTGCCTCGAGCGCCTGCGCGAGACCTTCGCGAAGGAGGAAGTCCATGACGGTCCCCTGTTCCTTTCCGTCGGCAATCGCCGAGCGGAATTGCGCCGCGCTCCGGTCGTAGTCCCCGCGCCGATAGGCGATGCTTCCGAGGTAGTACGTCGCGAAGAGTGCTGCTCTGGTGTCCGGATACATGTTCACATGGGCGGAAAGGGACTGCTCGATCTGTTCGAGTTTCTCGTTGTCCGCTACGGTCGGGGCCTGGAGAGCCTCGCGCGCGAGATTCATGTTGGGCCAGAGATCACGGGCAGCCTTCGTCTCCTGCCACCGGATGTAGGAGAGCGTCCCGAAGACCCCTCCGGAAGCAAGGAGGACGACGGCAAGAACGACGAGGACCTTGGAGCGGTTTTCCTTCACCCACAACGTTGTCCTGCCGAGAGTGGAGATGAATTCGTCCGGGCTTTTCAGATCCTTTCGCGTGTACTTGATCTTCCTCGTCATCCCCTTCCCCTCTCGCGTATCGATCCTGCAGTTTCCGTTCGTTCGACTGCATGGGAGCCGTGACCCGTTTCGTCAGACGCAATTCCCAAGATGATTCCCTGCGCCATCTTCCGGCATGTGCCGCAGCATCATCCCGTTTCCACCTGGAGGTACTGGCTCACCACCTGTGTGAGGGCATCCCGGATCTCTCCCGGAGATATCTGGTCGAGTTTCTGAAGCTTCAGGGTACAGCCAAGTTTCTCCACGCGGCTCTGGAACAGGCGAAGGGTATGCTCCCCCAGCCCGAAATTCGTGAACGACTTCACCATCACGGCCAGCACCACTCGTGCATCCGCACCCTTCGTAAAGTCCGAGACGGCTTGAAGGGCCTCGAGAGAGCTAGATACCTCGTCCTTGAGGAATGCGATGACGCCTATCGGGCATGGAGCAAGAGCATACCACAAGGGAGAGGTGGAACGGAGGTACGGGAAGACATAGAGAAGGAGATGGGACCCCTCCCCGACCCTCATTTTTCCGAACATCCCGATGGGGGATCCTTTCTCCCTCCGGAGGGAGAAAAAGGAGGAGTCGAGCTCGAACTCGCGGATTTGCCCAAGAGCGAGAACAACCCCCTCGAGCACCCCGGCGTCCGGGAGAAAGATGACGATGCGCCCCTCGCCGCTTTCGGAGAAAGACCCCAACTCCTCGATGCGTGTGCGCAGCCGCGCAAGGTCCTTCGAGGGCAGGAACTCGCTCTTCCCCTGCGGAACCTCGAACATCCCGATCCGCACCACCCCCCGCCTCTTCAGCTGGAGAAGGGTCTCGTAGACGATGAGGTCCGGATAACTGCAGTTGTTCACGATGTCATATACCGTGTTGCAGAACTCCGCGAGGAGGATGACCTCGCGTACGACCCCCGATCCTCCGGAAATGGACCTCGCGCCTTTTGCGAGAACCACCGAATCGTTCGGCGCGGGAAGATCGTCGCGGAGTTCCCGGATTTCATCCAGGTGCCGCATCCCTTCGACCATGGCATACTGGCTGGAGACGTGTATTGTTCGCCGGACCTCCACTCTCCCCGGCAGGAAACGGAACCTCCCCTTCCGGAGCGAGATGAGCCGGTAGAGGGCCTTCTCTCCCGTGGTGTTCTGGGCCAGGGCAGAGACGATCTCCCCTCGTTCGATGTAGATCGAACCGGAAATTCCCTCCCCCTCTACCTGGATGACACCGCTTTTCGCGTTCACGGAGAGCATCTGCCAAATGTCGGGGATAAAGATCTGCGTCAGGTCTCCGCTGATTTCGGGTTCCCCCGCATGGGATTCCGTGATGTGTTCCCGGGACAGCGACCGCTGGATCCGCAGAAGCACTTCGTCTTTGTGAAACGGCTTCCGGATGAAATCATCCACCCCCGTTCGAAAACCGGGAACGCTTTTTTCCTGCTCGCTCATGAAGAAGATGGGGATGCTTTTCGTGTTCGGATTCGTGCGCAGGATCTGGACGAGACGCTCCGCCCCGAGAGCCTCGACGGAAAGGTCGAGGAGGAGGACGTCGGGCCGCCTCAGAAGCGTCTCTGCAAGCGCCCTGCTCCCGTCGGGCGCTTCGATGACCTCGAACCCCTTCTCCCGGAGAAACCGGCTGAGTGACTGCCGGGTTTCCTCCGACGGGTCGGCAATCAGAATCTGTTTTACGTCTGTCGCGGTCGTCATCGTCCGTCCCGTCCTAGAAATTTCCCTGCAATTGATACGTTTCCTGCACCTTCTCCAACATCGAGTCCACAAGCCACTCGTCGGACGTGTTGAATCCGCACATCTCGTCCTGCCGATGGGTGGCGAACAGGCCGTATGCGCCGTTTTCCTTGAGACACAGGACGAATTCCTTGTCTCTTAGATGGTCGTCCTCCGCGTTTACGTATAGAAGGTTCTTCGAGTCGAACCGCGTGCTTCCGGCCCTGCCGATGATGTAGATGTTCCTTCCGTTTACCGGTTCCGAACCGAGCGAGAGGAAGATCTGCTTGTACATTTCGGGGCGGGGCCCCGCGGCGATGACCAACCCCCTTTTCCTGCCTTGCGACAGGGCGTCCTGGGCCACGGATTCCACCATTCGGAGAAAGGTCTCCCTGCCCAGGCAGAAATGCCCGTTGCGTCCCATGTCCCGTGTAAACCTTGAAAAGTAGGGTACGCTCCGCCCCTCCCGCAGAAGGTCGTAATACTCGGGCTTCCCCAGCAGGATATCGAAGGCGTTCCAGAGTATCTTCTCCTGCAGGTGCATGCGGTAGAAAGGACTTCGCTTCTGGAGGAGGTACTTCTCTTGCGCAACGCGCCAAAGGCCCATGAGATCCTTCCCGTCGCGAGGCATGGTGGCCGACACGAAAAACGGCTCGAGGAGGTGTTCCGTCCCCATGTACTGGATGCGGCAATGTTCCCGCACGGCTTTCCTGAGTCGACGCGCTGCCAGGACAGATCCGAAATGGTCGGTCTCCGGAAGAACCACGCAGAACCGGTTTGACTCCACCCGGGCGATGAGGTCGGAGTCCCGCAGGGCCTTCCGCACGGCGTCCACCATACCCGCGATCGCCCCGGCGACGAGGGTTTCGCGGGTCTGCTCCACGAGGCGGGAAACGTTGTCGATGATCATGAAAACAACCGAAAGGGGCCTGCGGAACCTGCCCGACTTGTAACTCTCCTTCTCGAAGTAGTCCGACAGGAACCCCGGGGAGTAGGCTTGCGTCTCTTCGTCGCGAAGCGACACTTTTTCCATGTTCGCCAGGCGGGTGAGGTTTTTCCGGGCCGATGCTGCGTACCCGGCGATGATCGAGGCTACGTAGATATCCCTTTCGCTGAACGGTTTCCGGTCCGTCCTCGCGACGAGCTTCACTAGCCCGATCGGCCTCTCCCTGTACAGGAGAGGAATATAGAGGTTCGCTCCGCCCCCATCGCGGGGCGTTTCCTCTCCCTCGTGCTCCGGGGAGGGGTGGAGGAACGGTTTTCCTTTTACGGCGGCGTCCGCCCAGTCGGTCTGGGAGAGAAAGAACTTCGACCCCTCCCGGTCGATGCTGATCAGTCCCCTGACGGAGGCGATCATCATCTCGTCGGGGTCCAGGGGAGAGGCAAGCCATATGACGCAGCTCTCGGCCCCAAGCTCGTGCGCGAACGTATCCGCGATATGGGTGAGGAGCTTCTCCTCGTCCTGGCATGCCATGATCTTCAGGCACTTCTGGTAGAGGGAGGCGAGGGAGTAGTACTCCGTGCTTTCCGAGAGAAGGCGCATGATGACCGCGGAATCGGGCCCTTCCTGTGTCTTTGCCCAGGTGATCCACCGGGCGATTTCCTGTAGGGGAGGTTCGCTCCGGAAGAGGAAAAGCGGGGGGCCTTCGTCTGGCCCCTTCCGGAGAGATTCGACCAATGCCCTGTGGTCGTAATCGAGAGTGGCGACGATCGCGACGCAGGAGGAGAGGTCCGCCTCCCCCCGTATTACCTGGTCGAACGTGCAGAAGGAGAATTCGACCGGGTGGCGGGAGGTTACCAGGCGGAGATCCCGGGTTGTCTCGGTGCTCTCCTGGACGACCAATATGCGGGCGACATCCATGTTGCGAGAGGTCACATCTTATACTTGCTGAAATCTTCCGGATCCATCTTCTCGAGGAGCTCTGTCCACTTGTCCTTCTCCTCTCCCGAGGATGATCCGGTTTCGACTCGCAGCGCTTTCTCGATAACCACATCCCTGACCATGATCGGAACATCCATCCGGATGGCGATGGCGATCGCGTCGCTCGGACGGGAGTCGATGACGATCGAATTTCCTCCCACCTCCATGTGCAGGACCGCGTAATAGGTATTCTCCCGGATGTCGGTGACCTCCACGCGCAGGAGCTTCACCCCGATCTGGTCGAGGAGGTTCTTGAAAAGATCGTGGGTCATCGGTCTTGGCAGCTGCAGGTGCTCCAGCCCCGCTGCGATCGCGTTCGCCTCCAGCATCCCGATCCAGATCGGAAGTGTGTTCAGGTTGTCCTTGTCCCGCAGAATGATGATGGGGGACTGTGTAACCGGATCTATCGTAATCCCGATCACTTGCATTTCCTTAACCACGCGGTCCTCCTTCTTCGCCGGAGAGAGAATGGTGCCCGGCGGACCGGATACGGACACGGCGGACAGCCCCTTGCCCTTCCGCGACCGGGGAAAAGTTGACGGTCTTGTAGCACGGGGTGCGGCCGCACAGACGATCGGGGTCTTTTGCGCTCTTTCCCTCGACCAGCACCTCCATCTCTTTCCCGACGCAGGCGGCGAGACGTTCCCGCGAATGGCGGTCCTGGAGAGTCTGGAGGCGAAACAGGCGGTCGCTGGCCTCTTCCTTGGCCACCGTGCCTGCCATGCCTGCCGCACGGGTACCCGCCCGGGGGGAAAACCGGAAGGAGAAAGAAGAATCGAAACGGACCTCCTCCATGACCGACATCGTGTCCTGGAAGTCCGCCTCGGTCTCCCCGGGGAAACCGACGATGAAATCCGAGGAGAATGCGATCCCGGGCCTCGCTTTCCGGAGATCCTCGACCTTTCCGAGATATTCCTTCCGGGTGTACCCGCGTCCCATCGAGGACAGGACCCGCTCGGACCCCGCCTGGATCGGCAGGTGAACATGAGGGCACAGGGATTCGATCTCGGAAAAGAGGCCTATCGTCTCCCGGTCCAGGTCCCTCGGATGCGACGTGATGTACCGGATTCGCTGGATATTCCGAATGCGGGATATCCTCCTGAGCAGTTCCGGGAAAGGGATCTCCCCTTCCTTCTTCCCGTAGGAGTTCACGTTCTGCCCAAGGAGGACCACCTCCCGGATGCCCCGCTCCGCCAGTTCGCATATCTCGTTCAGAACCTCCCGTGAAGGCCGGCTGATCTCCGGACCCCGCACATGCGGAACGATGCAATAGGCGCAATAATTATCGCACCCCTGCATGATGGTCACCATGACGCTTACCGCCCCGTCCGCCAGATACGGGAGCACGTCCCAGTGACTCGTGTCTCCGGTCAGGTCGGTGGAAACAGGTGCGCCTTGCCCCTCTGCGAGCCGAACGAGATCGGGCAGGAAAGCGATGCTGTGTGTCCCGAACACAATGTCGATGTGGGACGCTCTTTTCCTGAGGGTGGTCCCCTCCTGCTGGGCGAGGCATCCCCCCACGGCGACGAGTCGTCCTTCGCGTTCGCGCTTCCACCGCCGAAGGCGGCCGAGGGCGCTGTAGATCTTCTGGTCCGCCTTCTCCCGGATGCTGCAGGTGTTCAGAAGCACGAGGTCGGCATCGGAAAGGGATTCCGCGGGCCGGTAATCCGCCGTTCCGAGGAGCGTAAGCATCCGCGCCGAGTCCACCGCGTTCATCTGGCACCCGAAAGTCTCGATGTATACGCGCCGGGCCATGGTTTCCCATTATAGCACCCCCCCAAACCTATTCAACGTGTGCACAGGGATGAAAGTTCAGGCAAAAAAAGTCAGACGGAAGCCGACATCGGCTTCCCCCGGATGAGGAAGCGGGAAGGGTCGATCTCTTCTCGCAGAAGGCGAAGCTCTTCGTCGGTGGGTGGGGGTATCTCATTGGTTTCTTTTGACATTAGCGTTTGTTCACCTTCTGCGGATCCCTTTCCGCTTTTTCGCCCCTTCCGTCAGGGGGAAGCCGAACTTGTGATCTCCCACCTGCTCCGCGATGGAGTACGGGTCCCGAATCTTTCGTGCGATGTCTTGTAAAAGGCGATCGAGAACCCCGTCCCGGGAAAGGTCGTCGACAACTTTTTCGATGAGTCTTTTCTTGAGGATCTCCATGAGTTCCACCCTTGCCTTTTCCCTTCGGTACCGCTCCAGGTTCTCCTCGCGGGAGATGAACTTCCAGTGCCTTTCGACCTCGGAGAGGAGCTCGGGAACTCCCGCGCCCGTCTGGGCGACGGCGGCCATTACGGGGGGTGCCCACTCCCCCTCCCGGTAGGTGTTCATCCCCACCATCGTCTCAAGTTCCTGCTTCGTCCTGTCGGCCCCTTCCCGGTCGGACTTGTTCACCACGAAGACGTCGGCGATCTCGAGGATTCCCGCTTTCATGGCCTGGATGTCATCCCCCATGCCCGGCACCACGAGGACGAGATTCGTGTGGGCGACCTTGACGATCTCCACCTCGTCCTGTCCCACACCGACGGTCTCGATGATGACGACGTCCTTCCCCATGGCGTCCATCACGTTGACGATGTCGATGGTGGACTTGGAGAGCCCTCCCAGGTGTCCCCTGGTGGCCAGGCTTTTGATGAATACACCGTCGTCAAGTGCGTGCTTCTGCATGCGGATACGGTCCCCGAGGATCGCCCCCCCGGAAAACGGGCTTGTCGGATCGATGGCGACGATGCCGACCGTTTTCCCTTCCTGCCGGAGATGCTCAGTGACACAGTCCACGAGGGTGGACTTCCCCGCTCCCGGGGCTCCCGTGATCCCCAGGATGGTTGCCCGGCCAGTGTGACGGTACAGGGTCTTGAGTGTCCTGTGCGCGGAGGGAATCTCGTCGTCCAGATCCCGCATGAGGCGGGCCGCCGCCTGGACGTCGCCGGAGAGGATTTCTTTTGCCGAGATCGCCATCTTAGATCAACGTCCCCGGATCAGGCGGTGTGCAATGATCATGTGCTGTACCTCCGAGGTTCCCTCGACCCATCCCATGGTGACCGGTCTCACGTCTTCCCTCCCCTGCCGGAGCGGTATTCGTTCGGGCGGCCGGCTACGCCCTGGGCCGAACGCGTTTGTTGACGTATTCGACGATTTCCGAGAGCGTCGCACCCGGGGTGAATATCCTGTCCACCCCCTTCTTCCGGAGACCGGGGATGTCGGTATCCGGGATGATACCGCCTCCGAACACCACGACCTTCCCCATCTTCTTCTTCCTGAGCAGTTCGACGACTTTCGGGAAGAGATAATTGTGAGCCCCCGAAAGGATCGACAGGCCGATCGCGTCCACGTCCTCCTGCTCGGCGGCGTTCACGATCATCTCCGGGGTCTGGTGGAGCCCCGTGTAGATGACCTCTTTCCCCGCATCCCGCAGCGCACGCGCGATGATCTTCGCGCCCCGGTCGTGACCGTCGAGCCCCGGTTTTCCGACCAAAACCCGGACTTTCCGCTTCCCTTTCGTTGTTCTTGACCTCGAAATCTTTTTTGCAGGCACACTCTTCATGTTCTGTCCCCCTAAAGCGTTTTAATACATCGCCGGGTCGGTATAGGTGCCCATCGTTTCCCGGAAGGCGTCGCAGATCTCGCCGAGGGTGACGTATTCCTTCACCGCCTCGAGAATGACGGGCATCAGATTGGTCCGGGAGAGGGAAGCGTCCTTCAGCGCATCGATTCGGGATGCCACCCGTTTTGCGTTTCGTTTTCTGCGGACTTCCCTGGTGCGTGCAACCTGGTTCCGCTCGACCTCCTTGTCGATCGTAAGGATCGGGATGGGGAGTTCCTCGTCGCTTCGGTAGCAGTTGACCCCTACGATTTTCTTCTCCCCCTTCTCGAGGAGCCGCTGGTAATGGTACGAAGCGTCGATAATCTCCCGCTGCGGATACCCGTGCTTGATGGCCTCGACCATTCCTCCCATCTCGTCAATCTTGCGGATGTAGTGCATTGCCTTCTTTTCCATCTCGTCCGTCAGTTTCTCGAGAAGGAAGGAACCGCCCAGCGGATCGATGGAATTCGCCACGCCGGTCTCCTCGGCGAGGATCTGCTGCGTCCGCAGGGCGATGGTCACGGCCTGCTCTGTGGGAAGGGAAAGCGTTTCGTCCATGGAATTCGTGTGGAGGGACTGGGTGCCCCCGAGGACCGCCATCAACCCCTGGAGGGCTACCCGTACGACGTTGTTTACCGGCTGCTGGGCGGTAAGCGTAACCCCGGCGGTCTGGGTATGGAAGCGCAGCTTCCAGGAGTCCTCGTCCTTCGCCTGGAAACGTTCCCTCATGATTCTCGCCCACATCCTGCGCGCTGCCCGGTATTTGGCGATCTCCTCGAAGAAGTCCATATGGGCGTTGAAGAAGTACGAGAGACGAGGCGCGAACTTGTCCACGGGGATGCCCGCGTCGATACCCGCCTGTACGTATGCGATGCCGTCGGCGATGGTAAATGCAAGCTCCTGGACCGCCGTCGAGCCCGCCTCCCGGATGTGATATCCGCTGATGCTGATGGTATTCCACTTCGGTACGTGGTCCGAACAGAATGCCAGGATATCCGTGATGATCCGCATGGAGGGATCGGGGGGAAAGATCCAGGAGTGCTGCGCGATGTACTCCTTCAGGATGTCGTTCTGGATTGTCCCGCCGATCTTCCCGGGGGAGACTCCCTGCTGCTCCGCCACCGCGATGTACATCGCCAGAAGAATCGCCGCGGGGGCGTTGGTCGTCATGGAGGTGGTGATCTTGTCCAGGGGGATCCCGTGGAAGAGGATCTCCATGTCCCGCAGGGAGTCTACGGCCACTCCGCACATTCCGACCTCGCCCCGGGCCCTTGCGTGGTCCGAGTCGTACCCCATGAGCGTGGGAAAGTGGAACGCTACCGAGAGGCCGGTCTGCCCCTGGCTCAGCAGGTAATGATACCGGGCGTTCGTGTCCTCCGCCGACCCGAATCCCGAGAACTGGCGCATGGTCCAGAGACGTCCCCGGTACATGGACGCCTGGACGCCGCGCGTGTACGGGTATTCCCCCGGGAATCCCGTTTCTTTCAGAAAGTCGATTCCTTCGAGATCCGCAGGCGTGTAGAGAGACGAGATCTCCTCGTCGGAGACCGTGGAAAAGCGCCTGAGTCTTTCGGGAGTCCGGGAAAGGCGGGGTTTCAGTTGCTCCCGCTCCAACCGCTTCCCGCGGTCCCTGATGGTTTTTCTCTTCTTCCTGTCGACCACGTCAGTGCCCTCTCATCCGTCACCGCTCGACGCCGATCCGGGCGTCGAGACCCTTATCGTAGTAATGTTTGATCTCCTTCATTTCCGTCACCAGGTCGGCGGCCGCGATGATCTCTTCCGGGGCGCCCCTCCCGGTCAGCACGATCTCCATACCGTCCGGTTTCCTCTGCAGAAGGTCCAGCACCTCCGAAACGGGGAGCAGACCGAAGTCGACGGCGCAGTTGATCTCGTCGAGCACGACGATGTCGGCTTTTCTTTCGAGGATCGTCGTTTTCGCCAGCTCCCACCCCTCCCGTGCGAGGCGGATGTCCTCGGGGTCGGGATTCTTCCGGTTTACGAAGGTATCCCTCCCTGCCTGGTGGAGTTCGACGAAGGGGGAGAGCATTTCCACCCCCCGCAGTTCCCCGTAGTCGATCCACCCTTTCATGAACTGGATGATCACGGACCGCAGACCGTGGCCCGCCGCACGCACGGTAAGTCCCAGGGAGGCCGTGGTCTTCCCCTTGCCGTTTCCGGTGTACACCTGGATATATCCCTTCCCGATCGTTTTCGGTTTCATCGGTGTCCCTGCCCAAGGAGGTCTCTTGCGATGACAATCCGCCCGTTGGTGATGAAAGATTTGCTGCCTTTCAGAACGTAGGTGTCTCCGTCCGGGACAGCGACGGTGGAGATCCCGAATCTGTAGATCGCTTCTCCCACCATGTTGGCGACCGCCATCCCCATGCCGGTGGAGGCGCATCCGCCGGCAACCTCCGCAAGCGCAATCGCGTAGGCGACCGCACCGGTATCCGACCCTCCGTGCGATTCCGGGATCAGCATCCCGAGAAGACCGAGTTCGGCCAGGCGCTTCAGGTTCTCCTCGGGGTATCGGCTCTTTTCATCGATCTCCGCGGCCTTCGGTGTGAACTCCTTCCGGGCCAGTGACCGGACCATTCCCCTTATCTGTTCCTGTTCCCCGGTAAGCTCGAATCTCACGTCATCCATCCTTAAGGAGAGCCTGGGAGATCACCAGACGCTGGATCTCCGATGTTCCCTCGTAGATCTCCGTGATCTTCGCGTCGCGGAAGTGCCTTTCCGCAGGGTACTCCTTGATGTAGCCGTACCCTCCGTGGATCTGGATACCCTTTACGCTCGCGCGCATTGCCGCTTCGGAAGCGTACAACTTCGCCATGGAGGATTCCTTCGAGTGCCTGGCGTTCCTGTCTTTTCGCCATGCCGCGCGATAGGTGAGCAACCTTGCGGCCTCGATTTCGGTGCCCATGTCTGCGAGCATCCACTGGATCGCCTGGAAGTTCGCGATGGGCTGACCGAACTGCTTTCGCTCCTTCGCGTAGGCAAGAGCGTCTTCAAGAGATGCACGGGCGATCCCGACCGCTTGCGCCGCGATCCCGATCCGGCCTCCGTCCAGGGTATGCATGGCGATCTTGAACCCGTCCCCCTCGTTCCCGAGACGATCCTCCACCGGTACCTTTACGTCCTCCAGGATGATGGACGCTGTCGCAGACGCATTAATTCCCATTTTTTTCTCTGGTTTCCCAACTGTTACGCCACTTAACTTCATGTTTAAGATGAATGTCGTGATCCCTTTGTGCTTTTTTTCCTTGTCGGTCATCGCAAACAGGATGCAGGTATCCGCCTGAGGGGCGTTCGTGATGAAGTTTTTGGTTCCGTTGAGAACGTAGTGGTTCCCCTCCCGAACGGCAGTCGTCTTCTGAGCTCCCGAATCCGATCCCGCTCCCGGTTCCGTGAGCCCGAAACACCCCAGGTGTTTGCCGGATGCGAGAGGGGCAAGAACCCTCCCCTTCTGTTCTTCGTTCCCGAATGCAAGAACCGGGTCACAAGCGAGGGAATTGTTCACCGACAGGATGACGGCGGTGGATGCACACGCGCGGGCGATCTCCTCCATCGCGATCACGTAGCATATGTTGTCCATCCCCGCGCCCCCGTATTCCTCGGGGACGGCGATGCCCATCAGCCCCAGTTCGGCCATTTTCCGGACGAGCTCCTCCGGGAAACGACCGGTTTCGTCCATTTCCGCGGCCTTCGGGAGCACCTCTTTCTGTGCGAAGCTGCGCGCCATGTCCTGGATCATCCCCTGCTCTTCGGTCAGGTCGAAAACCATCTTCCTCTCTCCCCGGGACTCCGGTGACCGGAATGGCCTCTATCTTCCCTGAAATTGCGCCTTTCTCTTCTCGAGAAAAGCGGTCATCCCCTCCACTCCGTCCCCGGTGGAAAACATGATGGCGAAGGCTTTCGCCTCAAGCGCACAGGCGGACTCGAGGTCGAGGTCAATTCCACGGTTCATGACCGACTTGGCGGTACTCACGGCGACAGGCCCTTTCTCGAGGATCTTCCCGGCAATCCCCCGCGCGGTTTCCATCAGGACGGCCTGGGGCACGACCCGGTTCACCAGCCCGATCTCGTACGCCCTTTGCGCCGAAATCATCTCCCCCGTCAGGGCGATCTCCTTCGCGATATTCCGCCCCACGAGACGGGGAAGGCGCTGCGTCCCGCCCCATCCCGGGATGATCCCGAGGTTGACCTCCGGCTGGGCGAATTTCGCATTGTCGGAAGCCACCAGGATGTCACACGCCATCGCCAGTTCGCAGCCGCCCCCCAGCGCGAACCCGTTGATCACTCCGATCACCGGCTGGGGGAGCCGTTCGATGTTCCCAAGGACCCCGTTCCCGAACCGGGAAAACTCCAGCACCTGAAGCGGTGTGAATTCCCGCATTTCGGAGACGTCCGCCCCCGCGACGAATGCCTTCTCCCCCGCCCCCGTGAGGAGAACGACCCCGACATCCTTCCCCCCCGCGATCTCTTCCAGGGCGTCGGAAAGCTCCTGCATCGTCGCCCGGTTCAAAGCGTTCAACGACTTCGGCCGGTTGATGGTGATGGTGGCGATCCTGTCGGAAACGTCGACAAGCAGGTTCTCGTAGGCCATCTCTTCCCCCCCTCACTTTTTTTCGTACGTGTAGAATCCTCTTCCCGTCTTCTTCCCGAGATAGCCGGCCTCCACGTTTTTACGGAGGAGCGGACAGGGGCGGTACTTCGGATCCCCCAGTTCCCCCTGCAGTACCTTCAGGATTTCCAGGCAGGTGTCGAGCCCGATGAGGTCGGCCAGGGCTAAGGGGCCCATCGGGTGATTCGCCCCCATCCGCATGATGGCGTCGATGTCCTCGGCCTTCCCCACTCCTTCCATCAGGGCGTAAACGGCTTCGTTGATCATCGGGATCAGGATCCGGTTGGCGACGAAGCCGGGGAAATCGTTGGCCGGCACGGGCTCCTTTCCTAGCCTGCGCGCCATGTCCATCACTGCATCGAAGGTCTCCGTGGACGTCTGGAGCCCCCGGATGATTTCGATCAGCTTCATGAGGGGAACCGGGTTCATGAAGTGCATCCCGATGACCTTTTCGGGGCGCTTCGTCGCGGCTGCGATCCCGGTGATGGAGAGGGAGGAGGTGTTCGTGGCGAGGATCTTTCCCGCGGGTACGATTTCGTCGAGTTTCCGGAAGAGGGAATGTTTCAGCTCTTCCCGCTCCGTTGCCGCCTCCACGACGAAATCACATGCGGAAAAGTCGGAAAGCTT
>Ga0255053_10000886_pt1 | contig 16422 bp, 15 predicted proteins | sample JV7_2_22_MG_FD_188635 | JGI IMG/M metagenome (GOLD analysis project Ga0255053, IMG submission 188635) | Seawater microbial communities from Jervis Inlet, British Columbia, Canada - JV7_2_22 | ecosystem: Environmental > Aquatic > Marine > Inlet | place: Canada: British Columbia | collected...
TCTTGCGCAGATTTCTGAGCGCGATCTTTACGTTATTCCAAAACATCGGTTTTCCACCCTGGAAGATTCTTTTGAGTGTTACGCCGCACGCATTGCGTCTGTAACAACATGACCGTCAAACAGGTTCACCGTACGTCGCGCGTAGTCGGCGTGTGCCGGCGAGTGAGTCACCATGACGATGGTGGTTCCTTCTACGTTCAGAGTGCGCAGCATCTCCATAACTTCCTGGCCATGCGCCGAGTCCAGGTTGCCCGTCGGCTCATCAGCCAGAATCAATGGCTGGTTGCCAACGACGGCTCTTGCGACCGCTACGCGTTGTTGTTGGCCGCCCGAAAGCTGGCCGGGCATATGCTTGGAGCGATGTGCGATGCCCATTTTATCCATGACGTCGGTCACCCGCTTTTTGCGTTCGGCTGACGGCATATTGTGATAGAGCAGGGCCAGTTCGATGTTCTCGGCCACGTTGAGCTCGTCGATAAGATTGAAGCTCTGAAATATGAAGCCAATGTTTCTTTTGCGAATCGCACTGCGCTGCGCTTCGGAATACTTCGCGACGTTCTCATCGAAGAAGAAATAGTCGCCGTCCGACGGATTATCCAGCAGACCGACGATATTGAGCAGGGTCGACTTGCCGCAGCCCGACGGTCCCATTACGGCAACGAAGTCGCCCTGGTCGATCTCGACGTTAACGCCGTTCAGGGCGACAGTTTCTACTTCATCGGTCCGAAAGACTTTGTACATATTGTGTAGTTTGAGCATTCTGCGATCCCCTCAGATCAATCAAGTGTTAGCCGATCCATGCCGGCGTAGCTCGTGTACGGCGACGTGATTACTTTCTCACCAGGCTCCAGCCCGTCGAGTACTTCAATGAAATCAGTGTTGCGGCGACCCAAACGTACCGGACGTTTTACGGCTTCGGTGCCATCTGGCGATACAACGAATAACCAGTTGCCACCAGTCTCTTGATAAAACGCACCATTCGGTATCAGGAGCGCATCGGCGTTGTCGCCTAATGTCAGCTTCAGCTGCATCGTCTGTCCGCGACGCATTCCAGGCGGTTCTTCGCTGAAGAGCATGTCGACTTCGAATTGTCCGTTGTTGACCTGCGGGTAGATCTTCGCGACCCGCAGCTCGTAGCTGCGGTTGCCGTGGTCAGCCGTCGCAACTTGCTGCAAGTCGACACGGCCAAGATAGAACTCATCGATCTGAACGTTGAGCTTGTACCCGTCCGGGTCATCGACTTGACCGAGCCGCCCGCCACGAACGATTGACTCACCGACCTCGATATTGAAGCCGGACAACTTGCCGCTAACTGGTGCCCTGACGTTGAGGTCTTCGAGATTCTTGCGTGCGAATCCCAGACCTGCTTGCAATTGACCGCCGGCATCACGCAGTTGCCGCAATTGTTGTGCCTGCATACGCGTGTCCGTGGCCTGACTTTCGAGCGTTACCTCGCGGCGGTTCTCGTAATAATTCAATTCGTCTTGAAGCTCATCGACCGTTGATTGCGATACAAGGTTTTTTGCGGCTAACTCGCGCTGCCGCGTGATGCTGCGGTTCAGGCGGATGATCTGATAATCGATTTCAACAAGATTGCGTTTGTGCGACAGGCGATTCTGCTCGAGCTGCAGCTCGATTGTGCGCATGTTGTTGAGTTGCTCGGTGACGGCCGCTTCCCGGCCCAGGACTTCGAGCTGTAAATTGGTGTTCGATAACAGCGCGATCGCATCACCGGCTTCCACCAGTGCACCATCCTCGACCAAAACCTGCTCGACACGTCCACCCTCGACTGCGTCGAGATACACCGTGCTGCGCGGCACGAGGCGTCCGCGCAGTGGAATGAAATCCTCGAAAGTGCCGACTGTAACCGGCGATACAAATATGCGTTGTGCGTTGACGCTCAGGCTGCGACCGCCAAGCAACATGCCGACCAGCCACCAGGCAAAAAGAAGTACAAGAAGTCCGCCCAGGGCGTAGCCAATCATGCGACTGTAGGGAAGCTTCTTCTCGACGATGCGATCCATGCTCTGGCCCGAGATATTGATGCCGGCAGGATTGTCGTTCTCTACGATTTTGCTGATCTTGCTCACGGTGTTGCTGGCTCCTGAACGCGATATGCGCACTGTTACCTGTATCTATAGCAAGTAGCATGCCAAGTTGATAAGTGCGTGATTCTTTAAGGATTAGTGCCAGAGCGGAAAAGAATGGACGTAGTAAAGTCAGGGAACCCGGCTCAAAACTGTACGAAACCGAACACTCAGTGTACGATTCCGGACAGTAGCGAGGACATCTGACAGTGATTGAATCGGCCAAAATTCTGATCGTCGACGACGACGAGGACATCCTGACTGCGGCCCGCCTGCTGTTGCGACGCAGTTTCGGCGATGTCATTACCTGCCACCGACCCGAAGAGGTCCCCGACCTCCTCGAGCGATATGACTTTGACGCCGTGCTGCTCGATATGAATTTCGGCCCGGGCGAGTCCTCGGGCAGGCAGGGTCTCGAATGGCTCGGCCGCATCCTGCAGATTGATCCAACTATGGTCGTGGTGATGATTACGGCTCACGGTAATGTCGATACTGCGGTCGATGCCATGAAGCGCGGCGCCACCGACTTCGTCGCCAAGCCCTGGCAGAATGAGAAAGTGGTTGCAACATTGTCGGCCGCGGTTGAACTGCATCGCAGCCGGGTCAGGACCGAGTCCCTGCGTAGTGCGAATCGCGCCCTTGTCGAAGCGACCGCCCCCGAAGGTAATACGATCATCTCCGGGTCATCACAAATGCAGGATGTCCTGTCGGTCGTCGAGCGAACCGCGCCAACCGATGCCAATGTCCTGATACTCGGTGAGAACGGCACAGGTAAAGAACTCATCGCAAGAGAATTGCATCGCCACTCATTGCGGTCTGAAGAAGTCTTCCTTGCTATCGACATGGGCTCAATCAGCGAGTCCCTGTTTGAATCCGAACTTTTTGGCCACAAGAAAGGGGCTTTCACGGGTGCGAACGACGACAGATTGGGCCGTTTCCAGGCGGCAAATGGCGGTACGCTGTTTCTCGACGAAATCGGTAATCTGCCTCTTCACTTGCAGGCAAAACTCCTGAGCACGCTCGAGAAACGCAAGGTAACGCCACTTGGCTCGGACAAGTTGCAGGAAGTTGATGTGCGCATCGTTGCAGCAACCAATATTGCCTTGGATGTTCTTCGAGATGCGGAGCGGTTTCGCCCCGATCTGTTGTTCCGCCTGAACACGGTCGAGATTACGCTGCCACCGCTTCGAGAGCGACGCGACGATATCCTGCCGATCGCCCGGCACTACGCGGCCATCTATTCGCGTAAGTACGGTCAAAGCGCGAAGACATTCTCACCGGCTGCCGAACAGGCGCTCGTCAGTTACGACTGGCCCGGCAACATACGTGCTCTGCGCCACGCAATCGAACGCGCCGTGATCCTGACCACAGACGACTTGCTGGAACCAGGCGATCTGCAATTGATAGCAACGGGAATTGCTCCGAGTAAGCCGGCCGCTACTCCGATACCTACCGTTCTCAATCTCGATCAGATGGAAAAGGAAGCGATTCACAAAACTCTGCGCAAGCATGGCTTCAACATATCCCATGCGGCGAAGGAACTGGGGCTAACGCGTGCATCCCTGTACCGCCGAATGGAAAAGCATGATTTATAGACGATTTTCGGTTTTTCTCGTGCTGCGCCTGATCATCGTCGGGCTTGCCTTGTCCGCGGCTATCTGGCTCTTCATTCAGCCGGGTTACCACAGCGCGACGCTACTGGCTACAGGTGTATTGGGCGCAGCCGCGGCGGAACTCTGGTGGTTCATAAACAGAACCAACAGAGAGCTTGCGCGATTTCTTGACGCTGCGCGGCATGCAGACTTTTCACAGCGTTTCAGCTTAGATGATCTGGGAACGGGTTTCGGTGACTTAGGGCAGACATTTACCGACATTCTTGAACGCATCTATGACCAGCGCGCCAGCAAAGAGATTGAAACACGCCGGCTAAATGCTCTGATCGACCATATCCCGGTGCCACTGCTTACCGTGCATGGCGACAGCTCGATTAGCTTGCAGAACAACGCGGCAAGGCGGTTGTTTGGTGCATCGCATGTGACCAGGTTGAGCGATCTGAGGCAGTTCGGCATGAGCTTCCATGACGCTGTTGCGGAGGCCGTCCCGGGCAATAGAGAGCTCGTTACTTTCTCAGTAGAAGGTGTCGAGTACCAATTGACCCTGGCGACGACCGAGAACATCGTCGCTGGTGAACACAATCGACTCGTTTCACTACAGGACATTCAGACCGAGCTCGACGTTACTCAGGCTCAGGCCTGGCAGGACCTGGTCCGTGTACTAACGCATGAAATCATGAACTCGATTACGCCTGTGACCTCACTCGCAGCAACCGCAACAGATGTCATTGACGATGTGCTGAAGAAGTCAGGCGCAGACTCCCCGATCGCCGATGATCTCGCTGACCTGCACGACGCGATCACAACCGTCGCGCGGCGCTCCGACAACCTGATGCAGTTCGTCGATAGCTACCGGCAACTGACGCGACTCGCCCCACCTGAAAAGAAACGCATTCAGATCTCGGACGTATTTGATTCTGTTGGCCAGCTTGCAGCAGCGGAGTGGCCTGCTAGCAAGACGTGGCTGACCTTGTCGGCCGATCCGGCCGGCCTTGATGTTCATGCAGATCGGATCTTGCTCGAACCCGTACTTCTGAATTTGCTACGAAACGCATGGCACGCTACCAAGGAAATCAATCAACCGAGGGTGCAGGTCATGGGTCGTCTGAATCGCCGTGGCAACGTTGTCATCCTGGTCAGCGACAACGGCCCCGGAGTACCCGATGACATGGCCGGAAAAATATTCGTTCCCTTTTTTACAACCAAGGAAGAGGGTTCCGGTGTTGGCCTCGCTCTGGCAAGACAGGTCATGACTGCGCACGGCGGCTTCATCAGAGTCAGTCAGAACGAAGGCGGCGGCGCCAGGTTTACGTTGACTTTCTGAGTGTTAGCCCGGGCTAGTAAGCTACTGAGAAGCGCTTGCGAATGTACGCGGCGGCTTCCGCCTCGTCGACGAGCGCGACGGCGAAGTCTGCCCTGGAAATTCTGCTTTTGCCTCTCTCATCCTCAAGCAACTTGTCACCACCAATTCGGAAGACGCCTGTTCGCTCAGCGTTCGTGAAATTCTTGGCCGGTGTAGCATAGCTCCACTTAACGTCTGTTACCGTTCGAAGGTACTCGAGCGCAAGAACCTGTCCCTGAATTTCCAATTCCAGAAATTTTGGTACGAATAATTTAGGTATCTTATCCGCATACAGCACGCCGGGCTCGACCTCGAGAGTACCCGAGCCGCCGACATGAATGAGCCGCGGCGCATCGTCCCCGATCTCACGCAGGACCTTGACCACCTTCTCCACCGCGATCCGTTGAATGGTGTCCTCAGGGTTCTTTGAATTGCCGATGATTCCGCGAACGGATATGACGACAACATCCTGATCGACAACCAGGCTCGCAATGCTATCCGAGTCGAGAAGATCGCCCGCCACTGCGGACAAGTTCTGATGTTGCTGCTTGATACGCGACGGGTCGCGCGAAACCGCCGTAACGATATGTCCTCGCTGCGACGCCTCGTCGACCACATGCGTACCGACCTTACCCGTCGCACCGTACACGAGAATCTTCAGGCTCGCTGAATCCTCAGCACCGGAGATGCTGTAAATCAGCATCAAAACAATCAATGATATCAGCAACTTGTGCATAATCGAGCCTCGTAGCGTTTTAGTCTTCCCCTGTCGCTTCTATGATTCGAACAAGCTGTGAAAGTTTCCGCTCGTGATTGCTGACAAACGGATTCTCGAGATCCCAGACATAACCAGCCAGTGCAGAGCAGATCATTCGCTTCGGCCTGCCGTTGGTTTCGGGCGTAAAAAAGATTTTATGCAGGCTTTCGTCGTACCAGGCATTTACGAATGTCCGAAATGTATCGATGCCACGGGACATGTAATCCGCATACTCAATCTTCCAATCGACCACTTCGCCATTCAATTGCCGAACGATGACTTTGGACGCACGACTCGCGGATTGCATCGCAAGCGACACGCCCGACGAGAAAACCGGATCGAGAAATTCGGTCGCGTTGCCAACTAAACAGTAACCGTTGCCGTACAGTTGTTTTATTCCAACCGAGTAGCTCTCGATCGATACGGGCTGGAACTGCAATTCAATATGCGAAAGCCTGCCTGCGGCATTCGGGTCCGATTGGACGATCGTCCTGAAACACTCCTCCGGATCATCGGGAAACGCGTTATAGAATTCCGGCGGAGCAACGATGCCAACCGAAGTTCGTCCGTCGGCAAACGGGATAATCCACAGCCACACATCTGGCTCGTGAATAATGATCCAAATTCGGCCGGAATTCGGTCCGGATGGTCGTTTATCACCTTTGACATGTGTGAACAACGACTTCCTGTTCGCCTGCGCCGATGGCTTGTCGAGGTCGAGAAGCCGTGGCAATACCCTGCCATATCCGCTTGCATCGACAACGAACTTGCAGGAGATTTCCGTTTTCACACCGTCGGCACTTTCGACGCTTACGCGAGGTGCGCTGCCGAATCGAACATCTGCAACGCTGTGCTCGAAGAAGACCGGTACGCCCTGCTCCTGTATTCCGCCGACGAGGACATTATCAAATTCGGCCCTCGGTACCTGCCAGGTCCAGGTCGAACCTTCGGTGAACTGATCCGCGAAATCATATTCGCAGATCTCATCGCCGCGAAGGAAAACGGCTCCAGTCTTGACCTGATATCCCTGCGACTTAACCCGCTCGAACAGATTTGCTTCCTTCAGCACATCATTGCAAATAGGAAGCAGACTCTCGCCAATGACGAAGCGTGGAAAGCGAGTACGTTCGAATACGGCTACATCGAGACCCGCCGCGTTGAGCAGTGCCGCAGAAACAGACCCCGCGGGCCCGGCGCCGATTACGACCACATCGTAGTCTTTATTTGGTCGCATATTAATCCTCCGGTTCTCCGGTCATCGCCAGCAAGTGGTATTCGTTGCTGCTCGTCTGTTTTCCAGTATCCGTGTCCCAGCGTTCGAACTCTATTGTCGCGAGCGAGGCTTCGGTGGTCGCGATTGCCAACAAGCTGCCGTCTGCAACATACAAACACAGGTCACGCATTTGGTCAGCCATGCTTATCGTATAGATGTAAGGAGGCTCAACCTTGCAACGCAGGCGATTGATCCCGCCGAAAATGCTCCGTCCCACGGCCTTGACGTAAGCCTCCTTAAGCACCCATAGCATGATGAAACGATCTTTCGTCTGCGTCTCAAGCCAAGTGGATTCTTCGTCGGAGAAGAACTTCCTCGCAATCCTCGAGATATCACGTCGTTCTGTCATAAGCTCGAGATCAATGCCGATATCCCCGTCCTCCGCGACACCGCACACCACTCGGTCCCCTGTGTGCGTGATACTGATAGCAGGACCATCGATGCAAACTGGCTTGCCGCTCCCGGTGGTTGTCAGTTGATGACTGATCGCAGGTTCTCCGGTCTGGTTTTGCAGCATTCGCCGCAACAGAGATCGGCCGCAGAGGTATTGTTGCCGGCGCCTCGCCGAGCCGAATTCGCGATCACGTTCAACGCCCGGAATCAGCGCGAGTTCGGATTGCGTCAGTTCATGTAAATCTGTGTGGCCAACCGTCACCAACGCGGTCTTAGCCCCAGCGCTTGAAAACAAGCGATGTGTTTATGCCGCCAAACGCAAAACTATTGCTCACAACGTATTCCGTTGAAATGCCCCGTGGCCCGCCGACGACATAATCGAGTTCCGCGCAGCGCGAGTCGAGGTTCTCCAGATTCAGGGTCGGCCAGAACTCGTCCCGGTTCATCATTTCGAGCGTCAACCAGACCTCTTGCGCGCCGCACGCACCCAGGGTATGTCCGAAGTAGCTCTTCATCGAACTTATCGGCATGTTGCTGCCAAACACGGCGTTCGTTGCCTCTGACTCAGCGACATCACCGAGGTCCGTCGCGGTACCGTGCGCGCTGACATAGCCAACCGCCGTCGGGTCCAGCTCTGCGTCTTGCAGTCCAAGGCGCATAGCGACTTCCATGGTCTCCGCGGTGGGCTGTGTCACGTGCATTGCGTCACAGTTTGTTGCAAACCCTATCAGTTCCGCGATGATCGGCGCACCGCGTTGCTCGGCATACTCGAGATCTTCGAGTATCAGCGTCGTCGCACCTTCGCCGATCACGAGGCCATCACGATCTTTATCAAACGGCCTCGGCGTCTGCTCAGGTTCGTCGTTGCGCACACTGGTCGCAAACAGAATGTCGAAGACAGCCGCTTGTGTCGCGGATAGCTCCTCCGCGCCACCTGCGACCATCACTTTTTGCTTGCCTTGCTTGATCGCCTCAAACGCATAACCGATTGCCTGGCTCCCCGACGTGCACGCCGTACACGTGGATATCAGCCTGCCACGAATATTGAAAAACAAGCCTGTGTTGACAGCCGCTGTGTGGCTCATCATCCGAATGTAGCTGGTCGCATTGATAGCTCGGGTGCTGTACTCAAGCAACATCGCCCCAAAATCTCCGATCGCCGGCGGACTGCCCGAGGACGATCCGTAGGCTATCCCGGTTTCTCCGCTGCTGATGACCGGGTCATCGAGCAACCCGGCTTGCAGCAGTGCACGTTCCGTCGTTGTTGTAGAAAGCAGCGCGACCCGCCCCATCGACCGGATACGTTTCCTTGAATAGTGCTTCGGCACCACAAAATCGGGAATCGGCCCACCGAGCTTTGTGTTCAGGCCATCGTATTTTTCAAATTCATCGAGGTGGCGGATACCACTTCGGCCCGCTATTACGCTCTCACGGATGCTGTCCCAGTGATCACCCAGCGACGTTAGCCCGGCCATGCCGGTGACGACAACACGGCGGCTCACGATATTCCACCGTCGATGCAAATCGTTTGTCGTGTAAGGTAAGCCGCCTGATCGGACATCAAATATGAAACCAGGCTGGCGACCTCGTCGGGCCGACCAACTCTCCGGGCAGGTATGAGCTTCACCAAGTGCTCGAATTCAACGTCAGCAGTCATGTTAGTTTCGATAAATCCCGGCGCAACACAGTTGACCGTAATGTTCCTTTTCGCCAACTCGAGAGCCAGGGCTTTCGAGGCGCCGATGACACCGGCTTTGGCGGCACTGTAGTTCACTTGCCCGCGGTTGCCAATAACACCGGACACCGACGAGATCGTGATGATACGCCCGCCGTCTTTTGCGCGCACCATCGGCATCACGCAGGGCTTGATTACATTGTAAAAACTGTCGAGATTGGTTTCGATGACTTTGTCCCAGTCTTCATCGGAGAGGGCAGGGAAAGAACTGTCGCGGCTGATCCCGGCGTTGTTGATGACAGCGTAGTAGGCACCATGCTCCGCGATATCGGTTTCGATCGCCTGCCGCGTCGCTTCGCGATCACAGACATCGAAATGGATCAGCCGGGCGCTCGCACCCACACTCTCGACGGCGGCCGTAGTATCTTCGGCGCCTTCGAGATCCGAATGGTAGTGGACGACGATATCGAATCTATCTGCAGCCAGTTTTCCGGCAATAGCCTTGCCGATTCCCTTGCTGGCGCCGGTAACGAGAACGCTCCTGCTCATCAAGAAATTCTACCAGAATCAAGGTTTTCCACATCATTATCTGCAGGTTGATACACATTTAATGTCGCCCTCGCCACCTCCTCACCCGCTTCCAGGCGACACTCGAACGCACCAAGGCTCATCTCAACGAATAAGGCCTTGACGTGCACTGTCAGCCTTGTCCCTGGCGGAAACACCGGCACCGAGCATTTGTAGGAGCGCGTGCCGAGAAGATAACCGATGGTCGGTGCTTTTCCCTGTAATCTGGCCAGGGCACCGGCGTGGGCGGCCACCGCCTGTGCCATGTATTCGATGCCAACCCAGCCCGGAACACCTGACTCGTCGCACAACACGCTGTCCGGGCGAATCGTGACTTCGGCGACAAGCGACGACTCGTCAAACGCCAGCACACGATCGAGCAGCACCATTGGAGGGTCGTGCGGAAGTAACTCACTGATCGGCAGCGTCAGGACATCCATCAGGCACGCCCTATGATGACGCTGACATTACTTCCGCCGAACGCAAACGAATTGGACATGAACAGATCGCGGTCCCATTGGCCGCCTTCTTCCGTTAGCCTGATCGGTGGCAGATCGGGATCCGATTTGTGATCCCAGAGATGCGGTGGCAATTGTCGATTCACGTTTCCGTCATCCAGTAACAACCAACACAAGCCAAGCTCCTGTGCTCCAGCCGCACCGAGCGTATGGGCGATTTGGCTTTTCGTCGAACTGCAGGGTACTTCCGGACCAAAGACGCGTTCAACAACACGGCTCTCCATTGCATCGTTCTTGATTGTCGCAGTGCCATGCAGATTGATGTAGCCGATGTCCGCGGGTTCCGCTTTTGCGTCAGCCAGGGCCGCCCGAATCGCGAGTTCAGCGCCTTCGCCGGACGGTTCGGGCGCCGACATGTGGAATGCATCCGACGACTCGCCGACCCCTGCCAGCCTGATGGGTGCTGCGGATCGAGTCATCAGCAAGAGGGCCGCCCCCTCACCGACATTGATCCCGTTGCGATTCACACTGAATGGGTTGCATATTTCATCGGACATCGATTCAAGCGCGTCGAAACCGTTTGTCGTCAACTCACACAGACTATCGCAACCACCGACGATAACGGCGTCACAAAGATCTGCAGCCAGCAATCTCTCGCCAGATGCGAACGCCTTCGCAGACGATGAGCAAGCCGTGGAAATCGTGTAACGGGGTCCGCTCAGACCAAGGTAGCGAGCCAGGAACTCGGCGGCTGTTCCGATCTCCTGTTGATGATAGTGGTAGTTCTGCGGCATGTTGCCGGTTTCGCGCAGCATGTGGACAGCCGTTTCTGCAGCAGCAATTCCCGAGGTGCTGGTACCGATCAACACGGCAACTCGCTCCGGACCGTAGCGGGACTTGAGACCCTCAATCGGCTTCTCTATCTGGGCGACTGCCACCGCGAGCAGTTGATTGTTCCGGCAATCGAATTCGGCGAACTCGGGCGGCAGATCGCCCAGCGACTCGCTGACCCGACCCACGATCCCGGAACGACCTGTCAGCAGCGGGCCACAGGGTTGCATGCCTGTCTGGTCGCCCCGCAACAGACCATCGAGCACCACGGTTTTGCCGGAACCGAGTGCGTTAACGATAGCCAGATCGGAGAGGTAAGCGCTCACAAGCCTGTGAACTCTGCGGTCCGTATGTGCAACACATATTCCCTCTCGATGTGGGTAAGTTGCGCCTTGCCGCCCCAGGGATCCACGGAGTCGTAGGTGATGCCGATAACCAGTTCACCGTTTCGGGAGACAAATCGGCCTTCGCCGTTTTGCGAAGCATCCATCGAGGCGCCCTCGATGTGCTGATTCAACCAGGCGGGATCCCAGTGCGCGAGCAGAACATCGGCAAGCACATATTCTGCGTTGATCAACTGCGCCTCAACCGAGCCGCCGGCTCGCAGCTCAACCCCATCGAACGAAATTGAAAACAACGCGCCGCCCAATGCATTCAGGGCGACGATCGTCAGCTGCCCTGGACGAGCTTCGATGTGAGCCTCGAATGAGTAACTGCGATCTTCGTATTCCGCATGAATTGACTGCGTCGCATTGAATGACCCCGTCAGTTCAGTGGCTTCGGGCAGCACCAGGTAGATGTCGTCGGCGATCATGATGCGTCGTTGATCCTTTCGGACTACGACGGAGCCGCATGCTGCAACGACAGCGAGTGCCAGCATAGCGGCGAACAGGACCAGAAATTTTGCTGCTGTCATACGTTTTCAGCTCTCGTGCGCACGCCAATGGCCAAAGGAGACAGTAAGTATGCGCATGCGATGCCAATCAATACGGTAACACCGAAAGAATGTACGGCATAGGTGCTGCTGAGTGACAACAATCCGAACGAAATCATGGTCGTTAAAGCAGACAAGGTTATCGCGAACATCGTGCCAGTCAGTTCTTCACGCGCCTCGGCGATAAACAATGTGAAGTCGACGCCGATACCGAGCACCAGGATCATCGCGAGAAAGTTGAACAGATTCAATGTCTCTCCGGCCAATGAGATCACGATCAGCGCCATCAACCCGGCAAGGATCGGCGGCAGCAACAGTACGGCGGCACGCAGCGGACCGTATCTCGTTGCCAGCCCGGCGAGAATGATCAGGTACGCTGCCACGAGGACCTGTGCGACTCTTGTGCGGTACTCGCCGAATAGGGCCGATAATTCCTGGCCCTTATTTACAAGGCCAACCGTCGGAAACCCTGCTACCACGCCAGCAATTTCGTCCATGTCTTGTACGCCGAATAAAAGGATTATCGATGCGCTCCCGGCACCCGAAGTTCCCAACCAGAGGTTCCGGAACTGTTCTGACACCGGATGTCCTATCCATGTCGCGACATCGAGAATCGCCGCCTGTGTGGTCAACTCATCGACAGTGCGCGACACAATTTCGCTGCCAATACCCAGAGATTCGAAGTATCCGGGCAAGTGCGTGCGGACCAGTTCCGAATGCGCATCCTGGCTTTGAGTTTGCCGGGCAATTGACGGTACCCAGCGCGACACGGCCTGATAGCTACCAAGTGTGCCAGCGCCAATCATCTCGTCCAGATTCGTGCGTAGTTCTTCTTCGAGCTGCAGCAGCTCTTCATCGGACCGGGCTACCGACAGCAGGAAGGTACCTGCCTGGGCGACGCCGAGGAGTTCCTGAATCGCGGCTTCCTGTCGAACGAGTTCCGGCGGCTGTGATTGCAGCACTCTGACGTCATCGTCTATCTCGATACCGCGGTAGCCGATCGCCATAGCGATAACGAGCGAAGCGACCAGAACACCGCGGCTTCGTACCCGGCTATTTTGCCATTTGGCAAGAAACCAGCGCGCAAAGCCCAAAACGGCGGAGCTCTGGTGCAAGACGAAGCGGCGGCGCCACAAGCGGCACATACAGATCAGGGTAAAGTAGGCACCTGCGAGCCCTGCGCTCGAAAACACGGCGAGCTGTTGCAGCCCGGGAAATGGCGCAACGGTCAGCGCCAGATAGGCCAGTATGCTTGTTAGCAAACCAAGCGTAATACCCATGAAGATATTTTGCAGGCCGCTTCGTGGCGTCCATTCTTCCCCGCCAAATGCATCATCCGCTACATAGTGAAAACTGTAGTCGACCGACACGCCGATCAGGCTGGCGCCAAAGACCAGCGTAAACAGATGAACAAAACCGAAAACGGAAAGCGTTACTGCAAGGGCGACAAGACAGCCTGCGAGAATCGACACCGCGATCAGTGACAGCGGCCGCAGCGATCGAAACGTCGATATGACCAGCAACAGGAGTCCAATTAACGAACCGAGTCCGATAGTCGATACCTCGCCCTTGGCGCTTTGCGTTGCCTCATGTGCGTAAAACGAGAAACCGGTCTTTAAGAAATCCAGACCGGGTTGCTTCGCAACGGCCTCTTCGATTGCCGCATCTATGTGTTCCGCAAGGCTTTGCTGCTCGATGATCGAGAGCGTCGGTGAGACGACCATCGCCATGGAAAATATGTAATCGCGATTATCCCTCGTAGCCCATAAATACGCGTCATCGAGGTTCAGCGAAGTGCTTGCCGGCTGCAGCGCCTGCAAACTGCCCGGAAATAAAAAGAACGGGTCCGTCGTCAGTGTGCTGCCACCGGCACCGAACGGGCTGAACATCTGTGCCAGCGCCTCTCGTTCCACGCCATCCGCATCGTCTGCAATCCTCTCAAGTTGCCTGGCCGACAGAACCTGGCTTCGATGCGGGTAGTAAAAGTTCGCCATCGTCGCAAACTGGGTTTCGTCCACGCGCGTCGTAACCGAGGCTATCAGCGAATTCTCGAGCAAATGCCGGCCGAATTGATCTGCGGCCGACTTGGCGACCTCCCTGTCACTGTGACCAATGAAAAATAGCAAACGGGTCCCGAGCTCCGCATCAACCATTCGGGTAGCGGCTTCTGTCAGGGGGTCGTATCTGGAGTCCGGGAGCAATTCGAAGACATTACTTCTTAGCCATGCCTGACCCGATGTGGCCGACACCGCTACTGCCAGGGCGGTGACGAGCACAGCCACCCAAATCAGCAGCGGACGACTAGCGCGCGTAGAGCTGAATTTCATGCTCTGTGAGTTGGTCCGGTAAAGCCTGAAGATCAAAAAACTCAATCATCGTCTCATCCGACGAACGGCTGACTACAGTGAGTTCTTCAATATACTCCCGCCCTCGAAGAAGAATAATGTCGATTGCTTCGGACAGCGGGTAGCTGATCGGTGTCAGCGCAATCTTCCAGACCTGTTCTTCGACAGTGAAGACAATATCGAAGTTCTGCCTGAGTTCGTCCTCGCTTCCCTTGAATATGCTCAGGAATACCCTGCTGAACGGCAGGACCATCGGGTACTCTGCAACATCAAGGCTCTGCGAAGGACCATCGTCGACCTGCTGCACCATTCTCTCTCCATCGGCTATCAGAACCGAGGCCAGGGGTAGCTCCTGCCGCCAGTAAAGCCCGAGGTCAGACAACAGGAAACTGCCGCTCGATTCGAGTGCCTCGCTTAACAACTCGATCTCCCGGGACTGCCGAAACTTCCCCCTGACTACGGTGTGTGCCGCCAGTCGCGCGACGACATCCTGTAAGGTCTCTTCAATCTGCACTACGTCCCCGGCAGAGGCGGAAACGGACAGCAACACGGCGCAGAAAATACTGTTGCGAACTAGGCGCATGCTCGAACCTTTTCGAAGAGGATCGGCGGACTGACAAAGCAGAGTTCATTTGTCGACTTATCGACAGCCACTTGAATCGTATATCCCTTTGTCACTCGCTCGCCAGATTCGATATCGGAAATCTCATAGCCAATTTTCAGCCGATTCTCGTATTCTTGCAGCGTAGCAACGACGCGAATTCGCTGCTGAAACACCGTGGGCCTCATGAACTTCATCCGCGTATCGACAATTGGCCACAAATATCCGGACTCCATCATCGCCTGGTAGCCGTAAGCCATCTTGTCGAGAAGCGCGCAGCGTGCTACCTCCAGATAGCGAAAATAATTTCCGTGCCACGTCACTCCCATTGGATCACCGTCCTGGAACGGGATCTCCAGCTCGATTTCAGCGCTAACTGCAACATCACACTTCATCATAGAGTGCCCAGGCCTGTTGATTAATCATTGCCGTAAAGTGCCGAAGATCACTTTCCAGTGGTCGATCTTCAGTCAGGAACTCGAATTCAGTCAGGATCGCGTCCTTCATGTCAAGTACTGCAGGTACGAGATGCTCCTCGTTCAACTCACCTGCCCGCAAACGCAGCTCGACCGCCTGCGACGATGCCAACAGCACCGCCGCCGCCGCTTGTTCAGTCAGCTCCAGAATTCGCAAACAGTCACGCGCCGAGATCGTACCCATACTCACCTTGTCCTGATTGTGGCATTCCGTCGACCTGGAAAATACGCTGGCTGGCATCGTCAACTTGAGTGCCTCTGCCGTCCACGCCGAAACAGCAATCTGTACAGCTTTGAAACCATGATTAATCATCGCGCGTTCGGGTTCAGCGCCGCTCAGATTGCTCGGCAGACCGTTATTGAATTTCGTGTCCACGAGCAACGCCATCTGACGATCCAGCAGATCGGCGATATTCGCAACTGCAATTTTCATCGAGTCCATCGCAAATGCGATGTGACCACCGTAGAAGTGACCACCATGCAACACGAGTTCATGATCAGGGTCTATGATCGGGTTGTCGTTCGAGCTATTGAGTTCGGTTTCGATTTGACTACGAAAGAAAGGTAACGCATCGACAAGCACACCGATGACATGCGGCGCACAACGAATTGAATAACGGTCCTGGAGTCGCAACGGATTGCGCGGCATTTCTTCATGCTCGAGATCGCTTCGAATCCAGTACGCGACCTGACCCTGACCAGGATGAGGTTTTACGTCGAATAGCTCCTTGCTGAAATGAAACGCGTTGCTCTTCAATGCAAGTGCCGCAAATGACGTAATTCGGCTTGCCAGTCGCGCCAGGTACGCGGCGCGAGAAAATGCCAGGCACGCAAGTCCGGTCATCACGGCTGTTCCGTTCATCAGTGCCAGCGCCTCTTTCGGCCGTAATGTATGCGGCTTCAGCCCGAGTTCCCTGAGAACGTCGCCCGTATCCCTGGGCTCACCGTCGGCATGAACCTGTCGCTCGCCTATCAATGCGGCAGCTACATAGGACAGCGGCGTAAGGTCTCCACTCGCACCAACAGATCCCTCCTCCGGAATCAGCGGTACGATATTCTTATCTATGTAG
>Ga0255053_10000887_pt1 | contig 16420 bp, 15 predicted proteins | sample JV7_2_22_MG_FD_188635 | JGI IMG/M metagenome (GOLD analysis project Ga0255053, IMG submission 188635) | Seawater microbial communities from Jervis Inlet, British Columbia, Canada - JV7_2_22 | ecosystem: Environmental > Aquatic > Marine > Inlet | place: Canada: British Columbia | collected...
TTTCCAGATAATTGACTTTGAATATGATTCGCAATTGCTCCCAACTCCAGTTCATGTAGACACCCAGCTGTAATTGTTCGACGCTCTCGGTACCGATCTGCGATGCGAAATTATCGCTGTCAATCTTAATGTCACTCCAACCACCGAGGATGCCGAACTGATCGTTACCAAAATAGTCCGGTAGAAATGCAAGTCGAAAGTTAAATGCGGCTCCATGATCCGAGCTCGGATCCCACAGCTCAAATGGCTCGAGGCCACTCTCAGTCAACACCGGGGCAAGCCCGGCAGAAGCTGAAAACTGATATCCTGACGAATCCTTGCGTACCTGACCGGTCTCGAGCAGTAAACCGGTGATATGGGTTGGAATAGGACCGCCCTCGTCCTCCCATTCCTCGATTCCAGGTCGGCTGATACTCGTTTGCAGGTACTGGCCGTGATGGTGCTCTGTGGTCCAGTACTTGCTGGGTTGGTGAAACCGGCCAACCCAGAGCATTGTCTGCTCGCCGAATAGCCATCCGGCCGCGAGGCGTTCGATCTCACTTTCCTCAGTTGACAGGACGTATTCGCCCAGGAATCGAAAGCGGTTTCCGGAGTAGCTGTACATGAAGTCTGCGCTTACTATGTTGCCGGCGCCATCAAACAGCTCGTCTTCAAGACCAGTGTTGTCGAATAATTCCACGCTCGGAAAAAGTAGAAACTCATGCTGGGCTTCGTCGCCAGCCTGCGATGGTATGGCCAACAGCGCGAGGAGAATACCGGCCAGAGTACGCTTCCAATCAATCGGCTTCAGGAGCGAGGCACAGATGTTTTTCATTGAGATAAAGGCCTCCGATATTCCGGTGGTTACTGGTGCCATGAATGCCCGTCGGATTATTTTGCCACGAAGGAGTCGCATAGACCGGACAACAAGCGGGGAATCATACATAGATTTGCCCCCTTCCTCGAAGCCAATGTCGTACTCGAAGCCGTTCGATACCATGGGGCATTTCCCGTAATTCGCTCGCAGAAAATACCGATGTCCTCACGGAACCGGACCAGTCTCTTGATTTCAAAACCAAAAAAAACGGCGGCGGATATACGTACAAACCACGAAGCGACCTGAAGGGCACAGATATGGACCCACCCATTTTGCCAGGGAAATTGTCGGTGATTGACGAAACAGGGATCGGTTGCTGGCATATATCCAACCTGTTTGTGAGGCGTATCGCCTCTGGCCTCGATGGGAGCCGCGCTCTCTCGTCCTTATCAAAAACAAGGCTTTTCAACGCCGGGCCCTACACCAGGTTTCGAAAGAGCCGATCCGACCTATTTTGCCACCGCGTTAATATCCCTTTAGCAACCGTTGGTAGGATAAGTTCTACGGGCGTCACTTAAGTGCTTCGCTCATGCAGCGCGCCGGTATTCTTCAGCTCGCGTCAACAACGCCCATACGATTCGAGTATGTTTGCTGGCGATGGCGACACAAGTCTTGTTGAAGCCGCATCAATCGCGCAGTGCAGTTATCCAGCGACTTCGTAAATTGTTTTTGCCAGGCGCACGTATGAGTGGCGAATTAGTTTTTCTATGTGATGCGTCGTTGGTGGAGCTTATTACTGCGGGACTTTTGCGGGAGTACGTCCTGCATCGTTATGCACAGTACTGTAATGATGTCCGTGGGCGCCTTCTGATTGACCATTAGAAACCATCAGTTGACATCCAAGATCTGGATTCGGGACGCAGTGCTCCAGAGCCGAAACCACCATATGCTTATGGCTGGCTGCCACTTGTTAACAGCCTGGATCTATTCCGAGGTGGACGACCTGTGCTCGGCGAAAGCGGTCCGTTGCCCTCCTCTGTCGAGGATGCTAAGTAACTAGCGATAAAGGCCCTTCTCACTCTTCAACAGCCGATTTGGTCCAACGCCCGGTGCCAAAGAGATTACTTGGTTCGAAGCCAGCTACGCCACTGTAATATATTGATTAATATAGCCTAAAAGACGGCGTTCGTTGCAATTTCGCCCTACGATGCACAACAAAGCACAACTGATGTCGGAAAACTGTCGGAAACTGCAATTTCCAAACCTCTGCCTTCGGAGTTCGTCATTTCCTTTGTAACCAACTGAGATTATTGATACTAACTGGCACGACGTCCGTTGCAATATCAGTACTTTGCGCAACTGTGCAGCACTCAGTCACGCAAACCTCACACACTGACCAGCACACCTCATCCAAGGCCTCATTTTTGACAAGTCGCTCCCGGGAAAACAACTCGGCGCCGATTCGACGAACGCCTACTGTTGAAACTGGCCGTGCTTACTCCACTATTTCCTATACGTCGTCTCACGGATCATTGAATGATCGCAACGCTATAATGAATATCATAATCGCGATAACGATCAAAGGAACATCGATCCTTAGACTATCGGTAACGTTTTGGCTATCAAATATTTCTTTGTACGGAAGCCCATTTAGCCTAGCGGAAATACCAAAGCTGATCAATAAATACGATGTTACAAGCACTATGAGCGCAATAGCAGCCAAAAGTTTGTCGCGTGTGCGTAGTTTCAAGAGCCTGTACTCGTGGGAAGACTCAGATGCAATTCAAAGAGCATTTTACCAGAGCATAAGTGTTCTGGATCTTCACGGGAAACAAGAGTGTCTTTGCTGTCACCTGTACACCAACTCTCACGGCTCTCCGGGCAATCCTCTCAGCCAGTTCCCCCACTGCTTCGTCTGCCAACATCTCAGCACCGCCATATGCTACCCACTCCAGTGTGCACACAGCGAAACATGACGTGCAGGCAATTGCATCATCTTTGATCTGCTTCGCAGTGCTAGACAGGAACTCTGGCAGTACACTATTCAGACACGCGCTAAGTGAAGCGAATGGACTGGAAAGCAAACAGTCAGACACGTCGCCAGTAGGTGACAGCCCCAATCGATCTACGTTGCCCAGTGGATCGTTAAGTGCGTACGCGTAGGTATTAATTCCACCGGAAGGGCCGGCCGGATCACTCTGCACATATTTACCGATCAATGGGTCATAATCCCTGAAATAATTGTAGTGTAGCCCTGTCTCACTGTCGTAATACTGCCCCGGAAACCTCAGATTGTATGTGAAATCCGTTGAATCACCATCGGGATCTTCCTGAGCAGCATCCTCACCAAACGGTCCTGACTCCCAGCGCCAAATGACAGTATTGCCATCGGTGATAATTCTGGGTGTGCCGAGGTGATCGGTATGGACATAATACTCATCGGTGCCGTCTATTACGGCGACCGGCGCGCCGTTGAACCATACATGGTCCAAAATGGCTGTGCCTGTATCGTCGTACTCGCCGATCAGATTCCCTGACTCATCGTAGACGAATAATGTCTCATCCGTGCCGTCGTTATTAGCTGCTACTGTCCTGTCTCGAAGGCTCGTGTCCACATCGCCGGAACCATAAAATGCGAGTCACTTTTGACAGGTCACAACATATCAGTAACCAGGGCATCCTTGCACCAGCGGCCTAGAATTCGGGCTGAACAAGCAGTTCAATGACCGCCTGCTTGCGAGCTCCTGCGTTATGTAAAAATGCGGCAACGAGTTTGCGATTCTCGCCGTTAACTTCAGGGTGCAAGGACCTAAAGCCAGGACCGGTACGTTGCCGAAACTCATCACGTTCAAAGCACACCCCACGCTGGCCGAGCGCTTCGAGCCGGCCATGGAGCCGCATTTCGACGCGTTGTATTTGGCGGCGCGGCGCATGACGTTGTCGCGACACGACGCCGAAGATCTCGTGCAGGACGTCTGTGTCAAGGTTTTCGACCATCTCGATGAGTTCGAGAGGATGGAGTATCCGCGCGCTTGGCTGCTACGGGTTATGTACAACCTGTTCGTCGATAGCACCCGGGCCGCCGTCCGGTCGCCGGTGGACATGGCCGGCACGGGCGATGACTCTGCCGAGCCCGACCACCTAGAGAGCGACGCGCCGCGTCCGGAAGATGAAGTACTGCGCGAGCAACGCATCGCCCACGTGCTGCGTGCGATGCGCTGCCTAAACGCCGAACAATGTGCGCTCGTCGCGATGCACGATGTAGAAGGTGTAAGCGTCGATGAACTGAGCCGAATGACGGGCCAGCCCGCCGGCACGATCAAGTCACAGCTTCACCGCACGCGTAAAAAGCTCGGCCGGCTGTTGACCAACGAGGCGATCATGCGGCCGAAACTGGAAATCGTAGGTGGCAAATGATGAACTGCGAAACCGTTGCTGAACTCATGCCGGCACTCGTTGCCAGGGAACTCTCGTTAAAATTGGCTGCGGATTGCAAGCAGCACATTCGCCATTGCGCGGAATGCCAAGACGCGCTACTCGGCGCCGAGTCGCTGGCCTTGCTCCGGGAACGGCCGGCGGAGCACGCACCCGGCGGCATGCTGCAGCGTGTTGCGTCCGAGCTCGGCGCCGTGTCGACGTCCCGACGGCGCCGCAGGTTCTGGATGGGCACGGGTTTCGGGGGCGCCGTTGCAGCCTCGCTGGTGGCGCTCGCATTCGCGCTCGGCTGGATCGCGCCGGCAGTCGAAGAGAGTGACGCGATAGCCGAGTTTGTCGTCGCGATGGGCGAGCCGCGCAACATGGACATCGCCATCGAGACAGACCGCGCACTGGCCGGCGCCAGCATCAGCATCATGCTCTCTGGCGGTATCGAGCTCGATGGCTACGGCCACCGCCGCGAGCTCAGCTGGACGACCGACCTCGAGGCCGGCATCAACCGGTTGAGCCTGCCCGTAGTGGCCATCGATGCGGCGGGTGGGCAGATAGTCGTGCGCCTCGATCACCCCGACAGCGATCAGATGTTCGTTGTGCGACTGAAAGCGAAAGCGTGATTATGTTTAATCGGGGCAGCCAATCGCGCGCGGAACCGTTTTGATGGGTAACAGCAATAATCTAATTTACTCGGCACCAGGACGTGCCATGTAACGACTATAGGAAGGTTGAGATCATGAACAGGAAAAACAATTGGCTCCTGGTTGCTCCGCTGCTGCTGGGACTCAACGCTGCATGGGCCCAGGATGAGCCGATCTTGCCCGAGCCGGCCGATGACGAAGCGCGCAACGCCGCACAATTGCCTGATGAGGCAGCCGAAGGGCTGGCTATCGCGGCGGATAACGTCGAGAACCTGCCCGCCGAGGCGACGATCCGGCTGATGGAAGATGCTGACGCAGATGACGCCGATGCGGTCATGCACGAGGTCGAACTGCCGACGCTGCCGGAAGAAGGTGCCGCGGGGCAGCAGGGTCTGGACATCGCGGCACAGGCTATTACTGGTGGCGAGGAATTCGGCAGAGGTATCGCTGAAGAAGCGCGTGACAAGGCCGCCGATGCGGCGGAAGAAGCGCTGGAGCGCGCCGAAGATCGCGGCCGGGCTGAGGATCTGCCGCCGGACGTGCCGGGTCGGCCGAACCTGCCCGACAACGTTCCGGACGACATTCCGAGACCGCCGGGCGGCTGATCGATTACCCGAACCAGTTACTCGAGGCGGTTCGCGCAAGTCGGCGCGGTAGCTCGACGCTAGCGACAAACGGTCCGCCTTATTCGAAAGGGCGGACCGTTTCTTGACACATTCGACGACTCACGGTGTTGCAGGTCCGACAGGTTCTGATTGATGAATGAATACAGTTTTCGTGCCGCTCTACTGGCACTTTTCCTGGTAACTGGCAACCCGGCCGTCGGGGCGATGATCGATGCGGATTTCGACGCCGGCAAGCAGGCCTACGGCAACGGGGACTACGGGTCGGCGCTCGTCTTTTTCGAGAGTGCTCGCGACACCGGCCTCGAGAGCCCGGCGATTCATTACAACATTGCCGTCACCCAGTACAAGCTGAAGCGCTATGCCGCGGCCGCGGCGTCATTCGAATTGATCGCACGCCGTTTCCCGCAAATGCGCGGCCTTGCCGAGTACAACCTAGGCCTCACGGCTGCGCGGTTAGGGAACGAAGCGGACGCCCGCGCGCATTTCCGTAACGCTTATGAACTGAGCGCCGCTGACCGCACGCTGCGGGCACTCGCCGCGCAGCAACTGCGTGCAATCGAGCCCGGGATACGCAGGGCATCGCGCTGGTCCGGCGCATTCGGCGTGCGCGCCGGCAACGACGACAATGTGGCCCTGCTCGACGATTCAGTCCTGCCGTCGGGCACGACGACCGACAGTCCGTTGACCGACGTATTCGCAACGGTGTCCGGGCCCTGGACCGGCCGCAGCGGGTTTCGCGTAGAAGGCAGTGCGTATTTCCTCAAATACTTCGATGCAGACGACTTCGACCAGTCGGAGATCAACGGCGGTGTGTTTTACGAGTGGCGGCCGAGGAGATGGCGCCTGCAAGTAGGGGTGCAGGCCAGCACGGGCACGATCGGCGGTGATGCCTACGACCGCAAAATGGGTCCCGGGGCGCGGGTTGTTCGTTACCTCGGCCCGAGCGCGAGCATCGACCTGCGCTATCGCTACGACGACGTGACCGAGGCGGAATCGATCTACGCCGGCCTGGCGGGCACGCGCCAGATACTGGATGCCCGCTACCGCTGGTACCGGGACGATCACCGCCTGCAGTTGCGCTATGTGCTCGAGACCAACGATCGCGACGACGCCGGCGTGTCGCCTGACAGGAACCGGTTCGGTATCGATTACCGTTACCAGCCGGAAACCGGACTCGGGTTCGAGGCCGAACTCTTGCTGCGCAACAGCGACTACGACGACATCGCGACGCCGCGTGAGGAAGACCTGACCACGCTTCGAGGCGCCGCCACGTACAGGTGGCGCGATGACTGGCTCGTGTTGCTCGAGTTCCGCAACTCCAACAACGATTCGAGCGATTCCGTGTACGACTACGACCGCAGCCAGGTCACGCTCGGCGTGCTGAAGTACTTCTGAGACGCCCGAGAATCTTCGAATTTATGTCAAATCGATGCAACCGGCGCCTTGGGCCCGTCGTTGTTTCAGTAAAATCTCATAACACAACCGGAGGATGTGAAATGATCAATATCAAGGGAACTGCGCTGCTGCTGGTGACGGCCGTCGGGCTTGCAGCTTGCGGCAGCGGCAGCGATTCGAGTCAGGAGGACGCCACCGGATTACTGTCACTGGGTGTCAGTGATGCGCCGATCCACAGCGCCAAGAAAGTCTGCATCACGTTCGACGACGTCGAACTAAAGCTCGCCGACGAAGACGAACCGCCGTTCCTCGTCGATCTTCCGGAAACCAAGGTCAACCTGCTGGCCTTTCAGGGCATGAACGCGGCGCCGCTCCTGATCAACGAGGAGGTGCCGGCGGGTGAGTACGAATGGATGCGGCTCGTCATCGATGCCAGCCTGGGCAGCAACGGTGGTCTGGGCGACAACGTCGCGGACCTCGACAACTGCACCGGCGATGCCTCGTACATCGTCATGGACGACGACACGGTCCATAACATCTGGGTGCCGAGTGGCGACCAGACGGGTCTTAAACTCGTCGACGGCTTTACCGTTCCGATCAATGGCATCGCCAATTTCACGGCCGAGTGGGACCTGATGCGCTCAATGACCGCGCCGCCGGGGCTCGCGCCGGATGTGATTCTCAAGCCGACGATCAGGTTGGTCAACAATGCCGACGTCGGTACGCTGACCGGCGACGTGAGCACCGACCTGACGGATGCGGACGGCTGTGAGCCGTCGGTGTTCGTGTTCGAAGCCGGTATCACGCCAAATCCTGACGACGAGGTGGACGACGCCGTTGCGACCGGCATGATCGACTCGGACACCAACCGCTACGAGATCGGCTTCCTGCTGGCCGGCGATTACGTGGCGGCCTTTACCTGCGACGGCATGACGTTCGTGCCCGAGTTGGGCGAAGCCGTGACAATCGGGGCGGGAGACATCGTCGAGCTCGACTTCGAGTAGCTTAACGGCGAAGTCAGACGATCAAAAGCCCGGCCGCTGAGCCGGGCTTTTTTTTGAGGTAAGGTCCAATCGACAGGAATTGGCGGGACGCGTGGGTACTGACAAATTAACTTCGGTGGACAAACGCAACTTGGCAAATTCTGTTCAGACCACTACTGCTTGCCATTCCTTGAACGCACTGATCCTAAGACTTCGGTAATGCTCAGCCCTTACAAGATGCCTCCCAAGATTGAACAGATTGTAAACGGCAGCATGTGCGCTTAGAAATCGCTGTGCCTGCTTAGGTGATTTGAACCTTCGCATCCCGCGTTCTCGCACTCTAGTCGATTCATGTGACTGCTCTGCCCGATTGTTCGCGTGTCGCTCTGAACCATGGATTACATCAGGCATCAGCTCTCGATGCGCCACACCGTAGCTTCTCAACTTGTCCGTCACGATTTTCCTGGGCTCTCCACCATAACTCCGCATAAGCCGCTTAAAGAAGCGTTTTGCTGCCGCGCCATCTCTTCGAGCCTGTAGATAGACATCGACCACTTCTCCATCCTGATCTACGGCACGCCACAGATATTGCTGCTTACCATTGATCTTCACGAAGACCTCATCGATGAAAAACGTATCGCCATAACCACGGTGTCGCCGTTTGAGACGACGAGCGTATCGAGCACCAAACTTGATACACCAAAGTCTGATGGCTTCATAGCTGACAATGATGCCTCGTTCCGCGAGCAGATCTTCGACATCACGATTGCTTAGGTTGAATCGATGGTAGAGCCAGACTGCGTAACTGATGATATCGGGAGGGAACCGGTGACGCTTGTAGGTGTTCATCACTGAATTATCGATCAGCGGCGGTTAACTTGTCAGAACCCGGCGACTGGCTTGACCATCGCCATTGGAGTCTTCTTCTTCCAGGCACTAGCCAGCAACTGGTGGATGAGAAGATTCCGTTTCGGACCAGTCGAGTGGCTGTGGCGATCCTCCACCTATGGCAAGCTGCCGGCGATGCGAGCACAACACGCCGCTGACGTCGAGCGGCTGTCAAACAAATAATTCATGCCAGCCTTACTACAAACAGACGATTTCCGACGGCCGCTTTTGGCCGAAACCAGCCACTCGCCAAGAGTTATACTGAGAGGCTGGTAATGACCCAAAGCGGCCATCGCTGCCTGCTCGTCGAAAGCGTCATTATGGTCACAATCAGGACTTGTCTGGCGGTTAGGCGTATAACAAAAGCATAATAAATAACGACAAAGCCAAACCCGTTGAAAGACGGGGACGGAAAGCCACCGGTCCTCGCTTCCTTCGAGAAGCCATGGATGACTCCCCGAGGGACCCAAGATCGCCGGGCTGCCGCAGGTGAGACAGATACGGAGCCGTCATCGTGCCAAAAAGTCATTGTCTGTACGTTACAGTTCTATCCGCATTCCTTGCTATCAGTCCGACAAGTGCAGAGGACCTTTCGGATTGTCCACAGCTTCTGTATTACGCTGACAACCAACTAGCAAATGAATGGCAAGCTGCGACGCTTCGTACTGCCAGGGCGGAAGATTCAATCGCCATTATGAAACAAGCTAGACATGAACTCCTTGATGTAGGTCTTATGGAGAGTTACGCGAGAACCAGGGGGCCCGAGCTTGTGCACGCTATTCACGCTGTCAGTAATGCGCTGTTCAATGCAATTAGCATGGGAACCGGTGGGACCGGCAAAAAATTAATGGAGACAGCTGAGAAATTTGCGGAGCGAGTGTTCAGACACGAAGCCGAAATCGCACAATTTTTTAAAGCGAAGGGTGCAGTTGGTGATCTCTTTGATTATCAGGTCGAAGTCGCTGCCGGCAAGGTGCTTCTGGGCGAAGTTCCTTTTGTGGGTGGTGCAGTGAACCTGTTCTGGGACTTCGCCAGAGATATTGAGAATCAGAAGTACATCCGAGCGAGCGGCGAAGAACTGAGGGCTGTGACCGCTGGATACCTAGACCGAATCGACGAGAAACTCGCGCAATACCATCAACAGCTTTTGGAATCCAGTGAATCAATTGCGGCTCGTGATGCGATAGGGGGAGCAATTGAGCAACGGTGTGGGTGGTTGCGCGAAGAATCTGCTCGCAGACGCCCGGTGAACCCTGGACCTGCGCCGCACATTGACGGTATTACCCCGCCGGCCAAAACCTCGAGCAATGCTCAAAGCGAGTCTATCGAGAATGGTTGGTACGTCTACAAATATGAAATTAAAGTACTTGATCCAAGATCATCAAACTATGGCGTAGTTCGCCCGTATGACCTGGGTTTCATGGACATCGCCCAGTGCCAGAAAAGCAGGCAAATGAAATTGGATGATCTCGCATGGGTAAGTTCTCTCAGCCAAGCCGAGATTGATGCCCGTTGGGAACGGCAAGAGAAAAAACACACATTCTCGACATTAACTGAGTGCACGCTCACGGCGCTGGATTAAACATCCGCGCCAAGTGGAGGTGTGGCATGAATTTCAAAATAGACATTTTCGCAAGCTCTCCGACACGGTGCCTGTACACCGCGTTAGCTTTGCTGCTGTTACCGGTGTTTTCGATGGCTCAAGAGAGAATTGCCGGTAATGGTGATTGGGAAACGGCATACGACGTTGTCTACCCCGATGGCACCCGTGGCGGCCTGATAAGGCAGCGCTTTTTTTCGGAATCAGCCTGCCTAAGTACTCGCAACCGAATTGTTCAAGAGGCCCAAGCAAGCTTTGAGGGAATTGATCAGCAGTACGAACCTTATGACAACGAATGGAAAGCCATGGAGGCCAAGGCAAATCTCACGCCATGCCGAAACATTGCCACAGGTCAGGTGTCGTCAGGAAATGTGCCGGGTGGTTTTTCGGGTAGACGGTACAACGCAGGCCCTGATTGTGTGGATATGACGAGCAACAGTTGCAGTCCCAGCTCGGGGAACACGGCAGGAGGATCATCCCAAGCAGCCGAAGTGCAGAGAAAGATGGACCAGTTGGCCACCATGGATTCGACGGAGACCCAGGGGCAGATCATGGGGGAGGCAATTGCCGAGGCCTACGGCGGATCATCCGCGGAGGCCGCGGCTCTTGGCACATTATTTGGCGACATTTTTGGGGCAATGGAAAACTCTGATAACAATAAACAGAGGGCACCTGAGAATCGCTCAAACAACACCGTATCCAAACAGCCCAGTCCTTCCGACTGCGGATTCAACACCGTCATATCCACCAGTGGTTCTAACCTTCCCGAATTATTTGAGCAGGAATTTCGATACGAACGTGGTTGCGATATCGCTGTTTTTTGGTATCAAATTGACCGCCGCGGTTACGGCAGAACATATGTGTGGAGTAGTGACATAGATCAACTGAATAATGGCCTAGGAGCGATGAATGGGCGAGGGGAAATCGCCCATGTTATTTCCGGACCGAGCTATAGATCTACGGGCCAGGCTGCACCGAAGATGGTGTCGTTTATGGATATCCCGCACACATTGGGAGCGATTCCCCCTCCTCCTAGCACCGTTCGATATGATGTCGCAAGTGTTTTGGGAACAACTTGGGCCGGCGAAGACTCATTTGGGCGGTCCCTCGAATTCCACTTCATGAGTGACGGCGTATTAAATTTTGTGGACATGGTCGGAAGCTTTATAAATGGCGGCGGCTCTTGGAAACAAGACGGAAGCACGGTTTTTTTTGAGATAGCAAACCATGCGATGGAATATTACGGAACAATTCGAGGTCATTCGATAGAAGGCAACGTATGGCACAAGACCGGGAACCGTTGGGAATGGTCTGCGGTTAAAAAGAACCAGCCGCGTGCGCCCGCTGCAACCCCAAGAAATGGTCAAGGGACATACACTTGGCCCGACGGGGACAAGTATGTTGGCCAATACGTCAACGGGGTAAGAAATGGCCAAGGGACCTACACTTGGGCCAACGGGCAAAAGTATGTGGGTCAATATCGAGATGGCAAAGAGAATGGTCAAGGGACAATGACGTATCCCGACGGTCGTACGTATGTGGGCCAATATGTCGATGGCAAAAAGAATGGTCAAGGGACAATGACTTATCCCAACGGGGACAAGTATGTGGGCCAATATGTCGATGACAGAAAGAAAGGCCAAGGGACAACCACTTGGGCCAGCGGGTATAAGTATGTGGGGCAATATCGAGATGGCAAAGAGAATGGTCAAGGGACAATGACTTATCCCAGCGAAGACAAGTATGTGGGCCAATTTCGGGATGGCAAACGGAATGGTCAAGGGACCATGACTTGGCTCTACGGTCGTAAGCATGAGGGCCAATGGGCCAATAGCAAGCCGCATGGTCAAGGGACGTCGACTTATCCTGACGGTAGAGTCGAGAGCGGGCAGTGGGAAAACGGCGAGCTAGTCGAGCCCGAGTGATCTAGGTGGCTTCGATGGGTAGTTGGCTCATGCCGACGCTAACCCGGCGGTTCCAGACGGCAAGTGTGTAGTAAGTTGAGGTTGCTACGTCCGCTCTTGGCCGTAAGCAGCCCCTCGTCGGGCGTATACTGAGCGTCTGGTAATGACTGCGGTCTCAATGGGTCGACGCAACACCCGCTTGAAACCGAGCATCCTGGTCGTCGGGCCAGACGGTCTTGTAGGCGCGTCGTAAGAGCTGGTGCGGCAAGTGTTGCCGATGGGCGAACGGGTATCTCGAAAAGCCGGTTCGCGATGGAACCCCCGTCAAAACAGGCGATCCGGCTGTCAGTTGGGCAAGGTAGCCAGCATTTTCATCGGTAAGCGCTCGGTGACCCATTGAAACTTTAGCTATTCCTCTGATTCAAAAGCATTTTTGCGAGACAATGGTTTTCCGACAAAGTGTTGCGTTGACCGTTTGAAATCGCAACCAAAGCGGTCGTTCGGCAGAAAATAAAGTGTAATAGCATACCTTTCTGATGGAAGAATTTTTTAGCACGATCAGCCTACACACACCAATTTTCGCTGGTGAGTGGAACGTAGCAACGGTCATTTCGATTGCTATCGGTGCTGGGCTTCTTCTTGCGCTTTATTGCCGTGTGACTTTTGGCGCGTATTTCGTCTGGGGTTTCATGGTCGGCATGCTCGGCGCACTTTTCTTGTGGTTGGTGATTGCCGTTATCCCACTCAAGTGGGCGATACTCGTGGTGGCAGCCATGGTACTTCTCATAGGCGCAGGCTTTTATATTGATGAGCAAAGCCGTGTGACCGCAGCTGAACTTGTTGATGCAGCCGCCGAGCGCAACCCTTACTTATTGGCATTGTTCGAACGAGATCCGGAGGCTGCCGAATCGATTACAGAAACCTTAAACTTGGGCCTTGACGATGCGGAGCCAATTTGGCCGCCTGAAAGTCACCTCGCAGGAATCTCCAAGCGAGTAACGCAAAATGTTCGATATATGCTGACATATGGTTTCGCCTTGTTAGGCGTAATGGCGTTGCTGATTCACTTCGCCATTCCCAGCAAGTCAGACTTAACGAAGGTACTGACAACTTAACTGCTCCTGCGTGACAATGCGGGATGAATAATCGTTCATCTATGTACAAGCGTCACCGGTTTCCTCCTGAAATCATCCAGCACGTTGTCTGGCTCTATCACCGCTTTAATCTGAGTGCTCGTGATATCGAAGATCTCATGTCCGAGCGCGGAATCGCTATCAGCTACGAGTCCGTTCGATTGTGGTGTATCAAGTTCGGCCCTAAGTACGCCAAGCGACTTCGCTGCAGGCATCAGGGTTACGGTGATACCTTCTTCCTCGATGAGGTTTTCGTGAAAATTCAAGGCGTACAACACTATCTTTGGCGTGCAGTCGATCAGGACGGCGAAGTAGTGGATGTATTCCTACAGAATCGCAGAGATGGAAAGGCAGCGGTGCGCTTCTTCAAGCGATTGCTCCGCGTGAGCGGCAGCGAACCCAGACGCATCGTCACAGATAAGCTACGGAGCTACGGCGTTGCTCATCGGGAACTGATCCCGGATACAATCCACGATACCGCCCAATACGCCAACAACCGGGCTGAGCTTTCGCATCAGCCAACGCGGGTCAGAGAACGTGGCATGAGGAGGTTCAAATCCACTGATCAGGCACAGCGGTTTCTGAGCACCAACGCGACAGTGCACAACCTGTTCAACTTGGGTCGGCACTTGGTGTCGGCCGAGCACTATCGCTTTTTCAGACAGCGGGCCTTTGCGTCTTGGAAATGTGCGGCGGCCGTATGACGAACCTATTCATTGAAAATAGCACGAGCTAAGGAGTTAAGTTGTCAGTACCGATTCCTCTTGCCGACCAAGTACCTCTATGCCTACGAGCAGGGCTCGAATCGAGGTGGACGACGAATGACCGAGTTCGAATCGCGTTGGCGAAGCTCGTTACGATCAAACATCGGTTAGGACGGACGTACGAAAGCGAGATCTGTCCCACGGGATTCAAGAAGGGCTCGCCGAAAGAAGTCTTCAAGATGGCCCTGGAGACCGCCGGGGGCTCCCCTGCTCAGACCTTCGTTTGGCTGATTTACGCGATCAGTTCGCTATCGTCCGTGGACGGCTGGGAGGTGACTTGGAAAGACGACATGCGTTGCAAAGATTGGACCGACTATGCCGACGCCCTTTGCCGGGTCCATCTGGAGGCGCCGTTGCGGCAGGACGCCCGGAAGGTGGTCGACCTCAAGCTCGCCCTTATGAAGGCGATTTACCCATAGGCGCTGACGGCGTACAGGCATCTCATATCAAAACCGGTACTCGGCAGGCTGCATCATGTGTACCAATGGGCAGCTTGACAATACCGATGGAGTTTTTGCGCCCTACAGGACTCCACCACCAGTACATTAGAAAAGCGGCCTGAGAGAGAAGATCGATATTTCGGTTGGCGCGAGAGACAAGCTCAGGCGACTCGCCTCACCCGCTCCGCTTTATCCAGATCATAAGTGGCCTGAAGATTCATCCACAGCTTCGGCGATGTGCCTAGTGCGTCAGCGAGATCAAGTGCCGCTGACGCAGTGACACCTCGCTTCCCCTTGATAAGTTCGTTCAGTCGAGTTTTCGTCCAGCCGATCTTCTCTGCAAAGGCCGCCTGTGTGGCACCCTTTGGCTCAAGAAATTCCTCGAGCAAAATCTCACCAGGGTGAAACGGATTTTTCGGTTGCCTAGCCATTGCTGCCACCTATATCAGTGATAATCCACAACTTGTACATCAAGTGCATTTCCTCCCTCCCAACGGAAAACCACTCGCCATTGATCGTTAATCCGGATTGAGTGGGAACCCTCCCACTTCCCTTTAAGGGGCTCCAGTCGATTGCCGGGTGGTACTCTCAAGTCTCTCAATTCACTCGCATCATGCAAATAAAGCAGTTTTCGTCTGCCTGCCCGGCGAAGCTCAGGCGGAAATGACCTGGTAGCCTTCGTTCGCTTGTCGTCGAATAGGTCCTCCGCGAGAGCATTTCCGAAGGTCTCAATCATATTACTATATTATCGTAATTCGATAATAAATCAAGCAACCAATACGCGCTTTCGCGATGTATTTTTGCCTGTTCTATCCTTCTCTACCTGCCACAATTCTGCCACAGTGCGAATATTATCCAATGTGATCCAACATGATCGAACGTTATCCAATATTACCGTATGTGATTGTTCCGATTCGTGATAGTCTCGTAAGCTCTTGATAACTAACGAGTGTCGAATTGCCTTCGGGAGGCAGGGGCCGGAAGTTCGAATCTTCTCACCCCGACCAAGTTCAAAAAGAAAAGGCCCTCACACTTGTTGGGGCCTTTTTCTTTTTGGGCTTGGGATGGAATTGGATCCGAAAAAAAGGTTCACAAAATTGCGAAGCAATTTTGGGCAAGCTCGCGAAGCGAGCTGGTTCCGAAGGAATTCACGCCGCAGGCGTGAACCAAATCTTCTCACCCCGACCAACTAGTCCCTTTCCTGATCAGGTCGATTGATAACTCTCGAAATCTGGGAAAAGGCCTTTGATCGTTCATTAGTATTTTGATTCAAATACGCCCGACGCAGTATTTTCTGATTTCTTTTGTTTTTCGGATCATAGCGATCCCAAATTATTTTCATGGCCATGACGGCAAGGGGAACGTGCAGCATAAAGACAGTCAACGTAATCAGAGCCTCACCCGTATTCCAGTTCACCGACCCATCGGGAAGTATCTCGCCGGTTCCAATTTGATATGGGATTACGTAATACTTCAACAATAACAATGGCATCACAACGCCATACACAATCAAACCCAATGGCGCCAATAAGGTTTTCTTTGTCTTGGCCAGGTCGATATCGGATGCCGGTGGCCGATGCAAGCGAAGGCGATAACTTTTTTCTTCACGACTGACCTTGCCGCGCGCCGAAACAACAAGAATCACAGATGTGCTTACGACGGTGCCAATGACCGCGGGATAGTATTCCGGCATATGATAAATGCCAAGATAATCAATGGTTGCCGGTATCACATTCATGAAGAAGCCCGAGAACATACCCCAGAAGGCTGCGTCTTTTGTGATGCGTTTGCTCCAAATGCTCATCAGGCCTACCGGCCCCC
>Ga0255053_10000889_pt1 | contig 16412 bp, 15 predicted proteins | sample JV7_2_22_MG_FD_188635 | JGI IMG/M metagenome (GOLD analysis project Ga0255053, IMG submission 188635) | Seawater microbial communities from Jervis Inlet, British Columbia, Canada - JV7_2_22 | ecosystem: Environmental > Aquatic > Marine > Inlet | place: Canada: British Columbia | collected...
TCGCTTTCCGTGGAGTAAAAAGCCATGGATAGACTTTTTACGACCCATATTAATAGAAGGGAGAAATAATGAGACGATTACTGCTCTTTTCCCTGCTTTTGCTGCTCCTCTCTTCCCCGGCATACGCCATGACTACATCTGACTGCTTCGATTGCCACTCGGATGAAGACCTGGTTAAAACAGTCGGCGGCAGTGACCTGTCCCTGTATGTAGATGAAGAGGTTTTCACCTCCTCTATCCACGGTGATCTGGACTGTACAGACTGCCACAGTGATGTTGCTGACGTGGAAGACGAGCACGCCGAAGAGCTGGAGGAAGTTGCCTGCAGCGACTGCCATGATGATGCAGCAGACGACTTGCTTCAGAGTGCTCACGCAGCAGGAAACTCCAGGGTGGCCCAGGATCTGCCTGGTTGTTCCCAATGCCACGGGAAGCACGACATTCTACCCGGGGATAATGTGCGTTCGAGGATATTTGAACTGAACATACCGGCCACGTGCGGCGAATGCCATGCTTCAGAGGAAATAACCAGCCGTCATCCGAACCTCAGTTCTGAAGTCTCCTCAGAGTATGAAAAGGGTATGCATGGTATCGTTCTTTTCAAAAGCGGTATGATCTTTTCTGCGGTCTGTAATGACTGCCATGGCAGCCACAATATTCTTTCCGCAGCTGATGAAAGATCCCCGGTTCACAGAACCAGGATAAACGACACCTGCAGCAGCTGCCACGCTGGAATAGTTGATGTATATCTGGCAAGTATTCACGGGAAGAACTTTGCCGGCGGATCCGAAGAGGCCCCCACCTGCGTATCGTGCCACGGTACCCACAGGATCGACCGCGCCATGGACAAGGAGTTCCTCATTACTGTTACCGAGAGGTGCTCGGAGTGCCACGAGGAAAAATCAGATACATTCAAGAACACATATCACGGCCAGGTTACCGGATTGGGTTACTCGGAGGCAGCCCAGTGTCCTGACTGTCACGGTGCCCACGAGATCCTGCCCAGTGAAGACCCTGCATCCATGATAAATCCCGACAATCTTCAGGCAACGTGCGGGGCTTGCCATCCCGGCGCGAACAGCAATTTTGTAAAATATCTGCCCCACGCCGACTACCATGACAAGGAGAACTATCCGGGACTCTACTATTTGTACCTGTCAATGGTTCTCCTGCTTGCAGGAGTCTTTATATTCTTCGGGATCCACACGGCCCTGTGGCTGATCAGAGCCCAGATCGAGGTTAGAAGCGAACGCAAACGATAGCCCAGTATCACGGGAGGCAAATACCATGACGGAGAGTGCAGCCACTTTACAGAATCAGGACGACAGACCCATATATTATCTACGCTTCAGATATTTCCACCGGTTTCTACACGCCCTCGTTATCATAAGCTTTATGGGGCTGGTGTTGACCGGTATGCCCCTCAAGTACAGCGAGGCTGGATGGGCAAAGACCATAGCCTTACTCCTTGGTGGCATACAGACCGCCGGATATCTTCACCGGGTATTCGGGGTCATCACTTTTCTCTACTTCGCGCTCCACATCTGCTGGGCCGCCTACTACATCATGTTCCTCAGGGAAGAACCCCTGCTGGCCTTCATCTTCGGGCCCAACTCAATGGTGCCGTGGAAGAAGGATCTTCAGGATATAGTGGATCACTTCAAATGGTTCATCGGAAAGGGTCAAAGACCCCAGTTCGATCGCTATACATACTGGGAGAAATTCGACTACCTCGCAGTCTTCTGGGGTGTAGGGATAATCGGTCTTTCCGGCCTTACCCTGTGGTTCCCCGAGTTCTTCTCAAAATTCCTGCCCGGCTGGACCTTTAACGTGGCTATAATCCTGCATTCGGATGAGGCCCTCCTTGCGGCCGGCTTCATATTCACCATTCACTTTTTCAACACGCACCTGAGGCCGGAGAAGTTCCCATTGGACAACGTTATCTTCACCGGACGCATTACCGAGGAAGAACTTATTCACGAAAGGCCACTGGAGTACAAGAGGCTTGTCGATTCTGGCAAGCTGGATTCACTTCGCGTCGACCCACCTACCAGGACAACCATCATCTGGTCCCGTATCGTGGGTTTTGCGGCATACGGTCTTGGGCTTGTAATGATCCTGTTCATAATCTATTCGGCATTAATGGCTATTCTCTGATGCCTTGTGACAGCCAAGAAACGCATACTCGGCCGGAAGGCTATTTTCGTGCTGACTGGAATGCACTAAAACCGCATGTTAATTGACATAACAGCCTACCTGTGCTAATCTTCTCAAAGACAGGAGTTATTCACAAGGACACCACTACCGGGTCTCCATTGCCGGGCTTTATTTTATTGCAGTGCCCAGAGAAGGGATCGATATGCTGGAAAGGGGAGTCCTGTTTTTAAAGAAGCTTCGCTTCATCGAAGTGCTTCTTATCGTAATGGCTCTCATGGTTCTCTCCGTATGGGCTACCCTGGAGATCACCGAAACGGCTGTTTTCTGCGGGAATACGTGCCACGTCATGCGGAGTTACTACCAGGATTGGAAGGAATCGGCCCACAACAATGTTCCCTGCATCGACTGCCACAGCCAGCCCGCACAGGACGGCTACCTGAAGCCCAGGTTCAGCGCCCTGGTCCAGCTGGGCAGTTATTTCACGCGCACTTACGGGGAGGGAACACGGGCCGAAGTCCTGGATTCGTCCTGCCTGCGTAATGGATGCCATTCCAGCAGGCTCCTTGAAGGGCAGGTATCCTATGGAAGCGGGATCCTCTTCGACCACAAACCTCACCTGCAGCAGCTCAGACGCGGGAAGATCATAAGGTGCACGACATGCCACGCCAACGTGACCATGGGTGACCACATTACAGTCGCCCAGAGTGCCTGTTTCACCTGCCACTTCAAGGAATTCGGGGACAATCCTCCCACTGCGCGGTGTACTCTCTGCCATGACGTACCCACCAGGTTGGTTGAATACGCCGGTGGTGCTCTAGATCATACTATTCTCCTTGAAAAGGATATTGACTGCCGATTCTGTCATATGAATATTGTCCAGGGAAGCGGTGACGTGATCCTGGATAGCTGCACATCGTGCCATCGCAGGACAGGGACGGTGACTGTGTCAGAGCCGGTGGAGAGCCTCCACCGCAGACACGTAACGGATCACAATGTGGAGTGCGAGGATTGTCACAGCATTATCCGACACAGTTTACCCGAGACGCGAATAGCCTTCGCCGACGGCTGCGGGTACTGCCACGGGGACAGGCACAGGAACATCCTTTCTCTCTACCAGGGAACTGGAGCCGAGGATGTTGAAGGGGATCCATCTTCAATGTATCTCGCGGGTGTGGAATGCATAGCCTGTCATCAAGTATCGGCGGGCTTTTCCGGTGACGTCACGGAAAGTTCAGTGCCCGGCATGAAGGCCTCTGAAAGAGCCTGTGATCCTTGCCACGAATCAGGCCGGGGCAACATGGTCAGCACCTGGAAACAGGATATCGAAAGGATCCTGAAGGAGGTCTCGGGCAAACTGGAACGAACAGAGACCGCCCTCTCCTCTTCGACAGGTTCAGAACAAGAGGAGGGCGCACGCAATCTCCTGGAAAAAAGCAGGAGGAATCTGGATTTTGTTAGAGCCGGCATACCGGCGCATAACTACGACTATACGGTGAAGATACTGGAAACGATAAACGGAGATGTGGAAACTGCGATTTCACTTACAAGGCAGGTGAAAAATGGCATTTAGAAAGGTCAGCAGGATCAAGATACCAGAGGCAACGATAAGAAGGCTGTCACTCTACGACAGGTGCCTGGAGGACGTCAAGAAGTCCGGCAAAAAAATAGTGTCCTCCTCGGACATAGCCCGAAAGTGTGGAACTAATCCTGCCCAGATCAGGAAAGACTTCGCCTACTTCGGAGAGTTCGGCGTTAGGGGTGTGGGATATTACGTGGAAAATCTGCAGGAAGATATCAAGAAGGCTCTCGGTATCGACAGGTCCTGGAATTGCGCCCTTGTGGGCGCCGGCAACCTCGGTTTCGCCCTTCTGGGCACAGATTCTCTGGCTGCGCGTGGATTTGAGATCGGAGCGATCTTCGAGCAAGACCCCATACTCGTGGAGATGGGATCTTTCAAGGATATTCCCCTCTTTTCCATGGATCAGATGCAGCGTGTTGTGCCTGAATTAGGGATAAAGATCGGGATAATAGCCGTTAACCCGGAAAGTGCCGTTAAAGTAGCACACCAGCTTATCGATGCCGGAGTCAAAGGAATTCTTAATTTCACGCCAGCAACACTGCGGGTGCCTCCAGGAACCATCCTGAAAAATGTGGATTTCGCCATCGACCTGGAGGGGCTTGCGTTTCAGTTGGCGAATGAATAGTAGTGAGCGATGGGCTCTGGGCATTGAGCTTATTAAAGTTGAATATATTGATAGTTAGTAATAACCTGAAGTCCTTGGCATATTACTCATAGCTCACAGCACCAAGGTTTTTCAGTTGAATCCGGGAACTGAACCAATGATAACGCGCCCATTGAGGGGCGCCCAAATCGATAACTTGGGGAGCAAGTTATCGATTTGTGAGGAAAGTGAAAATGACACTTTTCACTTTCCGAGGAGTAAAAAGCCACGAATGGACTTTTTACGACTAATGAAATGAAGAAACTGGAAGAATTAATAATTCGCAGGGCTCAGGAAAGCGCAAGGCTGCAGGAAACATTCTGCGAACAGGCCTCGGGTCAGATCCTCCAGATAACGAAGAGTCTTGCCAAAGTTATCCAAAACGGAGGCAAGATCCTTGTGGCGGGAAACGGGGGCAGTGCGGCCGACGCCCAGCATTTCGCCGCGGAGATGGTTAACCGGTTTCTCATGGAGAGACGGCCCCTGCCAGTCCTCGCGCTTACTACCGATACCTCTGTTCTGACATCCATCTCCAACGATTACTCCTACGAGCTGATATTCAGCAAGCAGGTTGAAGCACTGGGGAGTGAAAATGATGCTTTCATCGCCATTTCCACCAGCGGAACATCACTGAATATTCTGAAGGCACTTGAAAAGGCCAATGCCATGTCCATGCTCACCGTGGGTCTTGCCGGCACCCCTGACAGCCAGATGACAAAACAATGCGACTTTTGCCTTGCAGTTGATGAGGGCAGCACACCAAGAATTCAGGAAGTTCACCACCTGGTCCTCCATCTCGTGGCGGAACTGCTGGAAATACTCCTTTTCACTGACAAAAATGAGTGACAAAAATTACCCCAATACACCTTTAAAAGATCTTGATCTCGCTGCGCTCAGGACCTATTCCCTTGGTTCCCGCTCAAGCAAGGTAAGCGTCCAGGATATGGGTCAACCCCTGGGCAGTGAAACGTCGTTTTCAGATCTGATCAGCAGCCTTCCCGATATCCTTGCTGCCAAAGATCTGAAGGAAGCCGCTGCCGCCATCGCGACTGCCAGAAAAAAGGACAGAGGTGTTGTCCTCGGTATGGGAGCCCACCCTCTCAAGGTAGGATTGGGACTTCACCTCGTAGATGCTATTGAGAAGGGGCTCTTCACCGGTATTGCCACCAATGGAGCTGCCATCATACATGACTTCGAGTTGGCAGTGGCCGGAATGACATCAGAAGACGTCGGTGCCGCACTGGGCTCCGGCAAGTTCGGAATGGCCGAGGAAACCGCAATCTCACTTAATGGTGCCATTGCCGACGGCGCGTCCGAGGGCAATGGGATCGGAAGCTCTGTAGGTGAGCTTATCGAAGGGGGACGCTTCGAGCATGCCAACCTGAGCATTTTCGCGGCAGCCACCAGAACAAAGATCCCGGCAACTGTTCATGTGGCAATAGGAACGGATATTATCCATATGCACCCCAGCTGCGACGGTGCCGCTACCGGAGCCGCTACCCTTACCGATTTTCTCCTGCTGGCCCGTCAGGTAGCTGCCCTGGACGAGGGAGTCTACATCAATCTGGGATCAGCGGTGATCATGCCCGAGGTATTCCTGAAAGCATTTTCCCTGGCAAAGAACCTGGGACATCAAGTTAAGAACCTGACTACGATCAATATGGATTTTATCCAGCACTACAGGCCTACTGTCAACGTACTGCAGCGCCCCACAGCTGGGGGTGGCAGGGGTTATGCACTGACCGGGAACCATGAGATCCTCCTTCCACTGCTCCTTTCAGCGGTAAAGGAACTTCTTTGATGAGCCCTGAGCCTTCCGAATATACAGCCCGCACAATAAAAGCGGCGGCAGCCGGATGGAGAAATGATGGCCTGACCGTCGTCTTCACCAACGGCTGTTTCGATCTCATTCACCCGGGCCACACGAGCTATCTCAGGCAGGCCAGGGAATTGGGCGATCTCCTCGTAGTTGGTATTAACACAGATGAATCTGTGACCAGCCTCAAGGGTCCTGGCAGGCCGATCCTCAATCAGGCGGAAAGGGTAGAGATCCTCCTCTCCCTTCGATGGGTAGACGCTGTCGTTCCCTTTTCAGAACCGACTCCCATTGACCTTATCAAGGCCGTGAACCCCCATATTCTGGTGAAGGGCGGAGACTGGCCCGTCGAGAAAATTGTGGGAAGCGAGTTTGTAGAGGCAAGCGGCGGCAGGATCTTTTCCCTGCCCTTTGTCCCTGGCGTCTCTACATCAGGGATCATCCAGAGGATCTCGGGTTCAAGTTCATAGGATGTCCCTTGTTGGTGATGTAACCAGAGACATCCAAAAGCATGGTTCGACAAGGCTCTGTGGCCTGAGTCTTTCTGCTTCGGCACACCTTGCATCCACTCTACCCCACCCGGAAAGCCTGGTAATAGTAACTCCGGACAGAACCACAGCACAAGCTTTTGCCCGGGATCTTAATTTCTTTCTCCCCAAAGCGGGAGCTCTGGTACTCCCTGAGACTGAGTCCATTCCTCTGGAGAAAATGTTTCCTGATATAGATACAGTATCGGCGAGGATCCGGGCACTGGGTGTTATTTCGGGATCCGGAGCACCGATTGTCATACCGGCTCCGGCCCTGCTGCAGCCTGTCCCCCCTCCTTCACTCCTGGGAAGGTCTAACCTCATCCTCCGGCTCGAAATGAGCATCGACAGAGAACCGTTCCTGACAAAACTGCTGTCATGGGGCTACCGGAGAGTGGCTGTGGTATCCCAGGTGGGAGAGATCGCAGCGCGGGGGGGCATCATCGATATTTTCTCTCCTGCGGCAGACCTTCCGTACCGCTTTGAACTCTGGGGTGACGATATAAAATCCATAAGGATCTTCGATCCCGACCTCCAGAGGAGCGTCGATACGAAAGAGGAAATACATATCCTTCCAACAACGGAAATCATCCGTGATACCACGGTCCTTGCCGAAGGAACGGCACGTTTGAGAAGGTGTCTGTCTTCACTTAAAATCGGCTTCAGGGAAAGGGAAAACATCCTTTCACTCTGGGAAGATGGCCGTAGCTTTGCTGGAATATCACTTTTCATGCCCGCCATATACGAGTGTCTTGCCACTGTGTTGGACTACCTTGCAGAAGGCTCCCTTTTGGTCCTCTTTGAGCCTGAACAGATCGCCAGTTCACTACGGGATTTTTTCAGGCTGGCCCGGGCCCGGGCTACAGAAGATCTTCCCCCACCGGAAAAGATCTACGCTGATCCTGAAGTGGTTCTTAAGGATCTTGTCGGCAGGCGCAATATAAAAACCGGTGATTTCGGCAGTCCCGACGCACGGGAGATCACTTCCGGCCGGACCCTGTCTTTTCCAGAACGTTCATCCCGCACGGACAGGATGTCTGAGCTGGTCCGCCTTATAGAGGCAAATAAGTGGCCAAGACTCCGAATTGCTGCAAGAAATGAAACTACCGCCGAGCGGATCTCAGGTCTCCTTTCCGGGCTCGGACACGAAGTGCCACGCATCAGCCCGGATAAAATGATCACTTCTGACCTTCATGCTGGTATCACTATAGGACATCTATCTGCGGGCTTTTACCTCCAGGATGAGGGACTGGCCTTCGTCAGCGATTCGGACTTATTCGGCCCTGCAAGGGAGATGAGGGTCGGCCGGAAGACACCTCCTGAATGGGACCTGCCCATCGGATCTCTGACTGCCGGTGACATTGTCGTACATATCGAACACGGCATCGCACGGTATGAAGGATTAAAACAGCTGGAGGTGGCCGACCACCTTGGTGAGTTCCTTCATCTGGTCTTCTCCGGAGGCGACACCCTTTACGTTCCTGTGCAGGACATGAACAGGGTCCAGCGCTACAGGAGTTCATCTGAGCCTTCAACGCACCTGAGCAAGCTTGGCACCGCCGCCTGGGGACGGGCCAAAGAGCGAGTCCGACGGTCTCTTAAAAATATGGCCGACGGGCTTATCCGCCTGTCTGCTGTCCGCAAGAGCAAACCGGGTCACTCCTTCAGTGAACCTGATTTCATTTTCAGAGAATTCGAGGCATCCTTTCCGTGGACGGAAACACCCGATCAGGAAAAGACCATTAAAGAGGTTCTGGAGGATATGATGTCTCCTGACCCCATGGACAGACTGGTTTGCGGTGACGTGGGATACGGGAAGACTGAAGTTGCACTGCGTGCTTCCTTTATGGCGGCGCTGGATGGAAAGCAGACGGCGCTCCTGGTGCCCACTACGGTCCTTGCCCAGCAGCACTATCAGAACTTTACCGAGAGATTGGAAGGTTTCCCCGTCAGTATCGCCATGCTCAGCAGGTTCGTCTCGCCAGCAGAAATGAAAGCAGTTTTAAAGGAGTTGGCGGCGGGGACAGTTGATATCGTTGTTGGAACTCACCGACTGTTATCCGGGGACGTGAAGTTTGCCGATCTCGGGCTTCTGGTGATCGACGAGGAGCACCGGTTCGGAGTGCGCCACAAGGAGAAGCTGAAAAAAATGAAGGAGACGGTGGATATCCTGACCCTGTCCGCCACCCCGATCCCTCGCACTCTCTACCAGTCCTTTTCCGGACTGAGGGATCTTTCCCTCATGCACACACCCCCCGTCGGCAGGAAGGCCGTCCACACGGAGATAAGGTATTTCGACGAGCACCTGATAAGGGACGCTGTTGAGCGTGAGATGGGCAGGGGCGGGCAGACCTATATAGTCCACAACAGGGTCCTTAGCATACACGCTTTTGCAGAAATGGTGAGAAAGCTGGTACCACAGGCCCGTGTGGGAGTCGCCCACGGGCAGATGGGAGAGAAACAACTTGAAAAGATAATGGTGACATTCCTGAAAGGGGATTATGATGTGCTTGTCACCACGGCAATTATTGAGTCCGGCCTGGATATCCCCAATTCGAACACACTGATCATCAACCGGGCAGACCGTTTCGGCCTTGCCCAACTCTACCAACTCCGGGGCAGAGTGGGCCGCTCCAGCGTCCTTGCCTACTCCTATCTTCTTATCCCTCCGACAGGCGCCCTTACACGGAGAGCAAAGGAACGGCTCAGCGTTCTGAAGGATCTGACGGAACTTGGATCCGGGTTCAAGCTTGCTTCCTACGATATGGAGATCAGGGGTGCTGGCAATCTTCTGGGAGAGGAACAGTCCGGTCACATCGCCGCCGTTGGCCTGGACCTCTTTTCCCAGCTCCTGGAGCAAGCAGTAAGGGACGCCTCAGGAGAAAGCCCCCCTCCCGATGTTGAACCCATTCTCAGCCTTGGGATCCCGGCCATTCTCCCGGAAGATTATCTGCCTGACGTTGGAGAACGTCTTACGCTCTACAAACGCCTGGCTCAATCCATATCGGATCAGGAACTTGAATCTCTGCGGGAAGAGACCCTGGACCGATTCGGAAAGTTTACACCCGAGATCAGGGCCCTGTTTACACAGATGGAGATCACCATACTTGCAAGAAACCTCAGTGCGGAGAAGGTCGACCTTGTATATCCGTATTTCATAATGGTCTTGCATCCCCAGGCCAGGGTATCGCCAGACGCGCTGGTGAACATGCTCACTAAAGACCGAAGGGTCCATTTCATTCCGCCCACAACGATCCGGCTTGATATTTCTGAAATGAATACAGTGGATGATCGTATAACATACTTAAAGGAAATCTTGCGGTCACTGAGTTGATCTGCTACTAAAGAACCCTGCCATGAAAAGACTAGCCAGAATCGCTGCAGTCGTACTCATCACAGCCTTGGCCGGCTTCCTGTTCCTGGGGGGCGACAAGCAGACTTCCAGGGTAGCAGAGGTTCCATTCTCAGAGCGGATCGTCGCGGAAGTGAACGATCAGTTCATCACACTTGAGATGTTCCAGACACAGTACGATCGCTTCATGAAGCGTATCCACATTCCCGACACGAGCAGCCCTGGAGCCCTGATGGAGCTTAAGGTGAGTTTCTTAAACAAGCTCATCGAGACCAAACTGCTCATACAGCAGGCTGAACTCAGGGCCCTGACCGTTTCGGAAGAGGAACTGGACCACGAGATAAACGTCCTGAAGCAAGACTATCCCAAGGACACCCTGAACGAGGTACTAGAGAGGATCGGGATGCAGCTTCAGGAGTGGAAGACGGATAGAACTGAGAAGCTGCTCATCGACAAACTCATAGAGCAGGAAATAGACAGTGTCATACACGTGAGCGACCAGGATGTAGAGGAGTATTACAAGGCGAACACCAAGGAGTTTAAGCAGCCCCTTATGGTACGCGCAAGGCAAATAGTGGTCGCCACCGAGGACGAGGCCAAATCCATCCGTACACGAATACTGAGGGGTGAAGATTTCGCCGAAATGGCAATGCGCTTTTCTCTCAGTCCGGACGCCGAACAGGGCGGTGACCTTGGAATATTCGCAAAGGGCCAGATGCCCGAAGAGTTCGATGAGGTAGTATTTCGCTACCGGGTAGGCTCCGTCAGCCGTGTCGTGAAATCCCCCTATGGTTTTCATGTATTCAAGGTAGAGGACCGGGTAAGGCCCCGCACCCAGACCCTCGAAGAGGTAAGCGACCAGATAAGGCAGAAGATCTTCCAGGGCCGGCAGGAATCGTTCTTCAACGAGTGGCTTAACCAACTGAAGGAACAGGCTCAGATAACGCTATATCCAGAAAATCTGGATGACTCCTCATGACGACAGGTTTTTTCACCACAGAGTCACAGAGGGTTAAAGCAGGAAAGAGGAAAAAGGAAAGAGGTGGAATATAATGCGTAACGGGGTAGCGGAGTGTGGGGGTATGGGGGTTGAACAATAGAGCACTAGAAGGAGATTAGAGCATTAGAAATTAGAGTATTAGATAGATATTCAGTACACTAATTACTAATCACCAATTACTAATTACTCGTCACGCATTACGCGTCACGCGTTACGATCAGGGATTTTGGACATTGGATTTTGGATCAACATACATGGGACTTGGGACCAGGGACGCGGGGCATAGACAGGAATCAAATGAATTCCACTACTAAAAAGATACTATCTATATCAATCACAAGCATCGCAATAATTTTGACCACCTATCGCCCCGCACAAACAGGTGACCGCGTAGTAGCCGCTGTGGGCCATGAACCCATCACGCATCTGGAAGTAATGATGGTCAGGTCGGAGTCTCCTGACTTTACCTACTCCGAGGCGGTAGACTTGCTCATAGAGCGCAGCCTGATCCTCCAGTGGAGCAGGAAGAACAGGGTAAGTGTTTCCGACGAAGAGCTTGATGAGATCATCAATTCCATGATCAGGAGGAACAACACAACCACAGAGGACTTTGAGAGAGCTATTAAGGCAAGGGGTCAAACCATGGACTCTTACCGCAAAATGGTACGTGAACAGGTTACGATATCCCGAGCCATGTCAGCGGCACTAGCCGAGAAAGTACAGGCCACCGATGAGGAGGTAAAGGAGGTATATGAGAGGGACTACCCTGCAAAAAAGACATTTACCATGAGCCACATCCTGCTAAAACTGCCTGAAGGAAGCACCGAAAAGGAGGAAGAACAAAAAAGGGCCGAGGCCCTGTCTCTCCTTGACCAGATCCGGGAGGGACTCCCTTTCGCTGAGGCTGCCGGGAAATACTCTGACGACAGCACTTCAGCGCCTTCCGGTGGAAGTCTTGGCACCTACGCCCAGGGTGAACTGCTGCCGGCTCTGGAGAATGCCGCTCTTACCATGGAAAAGGGAGAGGTCGGGGGACCTTCCCGTTCCCACCTCGGGTTTCATCTGATCTATCTTACCGACACCGGCAGTACACGTGAACTACTCTCTGAAGTCAGGGACAAGATCTCGCTGAGCCTGCGGACTGAGAAGGAAAAGACAGCCAGAAGGCACTGGATGAAGGAGCTCCGGGAAGAGACCTATATTGAGATCTTCGCTGATGGGGGATAGCAAGAAATCGGACAAGCTCAGGCTGGACCTCTTTCTGAAACGTTCTCACCTCGTCAAAAGACGCTCCCTTGCATCAAAACTCTGTGAAAACGGTTGGGTAAAACTCAACGGGCGGCAGGCCCCTCCCGGCAAGGGTGTCCGGACAGGTGACGAGATCGAGATCCGATTTCCCAGGGAGAAGGTCCTGATCCGGGTGGATGAATTACCGAAAAGCCCGGCACGGGGGCAGGATTATTATACGGTAGTTTCAACTGAAAAGATTAAAGATGACCTGCTGGAATTCTGATGGAACTTTATCACTAAGTTGTTAGTTGCAAGTTGTTAGTTGATAATTACATGCATAACTCATAGTTTTTACTAACAACTAACCACCAACAACTATCAACTAATGTATGAAATCTTCTTCTTCCGCCAGCTTTGCTTTATATTTATCCACCTTGACCTGTCTCATGAGGACCCAATCGCACCGCATACAGCGGTCGGCCTCTTCCCTTGCAACCCGCTCCGGAAATCCCCTGTGGACTTCGGCAAAATCCTCCACCCTCAACCCGGGGGCAACTGATACCTCCATCCTGCGGCGGCGCATATCGTAATTGTCAACGTAATTGGCCCAAGGGTGCTGTATCCGTCGGCTTGTATATCTGATGCTTATGGGAGGCTTACCTATGATCTCGCTGTAAAAATACAGCGCTGCTTCTCTGCCCGCCGCTATTGCCTCGATTACAGATGCAGGTCCGTGAACGCTGTCTCCCCCGGCCAGCACCGTGAATGAATCGCTGGATATACCCTCCAGAAGTGAGACTGGTAAATCGTTGGCGAGAGGTTTACCAGGCGGCTGGCCTCCAAGGAATTCATAATCCGGCACCGAACCCACGGCGGTTATGACCCAATCCGCATCCACCCAGAAACCCGTGCCCTCGGAAAAGACGGGCACCAGCCTGTCCTCTTCGGTACTCTCAATGTGATCGATCTCCTGGCAGAAAGCCCTCGCGACCCTGCCGTCCTTCATGTCGAAGGATACAGTGGCAGCGCTGTCCATTATCTCGGCGCCCTCGATCATGGTATTATCTATCTCCCACTGGTTTGCCGGCATGAATTCACCTGTTTCATCAGGCCTGATCTCGGTCCACTCTTCCCTGATGTGTCTGAATACCTTTTCTCTCTGGACAGGCTTTTTCTCAAGGCACATTATGGTGACCTTTTGGGCACCGCTCCTGAGAGCAGACCGGGCAACATCCATTGCCACCTTACCGCCCCCGATAATGATTACGCTGCCGGAAATTTCCATCCCTCCGCCAATGACTGTTTTTTCAAGGAATTCACGACCGTCGAGGAATCCTTCAGATTCCTTGCCCATATGTGGTAACTGAACTGGTCTCATGGATCCGATGGCAAGGTAGGCGCCTGAAAAGCCCTCATTCTTCAGGTCCCCCAGGGTAAAGTCATGCCCCAGGGTTCTGCCGTACCTGATATCGATGTCCAGCTCAAGTATCCTGTCCACTTCGCGCCTGTAAACTTCCGGTGGCAGTCTGTATCCCGGAGCATAGATTGCGGGTGTACCACCCGCAAAATCCCTCTTTTCGAGAATCGTCACACTAAAACCCAGCAATCTCAAGTATAGCGCGGCTGTCAGACCCGACGGGCCTGAACCCACAATTGCCACACTGTGCCCCACTGAGATCGCGTTTTTCTCGATCTCCCGCCGATAGAAATTGTAGGGCCGCTTTACGTGATCGTCCACGAACCGTTTTAAACCGCAGATCGCTATTGGCTCGCCGTCCTTGCCCCGATTGCAATCGGTCTCGCAGGGATGTTGACATACCCGTCCGATTGTGCCCGGGAAGGGGCAGATCATTTCCACCAGCTCCAGAGATTGAAGGTCCATTCCCTCCGCAGCCAGATGCACGTAATGGGAGCATGGAACCTTCCCTGGACACGCTTCCTGACAGGGAGCCCTGAATACTCCGGCGCCTCTTTTGGTATCGATTATGGCAAGGACCCAGATCATGAAGAAGGCAAAGGAAAGAGCTGTATATCCCCAGTTCCAACCTCTATATGTGGAAAGTACAAGTCCAAGACAAAGTGGGGAAAGGGCAAAGAAGAAGGTCCCGACGTACCTCCGCCCTGTGTACCAGTGGCCTAACCCGGGAGCCAGAGCGGAGAGCCATGGCGCGAGCCTGTTGCGCCTGCGGCGTTCTATTTCCAGGTATATCAGGTCACGCAGTCCAAGGAGACCTGTGCACATCCTGCAGCGTCTGGCCTTGGTCTTGTTCTGAACCGTGCACAGGTGACACTCACGGTACCCCTCCAATATCTGTTCCTGGTCTTTCATCCTCAGCTTGTCAGGCCTCCGGTTAAATGCAAGTTCCGGGTTGCTAATCCAAGATCCAATGTCCAAAATCCCCAGTCGTAATGAGTGATGCGTAACGAGTAATTAGTGATGCGTTGTTAGTGGAAATCGACTAATTTAAGAAATGCCGTCCTGCTCCTGGGACCGTCGAATTCACAGAAAAAAATGCGCTGCCACGTACCCAGCACCAGCTTCCCCCCCTCGATGAGCACAGTCAACGAAGGACCGATCATACTTGCCTTCAGGTGAGCGTCCGAGTTCCCCTCCATATGGGCAAACGGCCAGTCCTGCGGAACCAGCTTCGCAAGACCCTTTACTATATCTTTCGCAACGTCAGGATCAGCCCCCTCATTAATGGTGAGCGCTGCTGTTGTATGTGGGCAGTACAGGACACACAGACCTGAAGAAATGGACGACGAAGATATCATCTGCTGAACCTGGGACGTGATGTCCACAAGCACTTCCCTTTTCTTCGTCACAACATTGAACTTTTCCATGGCGAAAATCCACTCCTGGCATTCGGGTTGTCTGTTTCCCTCAGTCTTGGAGGTAAACTATCTGAATATAGAATAAGGGCCATCCAAATGTCAAAGGTAACGGGCAAACTGTTTGCAATAGTTAAGGAAATGTGTTAACCGTTTCGAGAACAAGGAGGTCGGAAAATGAGCGAAAAAGAGCTGAAACCCAGGTTGAAACGTCTTGAAACCGTCAATCTGGTTTCATTTTCCCACTACGCTCCAGAGGGACATATAGACCTTGAAACCGCTGGGCGAACTCTGGATCTCTCAGAGGGCGGAATACTCATTGAGATCCCGAATCCCCTTCCGTCCACTGCAACTGAAGTAGAACTCCGGCTGGGAATCCAGGAAGATGTTGTCACTGTTCGTGGAGCCATTTTACACCAGAGGGAACTGGATAACGGTCATTTCGGTCTAGGGATACGTTTTGACAAAATCTCAGATGAAGGCCTGTCAGTGATCACCGCTTTCCTCGCTGAGGAAGATTGATTTGAGCAGCAAGCTCACCCACCTGGACAAAGATGGACACGCCAGGATGGTGGATGTTGGCTCCAAGAGTGAAACACGCCGCACCGCAATTGCCCGCGCGGATGTCATCACACTCCCCGAAACATTAGAGGCAGTTATTGAAGGAACCGTTTCAAAAGGCGATGTCCTCGCTGCAGCAAGGATCGCCGGGATTTTCGGCGGCAAGAAGACTTCAGATCTCATCCCCCTTACCCATCCCATAGCAATCGACTCCCTGAAAGTGGACCTGACACCAGACAAGTCCCTCCCCGGCGTCCGCATCGAAGCCACCGTTTCCACCCACGGAAAGACCGGAGTGGAAATGGAAGCCCTCACTGCTGTAACCATATCCGCCCTGACGATTTATGACATGCTCAAGTCCATGGACAGGGGGATCAGGATCGAGAATGTCAGACTATCGTTTAAAGAGGGGGGGAAATCAGGGACTTTCAAAGCTGATTAGCTTTGAAAGTCAGTTTCTAATTTCTAGTTCCTGGTTTCTAGTAAAACCCATAATCGTATGTAGTAATTGGTGATTAGTGTGCTGGATATCAATCTAATTCGCTAATTTTTAATGCTCTAGCATTCTAAGTCCAATCTTGAATATCGAATTTTCCACATACCGTTACTCCAATAATCCTTATCGAGCCAGTGCCCAGCTTTTCTTTGACAAGGGGATTCCTGACAAAAAAGCCGGCAGCATCACCCGCCGGCCTGTTCTGGTTAACTTACTAGA
>Ga0255053_10000894_pt1 | contig 16375 bp, 15 predicted proteins | sample JV7_2_22_MG_FD_188635 | JGI IMG/M metagenome (GOLD analysis project Ga0255053, IMG submission 188635) | Seawater microbial communities from Jervis Inlet, British Columbia, Canada - JV7_2_22 | ecosystem: Environmental > Aquatic > Marine > Inlet | place: Canada: British Columbia | collected...
GAGCTGGTCGACGCCGCAGCCTCTGACGGTGAACCGTCAGCGCTGGTCTGTGACCTCGCCGCGTCCTTCGAGGCGGCCGTGGTGGACCAGTTGCTCTCACCCCTGCCCGAGCTTGCCGCAAACCATCGCCCGCAGCTGGTCACCGCGTCAGGTGGTGTGGCAGCCAACTCGCTTCTCCGTAATACTCTTTCCGAGTGGGGGCGCGAGCACAACGTCGAGACCCTCCTGCCGGTGCGCGCCTTGACGACCGACAACGCGGTCATGATCGCTCACGCAGGACAGCTTGCCCATCGCGGTGGTTGCTCTGATGACCCCAGGCGTTTGGACGCGCGGGCACGGGAAGTGTGGCAGCCGCCGGGCATGCGCCAGGGGACGAGCGGAGCGGGTGTGTAGAATCGACAACGAACGGGGGTAATCGATGCGGAAATCTGTCGCACGTGAGTACTATGAGGCCATATTGGTGGCTTTCATCCTGGCGCTTTTCGTGCGCACTTTCGTTTTCGAGAACTTCAAGATCCCGTCGGGCTCGATGGAAGATAATCTCCTCATCGGCGACCACCTGGTCGTCAACAAGTTCGTTTTCGCGGGCAACGCAGACTCCATCCTCCATCGGGTCTTTCCCTACCGTTCTCCCGAGCGCGGTGATGTCGTCGTCTTCAAGTTCCCAGAGGACACCCGCCGCGATTTCATCAAAAGATGCGTGGCTTTGGCCGGCGACACCGTTGAAATCAAGCGCAAGCAGCTGTACGTCAACGGAGAGCTTCAGAACGAACCGCTGGCGGTGCACAAAGACCCTCGGATCTATGACGATCTGCCAGCAGCTCCGATCTCGTCGCGGATCCGGGACAACTTTGGACCTTTCACGGTGCCACCGGGGACAATCTTCTGCCTCGGCGACAACCGGGACAACTCGCTCGACTCGCGGTTCTGGGGGCCGGTGCCCCTCAGCTACGTCAAGGGGCGGGCGGTTCTCATCTACTGGTCGTACGAGGCCGGGCGTAATGATTGGCAGTGGCGGGGATTCGGCCATCGACTCAAACAGCTCGCCGGGGTCTTCTTCAACTTCTTCACCAAGACCCGGTGGGAACGAGAGTTTCGTCTCATCCGATAGAGTGGAATGATACGATTCTGAAGAGAAGATCAATCTCGGAGGCTGACCCATGAAGACGTGGAGATATCAACGGGGAGACGTGCCCGTCGGCTGTTTGGTGGGCGGAGCGGTGGCACTCGTCATAATGCTCGTGGCCATCAAGGTCGCGCCGATCATGATCCACGTAGGTGAGCTCGACAAGCAGATCGGGGTGTATGCCGATCGCGCCAACCGGCGCGAGTACAACGATAAACGAATTGTGCGGGCGATCATTAGCAAAGCGGAATTACTCGACCTGCCGGTGACCAAGAAGGACATCAACATCAAGCGGACCTCGAGCCGCATCAAGATCACGGTCAGCTACGACATCACAATCGAGTTCCCGGGATATACCTACGTCTGGCACAAAGAGCACTTTCACGAACGGCCGATTTTCTACGGTTAATCGGGCCTACCAGCGGTCGAGCCTGCTGCAGCCATCTCTTCGACAATATTCTTCGCAGCTTCGACGAGGTCATCTGCGCCAGTGATCGGTCGTCCGACGACCACAACGTCAGCGCCGGCCCGGATCGCTTCGGCAGGGGTCACGACCCTGCGCTGATCGTCGGTTGCGCTCGACGCGGGCCGGATGCCCGGGGTGACGAGGAGGAAGTCTTTGCCGAACTCCCGACGAAGCGCCGCCGCCTCGTGGGCGCTGGCCACAACACCGTCGAGGCCGCTCTTTGCAGCCAACCCCGCCCACGCGCCTACCAGGTCCGCAGGAGATCTGTCGATCTCGAGCTCGGAGAGCGATGTACTGTCGAGACTGGTGAGGACCGTGACTGCCACGATCTCTGGTGGGATTTTCTTTGCACCATGACGCGCGCCTTCGATGGCGGCCTCCAGCATCCTGCGCCCGCCCGAGGCGTGGACGGTGAGCATCGATGCGCCGCAGGCTGCACAGTTGGCGGCCGCGCGGCCGACCGTGGCTGGAATGTCGTGGAGCTTGAGATCGAGGAATATCCGCGGACCGAAGCCGGTCAGCTCTTCAACCAGGTCCGGCCCGTGGGCTGAAAATGCCTCGAGCCCGATCTTGAGCCAACCGACGTGATCGGCAAGGGCGGTCGCGGCGGACCGAATCCACCCGAGGTCACTGCTATCCAGAGCGACACAGAGAGATTCCTTTGCGTTCAATTCAACTCTCCATTCTCTGCCGATGGGAAGTGTACCTGCATATTCGCCAGACGTCGTTACTGCGGCTGGGTTACTCGCGGCCTGCGGCCGCGGTGACGCGACGTCACAAGCGGGCGCCAGATGGCCGGCGATCCCCGGCCTCTGCCGCATTCCGCTTCTGACGCCGGGTTCCGACCGGGACGCCGAGGCCAGCCCGTCGTCACAGATCCTTCGACTCGCTCACTGCGTACCCTCGCTCAGGATGGCGTTCCGACTGGGCCGCCGAGGCCAGCCCGTCGTCACAGATCCTTCGACTCGCTCACTGCGTACCCTCGCTCAGGATGGCGTTCCGACTGGGCCGCCGAGGCCAGCCCGTCGTCACGCCATCCAAACACGATACTATGCTGAGTGATGAAGCTCCGCATGTGGGTCGATGCGCTCGGGGCCGGGGCTGCCACCGGCCTCATTGCCGAGGTCCTGGTGTTGCGGATGAACCCCGGGGTCACGCAAACGATGCGCGGCGTGCTCGTGGGCATGCCCTTGTGGGCGTCGTGGGGCATGTTGATGGTGGGTGTGCCGCTGCTCATCGGTCTTGCCGTCTTCGAACGATTCCGACCCAAAGCGGATCGGTGGCTGGCGCCGAAACTCTTCACAGCGGTCTTTGTCATAGCCGCCGTGCTCACCGCGGTCAATGCCAAGCTCCACGCCCTGCTTCTGTCCGGACCGGCGCACCGTGTTCTCGTTCAGGATTCTGTGGGTTGGGGCATCGCCGCAGTTCTCGCCGTCGCAACCGGCAGCGCAGTGCGGCGCTTCGGCAGCGGCCGAGGGTGGCGGATCGCCTTCTCGATCGTGATGGTCGCGTGGCCGGTGGTCCGAGTCATGACTTCACCGACGCCGCCTCGCCAGTACCTCGAGGTCGAGCCACAACCGATCGGCGAACCCAACCGGCAATTACTGGTCATCGGACTTGAAGGCCTCGACACCAAGGTCCTCCTGGCCGATGCGGCAAGCGCAAGCTACCCGCACCTGGCCCGTCTCCGCGAGGAGGGTGTGAGGGCGCCTCTAACCCCCCACCGCCCCTACCTGCGGTGGGCGCTGTGGACCTCGGTCGCGACAGGTACGTATCCAGGCCGCCACGGTGTCAAGGCCCACAGGGGCTGGGACCTGCCGCTGGTTTTTTCCGAAACCCTGCGTCTGCTGCCGTGGACCCCGGAAGGCTCGAGGATGATCCTGCCATGGGGTCTGTCCAAACAGGTGCCGCCACCGCCGGCGACGGTCGCACCACTGTGGTCTCGACTCGATGCCTCCGGTATTGCCACCGAAGTCATCGGTTGGCCGGGTTCGTGGGGTGACGACCCGTCCCTTCAAGCTGAGCAGAGTGATGAGGTTGGAGCCGGGCTGGAGCCGTCAATGCGTGCCTCACTCGAAGCAGCCCTCGAGCCCTTTCCCGACCGTCGGTCGCGAATCTGGTCCGCCATCGTGCGAGATCAGATCCGGGTCGAGCTCGCCGTCGATGCCCTGGAAGCGGATGTTGGCAACGTCTGGATTCACCTCGAAACCCTGTCTATGGCCCGGCGTTTTCACGAACCGCTCAGACCACGCCATACTAGTGAGCGATTATTCCTCGAGCTGGTGATGGAGCTCGTCGACGGGCAGCTCGGCGAACTGCTCGGTGCCTCCGACGGTCAGACCCTGGTTGCGGTGGTTTCTCCGTTTGGCCTCGCGCCGCCCGGGTCCTTCGAGCGAATGAAGAGACTCTTCGGTGGCGGAGAAGATTGGCACACCTCTGCGGAGGGATTGCCCGATGGCCTCTTCATTCTTCTCGGAGAAGGAGTTGATTCCGGGCGCAGGGCGCAACCGGTCAATCCGCCGGACGTCGCTCCGACCCTGTGTTACCTGCTCGGCCTGCCGGTTGCCCAGTACATGGAGGGAAGCGTTGTGGTGGGCATGGTGACGCCGTCGTTTCTCGAAGAGCATCCGCTGCGTGTTGTGGATTGAAAGTGGCCGATTCGGTGGGTGGATGCGTGGGGTGGGGAATAATCCGAAATCCGAAATCCGAAATCCGAAATTGTGATCTGCGGTAGGCTTGGGGTGATGAAGCTGTCGGTTGTAATCCCGGTCTACAACGAAGAGGCGACCCTCGGCGAGCTCCTCGATATGGTAGTGGCGGCTCCGCTGCCCGAGCCGGTGAGCGAACTCGAGGTGGTCACGGTTGATGACTGCTCATCGGACGAAACCTGGTCCGAGCTCGAGACCTGGCAACCGTCAGTCCGGCAAGACGGTCGCGGTGTCACGATTGTCCGCGACCGCCACCCGAAGAACCGTGGCAAGGGCGCGGCCTTACGGACGGGCTTTGCATCCGCCTCCGGTGATGTGGTGCTCGTGCAGGACGCTGACCTCGAGTACGACCCGGCCGAGTATCCGGTCCTGTTGCAGCCGATCATCGATGGTCGCGCCGAGGTCGTTTACGGCTCGCGCTTTCTTGGCGGACCGCACCGAGTGCTTTTCTACTGGCACTACCTCGGCAACCAGCTGTTGACCCTGATGTCGAACATGTTCTCCGACCTCAATCTGACCGACATGGAGACCTGTTACAAGGTCTTTGTGAGCGAGGTGCTGGAGCGGATCACCTTGAAATCGGACCGCTTCGGTATCGAGCCCGAGGTCACCGCCAAGGTCGCACGGCTCGGTGTGAGGATCTATGAGGTGCCGATCTCCTACCACGGCCGCACCTATGCCGAGGGCAAGAAGATCGGTTGGAAGGACGGGATGTCGGCGATCTGGTCGATCCTTCGCTTCAACATCTGGGATCGTTGAAGGAAAAACAGTCTGCCGCGGCTGCGAAGAGGCCGGGGCGCAATCTGAATCCTCGATCCTTCCCTTATGAGATCTCTTCCGATATCGTATCGCCTGCGATCGGCGTTGAGCCACACAATTTCGAGGAGGAATCGACATGACGAGACGATCGGTGGTCGTGATGCCCGGTGACGGGATCGGGAATGTGGTGTTGCCGGAGGCCCTGCGGGTGCTCGAGGCGGCGGGTTTCGAAGCCGATTGGGTCTCGGCTGGTATCGGTTGGGAGCACTGGGTGGGGGAGGGCAATCCGCTTCCCGGAAAGACGGTCGAGTTGATCGCGGAGCACAAGGTCGCGCTCTTCGGCGCGATCACTTCCAAGCCCAAGGACAAGGCGGCGGCCGAGATCAGCCCCGCGCTCCGTGACAAGGGCCACGTCTACTTTTCACCCATCGTCGGCCTGCGCCAGCGATTCGACCTCGATGTGTCGATCCGGCCGTGCATCACCTTCCCCGGGAACCCACTCAACTTCATCCGTCGCAGTGCGGACGGCGGCGTCGACGAGCCGCCGGTCAACGCGGTGATATTCCGACAGAACACCGAGGGCCTGTACGGCGGTGTCGAGTGGACCAACCCACCCGATCAGGTGTGGGACGCTCTCGACACCCACCCGAAATTCGCCGCCTTCCGTGATGTCCCGCGAGAGGACCTGGCGGTTTCGACCCGGATCTTCACCCGCGCCAAATGCCGCCGCATCTGCCAGGAGGCATTCGCCTACGCAGCTGCCCACTCCTTGGACAGCGTGACCGTTTGCGAAAAGCCGAACGTCATTCGGGAGACCTCTGGAATGATGCTTGACGAGGCGCGGAAGGTGCATGAAGCCTACCCTCAGATTCAGCTCTGGGATACCAACATCGACGCCCAAATGATGTGGCTGACAAAGAACCCCGAGGACTACGGAGTGATCGTTGCCGGCAACATGTTTGGCGACATCATCTCCGACGGTTTCGCCGGCCTCGTCGGTGGTCTCGGTTTCGCGGCTTCCGCCAACATCGGTCAGGAGGTCGGAGTCTTCGAGCCGACTCACGGCTCGGCGCCGAAATACGCCGATCTCGACCCCTCGATCGTCAACCCCATTGCCATGGTGCTGTCGGCGGTGATGATGCTCGACTGGCTTGGTGAAACCGAGACGGCAGCCAAAATCCGGGACGCGGTCGCAGCGGTGATCGCCGACGGCACGGTTCGTTGTTATGACATGCTCAAGCTGCGCGGCGGCCCGCAAGCGATCAGCCAGGGCGCGGCGACGACGACGCAGATGACGGATGCAATCATCGCTGCGCTATAACGTGTGAACGTTCAACGTTTTAACGTGCTAATGTGGTGTATTCGGAGGTAAGGTGATGCCCGAGCATTCATCAAAATCCGCATCGGTCGGGCCTCGGGGTGATCGCGTCCGTTCAGACCTCAACGTCGACTACGAGCCGACCTCGGAGGCGTTGACGGTCGACGTGACCTCCAAGGTCGACTACCTCTATGGCGAGGCCATCGAGTCTGCCGTTCGGCGGGTTGCTGATGCGTTTGCAGTGACCACCGGTCGTCTGACAGTCAACGATGCTGGGGCGCTCGAGTGGGTGATCCTCGCCCGAGCCGAATGCTGCCTTCGGCGGGCCGACTTCGACGGCCCTCCAGTCCTGCCCGAATCCGCACCGGGCGCAGAAGTGCCCCGCAGCCGAGAGCGCCTGCGGCGGAGTCGCCTCTACATACCCGGCAACCAGCCCAAGCTGATGATCTCCGGTGGTCTCTACGGTGCCGACGGCATCATCCTCGACCTTGAAGATTCGGTGCCGCCGGCCGAGAAAGACGCCGCTCGCTTGCTCGTCCGCAACGCGCTGGTTGCCCTCGATTGGGGCGCTTCGGAACGGATGGTGCGGGTCAACCAGGGGGCGGCCGGTGAGGAGGATCTTGCCTCGATCGCCAGCCACAACCCGCACACGGTGCTGCTGCCGAAGGTTGAGGAGGCCTCCCAGGTCGGGCGCGCGGCCGAGATTCTACGCCGCCTTGCCGGCGACAACGCCGCATTCCTGATGCCGATTCTCGAATCACCGGGAGGCATCCACCGTGCATTCGACATCGCAGCCGCCGATTCCTCGGTGGTGGCCCTGACGCTCGGGCTGGAGGATCTGTCGGCGGAGCTTGCCGCGCCGCGAACGGCTGAGGGATGGGAGAGCTTTCTCGCCCGCCAGACCACGGTCTACGCCGCACGGGCGGCGGGCGTACAGCCCATCGCTTCGGTCTTCTCTGACATCGAGGATGAGGATGCCCTCGCCGCCTACGTGCGGCGCGAACGAGGCCTCGGCTTTGACGGCATCGGCTGCATCCACCCCCGTCAGATCCCGGTGGTCCACCGAGAAATGACGCCGACGGAGACCGAAGCAGAGCGCGCGGTGCGGGTCGTGAGGGCGGCTCGAGAGGCCGAGGAGAGAGGCCTGGGTGCGGTAGCGGTGGGCTCGAAGATGGTTGACCCGCCGGTGGTACAGCAGGCGTTTCGGACGGTTGGGCTGGCGGTGGCGGGCGGGGTGTTGGCGGAGAATTGGGATGCTGAAGGATGAACTCGTGATTTCGGATTTCGGATTTCGGATTTCGGATTTCCCTTCCACCCACCCGTGGCCGGGAGATCAAGGACGACCGGTGTTGGAGTTCGTCCTATGACAACAAAGCTCGAGAAGAACGCGGCGGGGCGGATGGTGCCGACCGAGATCAACGGGCGCGAAGGTGTGCCGTTCAAGGGTGTCGGCAAGCACCGACCGGAGGGCGCCAAGGCTACACCGCGAGTTGTCAGCTGTATCGATTTTCCGGCCGACGGTGACAAGAGGGTGGCGTCGCTGAAGGAGGCGCTCGAGCGGGTCGGGCTCGCAGATGGCATGGTCGTGTCGACCCATCACCACCTGCGCAACGGTGATGCTGTCGGCAACCTCCTCTTCGATGCCGCCGCTGAAATTGGCGCGAAGGACCTGATGTGGTTTCCGTCCGCATCGTTTCCGGTCCACGCCAACCAGATTGGCCATCTCGACGCCGGCGTCATCCACCATATCGAGGGCTCGATGAATGGCCCGCTCGGGGCGTACTGCTCGGCCGGCAAAATGCGCGGCCTCGGAGTGCTGCGCTCGCACGGTGGGCGCTGGCAGGCGATCCAGGACGGCGAGGTCCACATCGATGTCGCGGTGATCGCCGCCCCGACCGCCGACTCGTTTGGCAACGCCAACGCTGTGCACGGTCCGGCGGCCTGCGGTCTGCTCGGTTTCGCCCTCGCCGATTCGATCTACGCCGAGAAGGTGATCGTGGTGACCGACAATCTGGTGCCCTTTCCCTGCCTGCCGTGGCAGATCCAGGGCAACAACGTCGACGTCGTGGTCGAAGTGGAGTCGATCGGTGATCCGTCGAAGATCGTGTCCGGTACGACCCGCATCACTCAGAGCCCGGATCGGCGGCGGATCGCCGAGCTCGCGGCTCGTTTCTGCGCCGATGCTGGGATCATGCGTGACGGTTTTTCGTTCCAGGCCGGGGCCGGCGGCACTACCCTCGCCTTCGCGATGTACCTCGCGGAGCTTATGCGAGCCGACAACGTGACCGCCCGCTTCGCTCGCGGTGGATCGACTCAGCACATGGTGGAGATGCTCGACGAGGGCCTCATCGAATGCATCCTGGATGGCCAGACCTTCGACCTCGACGGAGTGAAATCGATGCGTGAGGATCCGCGCCACCAGGACACCTCGCCCTTTACCTCCTATAACTTCCACGGCAAGGGCAACTTCGCCTCGATGGTGGATGTCGCGGTCCTCGGTGCGACCGAGGTCGATCTCGCATTCAACGGCAATGTCGTGACTCACTCTGACGGCCGCCTGCTGCACGGCGTCGGCGGTTGGCAGAACTGCCTCGCTGCCCGCTGTGCCATGCTGCTGATTCCGTCCTTCCGTGATCGTATTCCGGTCATCGTCGACAAGGTGACCACCGTTTGTGGCCCTGGCGAGCTGATCGATGTGGTGGTCACCGAGAGGGGTATCGCCATCAATCCTCGACGCCAGGATCTGCTCGATGCCGTGGCGGGCTCGGATCTGCCGATCCGGCCGATCGAGGACCTCAAGGCGGAGCTCGATCGGATCTGCGGTGTGCCGGCAAAGCCCGAGCTCTCCGATCACCCCGTGGCGGTCGTCAAGTGGGTTGATGGCACGGTTTTGGATACTGTGTGGCGAGTGGACTGAAAACCGTGCCCGTGCCCGTCTCCGTGCCCGAATGGGTTGTTCCGGACACGGAAACGGGCACGGAACCGGATACGGGAGCCGCTAAGGACTTGTCAGAAGCGCTACTTGGGTGTAGAATCCTGCGTCCTTGGTCCGAATGGGCCAGGTGGAGGTGTGAGATGAAAGCTGGAGTCCATCCCGAGTACCATGAGGTCGAGGTTCGCTGCGCATGCGGCAACACCTTCAGTACCCGATCAACCAAGGCCGAGCTGCGGCTCGAGATCTGCAACGCCTGTCACCCGTTCTACACCGGTAAGCAGAAACTGGTGGACACCGCGGGAATGGTGGAGAAGTTCGAGCGCCGCTACGGCAAGACCGCCACTGCCAAGTAGCTTATCCCGGCCGCCCATGGGCGGCTTATCGACCCGCGCGATCATCGTTCGCGCGGGTTTTGTTTTGTCAAGAAAGCACTCGATAGCGGTAGGATTCGACGGAGACGGAGACAAGTCCAATGCTTGAGCGACTGGAAGAGATTGCGAAAAAACACGAGGATCTGCTGGCGCAACAGGCGGATCCGGAGATAGCTGTCGATCCCAACCGCTCGCGTGAGGTGGCGCAGAAGCTGGCCGCGCTCGCGCCGGTGGTGGCCGCTTATCGCGACTATAGCTCGACCGCCTCGGAGCTCGAGGGTGCGCGCGAGATCGTTGCCGAGGCGGACGACGACGAAATGCGACAGATGGCCGAAGCCGAGATCGACGAGCTGACGAAACGGCTGGAAGATATCGAGCAGCGACTGAAAGTGTTGTTGCTGCCGGTGGACCCGAACGACCGTCGCAACGTGATTCTCGAGATCCGAGCCGGGACCGGCGGCGAAGAGGCGGCACTCTTTGCCGGCGAGCTCTTGCGCATGTACGGCCGGTATGCCGAGTCGAGACGATGGAAGATTTCAGTCACCGATTCGTCGGACACCGGCCTCGGCGGTATCAAGGAAGCGGTCGCGGTGATCGAGGGCGATGGCGCGTTCTCTCGGCTCAAGTACGAGTCCGGGGTCCACCGGGTGCAGAGGGTCCCGGCCACCGAGGCCTCGGGCCGCATCCACACCTCGGCGGCGACGGTTGCGGTGATGCCGGAGGCCGAACCGGTCGAGGTCGAGGTCGACGAGAATGACCTCCGGATTGATCGTTTTTGCTCCTCGGGCCCGGGAGGGCAGAGCGTCAACACCACCTACTCGGCGGTCCGTATCACCCACCTGCCGAGCGGAGTGGTGGTTTCCTGCCAAGACGAAAAGTCCCAGATCCAGAACAAGGCCAAGGCCTTGCGGGTGCTCAAGGCGAGGCTCAAGGAGATCGAAGAGCGGGAACGTGACGCCGAGCGAGCCGCCGATCGTCGCTCGAAGATCGGCTCTGGTGACCGCTCCGAGAAGATACGCACCTACAACTTTCCACAGGGGCGGGTCACCGACCATCGCATCTCGCTCACCGTTCATCGGCTGGGAGAGATCCTCGAGGGTGATCTGGATTTGATGCTCGAGCCCCTCATTGCCGAGTTCCAGGCCGAACGGCTCAAGGAAGAGCTCGGTTGAATCACGAATATCGGATTTCGGATTTCGGATTTCGGATTTCCATCCCCACCCCAATCGTGACCCGCAATCGGCGAGCTAGCCTGCATAGCTCACCCGGGGTTTCTTCGTGACAGCGGACGAGGCGCTTCGAGTCGGGGCCGAGGTGCTTCCCCGGCGTGAAGGCATCCGCGAGCCTCGGCGGGAGGCGAGCTGGCTTCTGGCTGCGGCCTGGGGGGTGGAGGAGATCACCCTGCGGCTCCATCCCGACCGCGAGGTCCCGGCCGACGTCGAGCGACGGTACCGCGATTGGCTCGAGCGTCGCGCGGCCGGTGAACCCGCCCACCATCTGACGGGCTCCTGTTCATTCTGGGGGAGGGACTTCGAGGTCAGCCCAGCGGTGCTCGTGCCGCGGCCGGAGACCGAGTTGCTCGTCGAGACGGCTCTCGAGCTACCGATCCCAAACCAGGCGAGAGTGCTCGACATCGGCACCGGGTCCGGCTGCATCGCCCTGACCCTGGCCGCTGAACGCCCCCGGTGGCGGGTATGGGCGATCGACCGATCGCCCGCGGCGCTGCTGGTCGCGCGGAGCAACCGCGATCGTCACGGTGTCGCTGCGTCTCTTTTTCTGGGTGATCTTGCATCCGCGGTCACTCCGCCGTGGGACCTGATCGTTGCGAACCTTCCCTACGTGCCGGCGGATGACATCGGGCGGGTGCCGGTCGAAGTTCGTCATGACCCGCCGGCGGCTCTCGACGGCGGCCAAAACGGTCTCGATCTCGTGCGTCGCCTGCTCCCCGATCTTCCGCGACTTCTCCGACCCTGTGGCGGTGCGGTTTTGGAAATTGGAGAAGGCCAGGCTGACGCTGTCGCCGAGATGGCATCAGTCACCGGTCTTGCGGTGGCGCGCCGGGTTCGGGACGTTGGCGGTGTGGAGCGGGTCATCGTGTTGCAGGCTCGGTAGGCTCGCGGGCACGGAGACGGAAACGGAGACGGGCACGGGACCAGGTCCCCTGTTGACACGGTGAGGGCCCGATCGCACAATGGAGTTTTCCCCGTCGACACGGGGTGGAGGCGATCATGGCAGACACGAATCGGATCGAGCTCGACGGCCAGCAGCAGCGAACCGCGGTCATCGCATTTGGCGGCAACGCGCTGCTCCGGCCGCAGGATCACGGCACCCAGGAGGAGCAGTTCACCCTGAGCTGGAAGGCCACCCGCTGGTTGGTCGAGATCATCCACCGCGGCTACGAGCTCGCCATCGTCCACGGTAACGGCCCGCAGGTGGGCAACATCATGATCCAGGTCGAGGAAGCGATCACCAAGATCCCGCCGCAGTCACTGGATGTGGCGGTGGCCCAGACTCAGGGCTCGATGGGTTATATGCTCGCCAACCAACTCCGCAACCGCTTCAACGAGGAGCAGCTGGAGAAGGAAATCGCGGCCGTCCTGACCGAGGTCGAGGTCAACCGCGACGATCCGGCGTTCGAGAACCCCACAAAGCCGGTGGGTCCCTACTTCACCGCCTATCGCGCCAATTTGCTGATGCAGGAGCACGGTTGGCAGATGGTCGAGGACGCCGGCCGAGGTTGGCGCAAGGTGGTGGCATCGCCGATGCCACAGCGGATCATTGGCTGCGACCTCCTCAAACGCCTGGTCGAGAACGGTGCCGTACTGGTGGCCGGTGGTGGTGGGGGAGTGCCCGTCTACAAGGATGTCGGCGGGTACTTTCGGGGCGTCGAGGCGGTGATCGACAAGGACTACGTCGCCTCGATGCTCGCCCGCGAGCTCGAAGCCGACCTCTTCATCATGCTCACCCAGGTGCCGATGGTGGCCGAGAACTTCGGTCGCCCCAACCAACGCTGGCTGCGACGGATGCCGCTTCCCAAGGCGCGCGAGATGATGACCAGCAACCAATTCCCTCCGGGCTCGATGGGCCCCAAGGTGCAGTCGTCGATGGACTTTGTCGAGGCGACTGGCAAAGAGGTCCTGATCACCGACGAGGACAGCCTCAAACAGGCCCTCGAAGGCCGCGCCGGCACCTTTCTGGTGCCTGACGGCGAGGTCGAGTACGCAACGCTGGCCTAATCTTCTCTCAGCTCGGTCGGTAGAGTTATCCTAGGCTCGATGGCGAGCGCGAGTCTTTGGATCTATCGTTTGTTGTTGGGTGGGTTGCTGCCCATCGCATTGCCCGTGATCAAGCTCCGCCAGTGGCTTGCGGGCAGGAGCGGGCCCCGTTTCCGTGATCGCCTCGGCCGGTCGATGCCGGAACTTCCGGAAGACGGTGTCTGGATCCAGGCGGTGTCGGTCGGCGAGGTGGAGGTGGCGCGAGGGCTGGTCGCCGAGCTCGAGCAGCGGGCGCCTGATCTGCCCCTCTTCCTGACCGCCACAACGGCGACCGGCCTCGATCTCGCCCGTCGCACCCTCGGTGACCGATTGCCGGTCTTTCCCTGCCCGATCGATCTTCCCGGTCCGGTGAGCCGGGTCTTCGAAGTCGCCCGTCCGCGCCTGTTAGTGCTGGTGGAGACCGAGCTTTGGCCCGAGATGCTCCACCAGGCGGGGCTGCGCGAGGTGCCGGTGGCGGTCGTCAACGCGCGTCTATCGCCTGGCTCCTTCGCCGGCTACCGCCGGGTCGCCGGGCGCTTGCGGAAACTGTTGGCGCCGTTAGCGATGGTGCTCGCCCGCACCGAGGCCGACGCTCAACGCTTTGCCGGCCTGAACGTGCCGAGAGAGCGGATTGTTGTCTCGGGCAACGTCAAGTACGACCTCGAAGCCGACCAGTATCCGCTCGAATGGGAAGCCGAAATCCGCCGGGTCGTCGGCAATCGGTCGATCATGGTTGCCGGATCGACCATGGAAGGCGAAGAGACGCAGATCCTCGATGCGCTGGCTGGTCTCGGTGCGGACGGTGCGATGCCGTTCTTGATCCTGGCGCCACGCCATCCTGAACGGTTTGACGCGGTTGCCCAACTCCTTGCCGATCGCGGTCTCGTCTCCTCGCGCCGCAGCAGTGGCGATGCCATCCCCACTGATGCTGACGCTTTCCTGATCGACACCATCGGTGAACTTGCGCGCGCTTACCGGCTGGCGACGTTGGCGTTCATTGGTGGTTCGCTGGTGCCGACAGGGGGTCACAACCCGCTCGAGGCCGCGGTGTGGGGCGTGCCGGTGCTCAGCGGACCCCATGTCTTCAACTTCGACGAGGTCTATGACGAAATGACGGAAGCGGGTGGCGCGCGGCTTGTCTCGGACAGCGCCGAGCTGCGGGTTGCGATGGCGGCGTGGCTCGACGAACCCGACTTTGCCGTCGCCGCTGGAAATGCCGGCCGTGAGGTCGTGGAGCGAAATCGGGGAGCGACCGCACGTACGGTTTCGGCTCTGGTCGAGCTCGTGCAACGGGTGTGATTGTGGCCTGGCGCTATCTGCTGCTGCCGCTGGCCCCCGTCTACCGTGGTGCGGTTGCTGTCCGGAGAGCTGCGTATCGTCGCGGCTGGATGCGACGCGCGAGGCTCGATGTGCCGGTAATTTCGGTTGGCAACCTGACTTTCGGTGGCACCGGCAAGACCCCAACCGTGATCGCGCTGGCCCGCGATCTCGTGAGCATGGGCCGGAAGCCGGCGGTGCTGACCCGTGGCTACAAACGGCTCGACGACGGGCAGGTGGTGGTGGTTGGACCGGATCCGAGACAGACCTCGGCGGAGGTCGGTGACGAGCCGCTGGAGATGGCACGCCGCCTTCCCGGGGTGCCGGTGATTGTCGATACGGACCGCGCTCGCGGCGGGGTTGAGGCGCAGCGCCTGGGGGCCGACGTCGTGCTGCTTGACGACGGCTTCCAGCATCTGCGGCTTGAAAGGGATCTCGATCTCGTGCTCATCGATGCTGGTGATCCCTGGGGTGGCGGACGGCTGCCCCCACTGGGACGGCTCCGCGAGCCCCCGACCGCGCTCGAGAGGGCGGATGCGGTGTTGGTCACCAAAGTACCCGCAGAGTGGCGTCCGGTGGTGGCCGAGATCGAAAGCGTAGTCGACCGCGTTGCGCCCAGACTGCAGGTCTTCGTTTCGCGGGTGCGCCCGAGCCGGGTCCATGTGCCGGGAGAGGGATGGCGGGAGCCGGAAGTTCTGTCCGGTCAGCGGGTGGTGGCCTTCGCCGCTCTCGGGCGCCCCGACGGCTTTGCCGACACGCTCGCGGAGGCTGGTGCTGAGATTGTCTCCACCCGGTGGTTTCCCGATCACCATGCCTACACCGATCAAGAGCTGTCCGAGGTTGTAGACCAGGCGGCGGTGGCCTCAGCGGTCCCGGTGACCACCGCCAAGGACGCGGTCAAGCTCCCACCCGATGCTGGAGTATGGGTGGTCGAGGTCGTGATCGAGCCCGTCGAAGGCAGCTGGAACGGTCTGTGGCGGCTGTCGCCGGAGGTCAGGTCGTGAGCAAGAATCGCTCGGCGCTGCGCAACCACGTCGAGTTTGCGGCCTTTCGGATGGCTCGCGGGCTGACGGGGTTGCTCTCTCCGGCCGGGCTGGCGAAAGTTGGCGACGTCATCGGCAATTTCTTCGCCACCCTCCCCGGTCGGCGGCGCCAGATCATCGATTTCAACCTCCGCCTCGCCTTTCCGGATATGACGGATGATGAGCGCCGCAGGTTGGTCTATGCGGTGACGCGCCACTTCGCGCGCTCGGCGCTCGATGCGATCCGGATCCAGCGGCTGCGTCCGGAGGAGTTGCTGGCAACAGTCGATGTCGTTGGCTGGGACAACGTCGAGCGTGCCCTGTCGCATCGCCGGGGTGTGTTCTTCCTCACTGCCCACATCGGATCCTGGGAGGTTGCTGCGCTGGTCAGCGGCCTCAAGGTCGAGGCCGGGCTGTCAGTGGTCAACCGGCCGCTCGACAACCCCCTCCTCGAACGTGAGCTCGACCGCCTGCGAAAGCTCTACGGCAACCACGTCTTCGGCAAACACAACATCGTCCGCGAGGTCTTGGCTCGACTCAAAAAGGGCGGTGGGGTGGGGATCCTCATCGATCAGCGGGTACGAGACGATCACGGCGTCGAAGTGCCGTTCTTCGGTCACCCTGCCTGGACCCCCACCATCCTCGCCCGCATGGCTCGAAAAACCAGTGCGCCGGTGGTGCCAACCTTCGCCTTGCGCGACAAACCGGGGCACTACCGCCTGCGCTACGACGAGCTCGTGGTGGTGGACGATTTGCCCGAAACAGAGCTCGAGGACGTACCGCTGACCACCCGCTTCATGGCGATCCTCGAGACCGCTATCCGCGAAAACCCCGATCAGTGGCTCTGGTACCACGACCGGTGGAAACAGGTACGCCTTCGGAATTAGGAATTAGGAATTAGGAATTTCGGATTTTCCACCCAACCCCCCACAACAATGTGCGGCGGAGGTGCCTGGCATCCCGATTCGCCGCGAATCGGCGTGCCTGGCATCCTCTCGGGAAGCGCGTTGAAGAACGGGCCATCTTGAAGATCGGAAGTTCCTGACTGGCCGGGCCTCAAGCCCCATCACGCACCAACGGATGCGTCAGACAATGCGGC
>Ga0255053_10000895_pt1 | contig 16375 bp, 19 predicted proteins | sample JV7_2_22_MG_FD_188635 | JGI IMG/M metagenome (GOLD analysis project Ga0255053, IMG submission 188635) | Seawater microbial communities from Jervis Inlet, British Columbia, Canada - JV7_2_22 | ecosystem: Environmental > Aquatic > Marine > Inlet | place: Canada: British Columbia | collected...
GGGGTTGATGAAAGAGGCCTGACCGATCTTGATCGCCGCTATTTGAAAACGGTCATCGAATTTTACACCGGCGGCCCCGTAGGTATTGAAGCGATTGCGGCCACTCTACAGGAAGAATCCGATACACTGGTGGATATTGTTGAGCCCTATCTGTTAAAAATCGGCTTTATCTTACGTACCTCCTCCGGCAGAAAAGCATCTGAGGCGGCCTATAAGCATCTGGGATTTCGTATACAGGGTAAGTTGTTTAGTTAACGGGGGATGTTTGTTAAACAATGTCTGTAATTACAATTCTATCTGATTTCGGCGCTCATGATGAATATGTAGGAGTAATGAAGGGCGTTATTTTTTCGATTTGCCCCTCCGTGTCGATTGTCGATATCACTCACCAGATAGACCCTCAAGATATCGCTCAGGCCGCCTATTTGATACCGTCTTCCTATCGTTTCTTTCCGGAAGGTACGGTGCATCTTATCGTTGTTGATCCGGGTGTTGGAAGTGAACGAGACATTCTTGCGGTAAATCACGGTGGCCATTTTTTTATTGCTCCGGACAATGGCGTTTTAACCCTTTTGATGAATCGTGAAAAATCTGATATGATTGTTCGTGTTCGCAACGCCGATTATTATATTAAACCCGTTAGCCCCACATTCCACGGCCGGGATATTTTCGCAGCGATCGGCGCTCATATTGTCAATGGCACCGGGCTTGAGGAACTGGGGACAAAAACGGACATTGAGGACCTTGTCCATTTAGAAGAGCTGAACTGTCGGTTATCAGAAACCGGCGAACTCGTCGGTAAGATCATATCGATCGATCGTTTCGGCAACCTAATAACCAACATTGATTCAAACAGTCTGACGAACTTTCGTAAAAATGATCCTAAAAATCGACTCCAGATTCGTATCAGCACGCATGTGATCGCCGGTTTATCAGAGACGTACGCGAATGCAGATCCGAGTTCGCCGCTGGCGCTGATTGGCAGTCGCAACCATCTGGAAATTGCAGTTAATGATGGTAGTGCTGAGCGGCATTTTAAAGCCCACAAGGGAGATGCCGTGAGGGTTAGGTTATTATGAGTTTTGATAAGCCCAAAAAAACAAAACGTTCAGGAACCGACCGGCGATGGACCCTATTATTCATCGGTGACCACGGCAATGTTATTACGCTAAAACGGTTTAAAGCGATTGTCCTGGCAACCGCTTCTGTATTTTTAATAGCCATTAGCGCTCTGGCAATCCTTATTTTTTTGAATACGGGCACTCATAAAGAGAATCAAGAATTTAAAAACCGCATTGAAGATTCTCAGAAACAAATTGAGACGCTGCGTCATGAGAAGGAAATCCTGATGGCCCGTTTGGTACTATCCGAATCAAAGATCAAAGAAAACATTTCAAAGGGCGAACAGGGCCAGGCCCCAAAAAACACCACCGATCAGATCAAACAAAAATTTCAGGCCGCGTCGAAAATAGAGACGCTGAAAGTGAATAAACAGAAGCCGTCTGTTCCGGAAACAACTCCGCCAGTGCCCACGGGCCTTGAAGCTCGTGATACCGAGCCTGTATTAAGTGTGGCGGTGGAAAACTTTATCGTCTCTCAGGATTCGGACAGCGCAAACTTGAATGCTCAATTCAAGATAAAAAATACCAGCCCGGAATCCCAAAAGGTGGCGGGTCACGCCGTTGTTATCTTAAAAGGCAATGATCTTCCCAAGCACAAATGGCTGGTGATGCCGGCGGTGGGCCTGGTTGGAGATAAGCCTTCCGGGAAAAACGGCAAAAGATTCGCAATCCAACGCTTTCGAACGATGAACTTCACCTCCAGGACACCCAAGCATTCAGATGAGTTCCGAACTGCCGCACTTTATGTATTTTTAAAATCCGGCGAGCTGGTATTGGAACAGGACTTTCCGGTAGAATTACCCCCTTTGCCTGTTTCCAAACCGCGGACACCTTCAGCCGATACGACTTCAGCAGAGACACCTTCGGCTGAGACATCATCAGCGGAGACGCCTTCACCTAAGACGCTCTTAACAGAGACGCCTTCAGAGGAAACGCCTTCAGTAGAGACGCTTTCGAGTGATGACCCGCTTGAAGATTATTAATAGCACCCATCTCAAAAATCAGAAGACAGAGGTCGGCCGACAGAAGACAGATAGCAAGAACTGGAGGCTAAAGCTCCTTATATGACTTCTGTTTTCTGTCTTCCGTCATCTGTTTTCTGACATCTGACCTCTGTTCGCTGTCTTTTTATAAGGCTTATGGATCGCCAGCTACTAGCTTATCCAGAAACGCCAAGGCATCGACATCGATGGTGGCAAAGTTATTAAATGTGAGGTCTTTAAAATCCAGGCTCAAATTTTTTCTTATAATTTCAAATATTTCAAGATAATTAAATAAAATTCGCTTATGCCAGTTCAAACCCAGTTGTGAAGCGTAATGCCTGATTTCTTTTTCTTGGCCTTCAATCTCTAAAAAATTTCCATATGGCATGCTATCCAGACAAAACAATGTTTGGTCCAGTTTAATGGTTTCGCGCCATTTTTCGTATTTTTGTGCAGGGTGGTAGCCTAAGGCTTCCAGAATTTGGCCCATAGTCGCAAAATCGCTGACTTCAGCCTCCAGCTCGTTAAAAATTTTATACTCCTTGCTTCTCACGGCCGGGCTGGATTTAAAAGTAATCGTTGTTTTTTCATCCTGTCGCAGGCGCAACAGCGATTTTTTCTTCATCAGGCTGTTGTTTTTATCTTCATAGCGAATGTTGGTTTCAAAGACGCGCCCATTGGATTTGGCACCCAGCTTCAGTATACTGTTTCGCATGCCTTCAATGTCTGTAAGATAAAACTTTACCTCAACCTCTAGCTTTTCCATTTTTTGTTTGTCCTATTCATTTTATGCAATTTGAACTTAGTCTGCTTCGCTCATAACCTGTCGAGAGCCTCCAGGTCGTGCGATTGGAATAATGGGCACGAAGTGAAGCTATAGCGCTATAGTGGGCACGCAGTGAAGCTTTAGCGCTATATTGGGTCTCTATTTCATCTCGTTGAAAAATATCACAATCCATGAGATAAACCAATCATGGAACGAAAAAATATCAATTTTTTCTTGACATAACTGAATATATTATTTAAATTCGCTGGATTCTCTCTTGTGAGGAGTTTATAAAGGTGAAAAAATATACATATAGTGCTAAAAGGTCGGACAACCCGGAAAAGTGGTGCGTTTTTGATGCAAGCGGGGTTGTGCTTGGCAGGCTTGCTTCTCAAGTAGCCCAGCGGTTGCGAGGCAAACATAATCCGCTGTTTACACCCCACGCAGATACCGGTGATTGGGTTATCGTCATTAATGCCGATAAAATTGCCTTGACCGGCCGAAAAATGGACCAGAAAATCTATTACCGGCACAGTGGCTATATCGGCGGCCTTAAACAAACCAATGCCAAGGAACTCTTGGAAAGAAAACCGGAAGAGCTTGTTCGCTTAGCGGTTAAGGGCATGCTTCCAAAAAATAAGCTCGGACGCAAGCTCTTTAAAAAGCTGAAAGTGTATGCCGATGAAAAGCATCCGCATGAGGCCCAACAACCCGAGCTCTTGCAGATTAATTCTTGAGGAACCTGATGGAAAAAGAAAACCTTTATTACGCGACCGGAAAAAGAAAAAATGCGATTGCCAGAACCTGGTTGAAACCCGGTACAGGTGAAATCATTATCAATAATCGACCCGTAGAAAACTATTTCCCAACTGAAATACTGCGGGCGAATTTGGTAGAGCCATTTAAGCTAACCAATACCATGGACACCTACAACGTGAAAGTCAATGTACATGGCGGTGGCATTTCAGGGCAGGCGGGGGCTGTCCGGCACGGTATTACCAAAGCGCTCATTTTGGCCGATCCGGATCTAAGAATGCCATTGAAAAAAGCCGGTTTTATCAAACGTGATCCTCGGGTCAAAGAACGAAAAAAGTACGGTCAAAAAGGAGCCCGGGCTCGTTTTCAATTCTCCAAACGTTAAAATACCATTTATCCAGCATCCAAAAAGGGGACAGGCAGCTGCCTGTCTCCTTTTTATTTTGTAATGCCCCTGCTTTTATGGCATAGAAAAATTGTTTAGGTTTTGTTTTCATTACGATAAAATTGAGCCGATGGGGAGGTAACAGCTATGGCGGTTAATAAAATCGATTTGAATTCCGACGTGGGTGAGAGTTTCGGAAATTATCAGCTGGGGTTAGATGAAAAGATCATTCCGTTAATCAGTTCAGCCAATATTGCCTGCGGTTTTCATGCCGGCGACCCCACCGTTATGAAACGCACCATTGCGATTGCCAAGAAATATGGCGTGGCACCGGGGGCCCATCCGGGATTTCCGGATTTGTTGGGTTTTGGACGGCGGAAAATGGATGCTTCACTGGATGAAATCAAAGATTATGTCACCTATCAGATGGGAGCCCTGCAGGCCTTTGCCGCCGCACAGGGAATGGCCCTGCAGCATGTTAAGCCGCATGGCGCTCTTTACAATATGGCGGTTGAGGATATGGAAATTTGGGATGCCGTCGCTGAAGTCATTGCCGCAGTTGATTCCGGGCTCATTATGTTTGTGATGGCCGGACCCTGGCGGCAAGATCTGGAGGCTATTGGGGCCCGGCATGGAATCCGCATTGCATTTGAATTTTTCGGCGACCGCGCCTATAATCCCAACGGAACGCTGGTTTCCCGGAAATTGCCGGGTGCTGTAATTCACGACCATGAACTGGTGGCTGAAAAGGTTTTAAAAATGGTCAAAGAAGGCAAAGTCGTTTGTATCGACGGAACCGAAATCGAACTTGCTGCTGAAACCATTTGCGTGCATGGAGACAACCCGGCGGCTCTGGAGCTGGTTAGCAATATCCGAGAATCTTTGTTGGAAGAGGGGATAGAGATTACACCCCCTGCTACATTTCTGTGAAACCGTTATGTTATACCGTAAACCCAAATTCCGAATAATGGGAGATCGCGCCGTTCTTGTGGAACTGGGTGATGACATAAGTCCCCAGATAAACCAAAAGGTTCGCGAGCTTTATATTGGAACAAAAGGCCGCCGCATTAAAGGAATAAAAGATCTTGTTCCGAGCTATCGATCATTGATGGTCGTATATGATCCGCTGATAATTTCGTTGGATTCTCTGGAATCGCAGATGAATGAGATCTGGAATGCCTTGGATAATGCGCGGCTGCCGGACCCGCGAACTGTTGAAATTCCGGTTGTATATGGTGATAAATACGGGCCGGATCTGGAGTGGATTGCAGATTACCACAAAATGACACCACAAGACGTCATCCGGCTGCATACCCAGCTTACGTATCAGGTCTATATGATCGGTTTTATGCCGGGTTACCCCTATATGGGTGAGGTTCCCGATGAGCTTGTAACACCCCGTCGGAAAACACCGCGAACCCATGTTCCCAGGGGATCGGTTGGAATCGCCCAAAAGCAGACGGGAATTTATCCGGTCGCCAGCCCGGGCGGCTGGCAAATCATCGGCCGAACCCCGGTGCGTTTATTTGATCCCCAGGGAAAACCGCCTTCTTTTTTAGAAATGGGTGATCGGGTCAAATTTTTTGTCATTACGGAACAGGAGATGCTACGATGGCGGCCGTAGAAGGCATTGAGGTTTTGTCTCCCGGACTGCAAACCACTATCCAGGATCTGGGACGCTTCGGGTTTGGCCGCTATGGCGTGCCTCCCTCCGGTGCCCTGGATTCTTTTTCATTGCGTATCGCCAACCGCCTGGTTGACAATCCCGAGGATCAAGCCTGTTTAGAAACCACCTTGATGGGCTTGCGATTAAAAGTTTTAAACGATGTCTGTATCGCCGTTACCGGTGCGAATCTGCGACCGCAGGTGAATCAACGTCCCCTTGAAATGTGGCGTTCGCATGTCTTGAAGAAAGATGAGATTCTTTCCTTTGCCGGTCCTGAGAGCGGCTGTCGTGCCTATGTGGCATTTGGCGGTAAACTCAAGGTGTTGCCGTTGTTGGGCAGCTTGTCCACCAACCTTCCTGCCGGCTTTGGCGGCTTCGAGGGTCGACCGCTTCAAAAGGGGGATGTGCTGCATGTCGATTCACCGACGTTGAAATTGGCGGCTGCAGGCCGTGAACTTAGACCCCAATGGATTCCGGAATATCCCGGCACCTGGACGTTAAGAATTGTTTGGGGACCGCAGGACGGCGACTTTACGGACAAAGGCAAGCGCATCTTCACGAATACGTTATATGCGGTTTCGCCCCAATCCGACCGGACCGGCATCCGGCTGAACGGACCGGAAATCGCCAGAAAAAACCATACGGCCGAATCGATCATATCGGAGGGTCTTATTTCGGGATCCATTCAGGTTCCGGGAGATGGTAAACCCATCATTATTCTGGGAGAAACCGTTACCGGCGGTTATCGCAAAATTGCCACGGTTGCATCCGCCGATCTTCCCTTACTGGGACAAATTAAGCCCGGAGATGAAGTCCACTTTGCAGCCATATCTCTGGAGGAGGCGCATCGCGCGCTAGAAGAAATGGAAAGCAAGATCAATAACCTTTGAGCTTACTCAAATTCCTAAAAAAGCTTTCCTAAACATATTACTTTCTAAAAGCTCTTTTCCTGAGCCTTCACCGACGATGCGTCCCGTCTGCAGGACATATCCGTGATCGGCAAGATCCAGGGCTTCACGAACGTTTTGTTCCACCAGCAGGATAGTGATGCCTTCTGCTTTTAGTTTCCTGACGGTATCCAGAACTTCGTCCACCAGAAGCGGCGCCAGGCCCAACGAGGGTTCATCCAGCATCAAAATGTGGGGTTGGGACATCAGGCCGCGACCGATGGCCACCATCTGTTGTTCGCCGCCGGAAAGGGTGGAGGCGGGCTGTTTGCGGCGCTGTTTGAGGGCCGGAAACAGATGATAGACGAATTCGAGATTTTGCTGAATCTGTTGCGGATCATTCAAGACATAAGCGCCTAAATAGAGATTCTCTTCAACTGAGAGGGGACTGAAAAGCATCTTTTCTTCGGGCACACACACAATGCCCATGCGCACAATTTCTTCGGTTTTTGCTTTTTGGATTTCCCGGCCTTTAAAAAGAATGCGACCTTCAAAGGCCGGCCGGGTTCCCATTATCGCCCGGATAAGGGTTGATTTGCCGGCACCGTTGGATCCCAGTACACAGGCGGTTTCTCCGCAATTTATCTTCAGCGAAATACCCTGCAGCACCGGCAAGCCGGAATAGCGTACTTTTATATTCTCAATTTCAAGAATCGGTTTGCTCATCAAGCCAGTTCCTGTGCATGTTCTTTTACGTACCGCTCACCCAGATAGGCCTTGATAACTTTGGGGTCTTTGGCGACTTCGGCCGGGTTGCCGTCTGCGATTTTCTCACCATAATCTAATACAATAACGCGATCACTGATTTTCATCACCAGTTCCATGACATGTTCAATCAGCATCACCGTGACGCCCATTCCCTCGTGGACACTTCTAATGCTGGCCATAATATTCTCGATTTCGCTGGGATTCAAACCGGCAGCAACTTCATCGAGCAGCAACAGTTTGGGGCGCGAACCCAGCGCGGTCGCCATGGTCACCCGCTTCTGGGCAGCCGCCGGTAGTTCACTAACCAGGTAGTCGGTCAGATCTTGCAGCCTCATAAATTCTAAAATTTCATCCGCACGCGATTTGGCTTCGGATCGGGACCGGGTGCGCATAAAACAACCCACCATGACATTTTCTTCTACCGTTAGATCCCCTGACGCGACATAAACCTGAAAGGTGCGAGCCAGGCCGCGCCGAGCGACTTGATGGGCTTTAAATTCGGTAATGTCCTCACCATCAAAGATAATCTCACCGGAGGTGAGCGGGTACAACCCCGATATGCAGTTAAACAGGGTGGTTTTACCGGCCCCGTTGGGTCCGATCAATCCAAGCAGTTCGCCTTTATCCAGAGAGAAGGAGATATCGTCGTTGGCTCTTAACCCGCCAAAATCCTTGGTTACACTGGTTGTTTCGAGTAATGCCATTACTTGCGTTTCCTCCGTCGTGCCTTTTCAATGATGCCCCATATTCCTCTGGGTTCGAACGCCGACACCAGCATGATGATTAGAGCGTAAATGATCAAATCGATTCCAACCAGACCGGCTGATGCGCCCAGCCACTCCTTGAGATAGCTTTTTAGAGGAATCAAAATACCGGCCCCGATGATAGGTCCCCACAATGACCCGGCCCCACCCAGCATCGCCATCAGCGCGATAAGGATGGAAATGCTGAGGCTCATGGTATCTTCAGGCTCAATGGCCTTAATATAACACGCGTGGAAGGACCCAACGACGCTAACAAAAGCCGTGGCAATCGCATAGGTTTTGACCTTGGCCCAGCGCACATTGACACCCAACGATTGGGCCACCTCTTCATTATCTTTGATGCAACGCAGATGAAATCCCAGGCGAGATTTGCGAAACCAGTTGATATAAGCAATGCCTATGATGAAAAAACCCAGGAGGACGTAGTAATAGTAGATATCTTCTTTGAAAATCAGCCTTAGAAAATCCGGTGGCGGGTATTTGATCGGGGATATCTCCAACCCTCTTGCCGCGCCCACAAAATCCCAGACTTCAAAGAGGTCTTTGAGCACCAGGGATGTGGCGATTGTAGCGATGGCAAAATAATGACCTTTTAACCGGAAAAGGGGATAACCGATGATAAACGACCATCCCACCGCAAAGCAGACCCCGATGGGCATGGATACCCAGAAGGGGATATCCCAGCGAATCAGCATCACAGCCGTTGTGTAGGCCCCGATTCCCACATACTGGGCCTTGCCCAGATCTACCTGACCGCCATAGCCGCCAATGGTGTTCCAGCCCATGCCATAGATGGAAAACATCAGAAACTGTATCATGGTTGCCATAGCAAAGGCTGAAAATGGAAAGAGAGGAAAGAGCAGCAAAAAAGCGAGGACTAGGACAGCGATAATCAAATCGAGACGCGGAAAATCCGAAAAATCAAGAGCGTTTTTTATTGTTTCCATCCAAACAACCCCCTGGGCCGCAGAACCATGATCACAAAATAGGCCAGGTACACCCACATGTACTTCAAAGACGTCATGGGAACATTTGCCATCCAATCCAGGTTAAACGTATATGTCATAAAGTCCCAGAACCCCGGGATTTCAGTTATCATGCCGACAACCAGTCCGGCAAAAAAGGCGCCGGGCACACTGCCAAAACCCCCCAGGGCCACAATGGCAAAGGCGATCATGGTAAACAATAGCCCCATAAACGGATTCACCGACCAGAAATTAACGATCAGCGCACCGGCAACGGTCACCGTACCGCCGCCGATGCCCCAGGCCAAGGCATTCATCCGTTCGGTGGAAATCCCCATGTAACGCGCACCCTGGGCATTCAGAGCCGTGGCGGTTAGGGCTTTGCCAACTTTGGTCCGGTTCATCAGTACCCAGACCCCCCAGAAGGCCAGGATCGATAATCCGGCGGCGGCCAGTTTGGTGGCCGGAATGATAACCCCCATGCCGACATCAAAGCTTTTTCCCACCAGCACCCCGTGATGCAGCGCCCGGTCCTCGGAGCCAAAAATCAGCAGGGCCAAATTTCTCAAAAACAACATCAGGCCAAACGTGCCGAGTAACTGCGCGATCATGGGGCCTCTTAACAGAAATTTAATAAAACCATAATAACAAAGAACGCCCAACAGAAAGCCAACGGCAGCCGCTACCGGTAAGGTAAGCAGCGGTTCCAAACCGGTAGCTTGAGCCGTCAATAGACCGGTATACATGCCGATCATGAGGAATTCTCCATGGGCAAAGTTGATGATATCCATGACGCCGAAAATGATCGTCAGACCCAATGCTACAATTGCCAGCACCATACCGAACAGAAGGCCGGCAACTATTGAACTTAGCAGAATATCCATTTTGTCATTCCATTATTCCAACACCCCACGCCACAATGATCACCGGCAGATCCGACTATCTTTTACCTGGCTCAAAGGACTATGTTTTGTGTAATGCACAAACTCATCCCGTCCCTTTATTGTGAAAATAAAGGGACGGGAGATGAGCGATCGATCTTGGTTCCGACTTAAAATTGCGGGAAGGGATAGATCATGTCGGCGGAAGCGACATCAAAGGGATAGACGATCTCCAGAACGAGTTTGCCGTCCGGCCCTTTCTGATATTGACCGATGAGGCCGGAGCCCAGCGTATTCTGGCCGATTTCATCCCCTGAGGTGGAAAATTTAATTCCGGCCCAGGGGACCACCAATTCCGCCCCCGGAATATTAATGGTATTGGCTGCGCGCTGAATATCGGCCGGCTCGGTAGAACCCGCTTTTTCCAGCACATGCACCCATGTCTGCAGCCCGGTGAAAGCCCGAGCAGAAGCTCCCCCTAAATCATTACCGGTTTTGGCCTTGTAGAGTTTGTTGACCTGACCGGCCACCGGTTTCAGCTCCGCCACTTTGGGTAGAAATACGGTTCGCGTTAATATGCCGACAATGCTGTCACCCAGGGTGTTGCGGAATTCAGGCTTTTCAAATCCGGCATCCTGGCCCCAGATAATCTTAGGCATCACCTTTTGAGCTTTTAAGGTTTTGACCATCAGGATGGCATCAGAGGTGTAGGAAGCAAACAGCATGGCATCCGCGCGAGAGGCTTTCAGGGACCGAACTTCACTGGAAAGGTCCGGTGATTCCTTGGCATACAACAAGGATTTTTTAACATTAATTCCGTAGTCCTTCGCCCAGGCCTGGATCATACCCGAGACATTGGACCCCCATTCGGTCTTTTCACAGGCTGAAGCGATACTGGCCAGTTCATTTTTGGGGACAGCCTTGACGCCCCGCACCTTGCCTTCTGAAAGACCCTTGATGAGTTCAAAAAGGTCCTTGGTAAACCATTTGTCATGCGGGGTAGTGCGCCAGAACCATTTGAAGCCACGCTGGGTAAGCGGCGGAGAGGTGGATGTGCCGTTGATCATGGGAACACCGTGCTGCTCGGCCACCGCGCTGACGGTTTTGGTTACCGAGCTGTGGTAGCAGCCCAGAAGGCCGTCCACTTTGTCATCCAGAATCAATTTCTTGGCCAGGTCGGCACCCAGGGTGGGATTACCTTCATGATCTTTGAAGATGATTGTGATTTTGGCACCCCCCATGCTTTTGATGCCGCCATTTTTGGCCATGCTCATATTGATATCAGCCATAACTTTGTTGGCAATCTCAACGGCCAGTTCCGCACCGGCCCGCAATTCACGGCCGGCCGCCGCGGCACCGCCGGTCAGCGGGTAAATGGCGCCGATTTTAATTTCTTTTGCAGCCAGCGCACCCGTAGGTACGATGAGACCGATGATCAATAGAACGCCAATAAATCTAAATACTGATTTCATCATATTACCTCCTTTTATGGGATAGACTTAAGGATTAACACCAATTGCCCGGGTTAATTTTGTTTTTTATAACATTATGAAATGAAAACGCCCGGGCGACAACAGTTTATATAGAAGATTTTGCAGATCTTTTTGGACGGGTTGAGCAACAGAATTAATTTCTGACTGAGATTCAGAAACCATATAGAAATCATAGTGCGCTGTCAAGCCGTAATCAGGCATTCGGCGGATCTCCGGATGCTGGTTTTCAGAACGTATGGGAATTATTGAGGATGGAGCGCGAAGGAAAATGTTGAAAGACCATCTAACTGGAGTGAATTATAAAATCGTTAAATCTTCATCTACCAGATCTGAAACAAACATATATCCCGGTGCATGCGTGATGACCAAAGACAGGGGAGTGGAGGTGACGGCTAGCTGAGATGTGACACCGCAAGCCCAGAATACGGGTATTTCCCCGTCTCGAATGGTCACGGGATCGCCGAATTCCGGACGTGCGAGATCCTTGATGCCGATTTCCGCGGGTGATCCCATATGGACGGGTGCACCGTGGGTCAGGTGAAATCGCGTGGTTATCTGCACCGCTCTTACGGCCTGCTCCGGAGTCATCGGTCGCATGGTGACCACGAGGGGTGCGGAAAAAGGGCCGGCCGGTTTGCACGGACGGCTGGTGACATACATGGAAACATTTTTACCTTCCTCTATGTTTCGAATCGGCAAGCCGGCTGCCAGCATCGCGTTTTCAAAAGAAAAACTGCATCCTAAAAGAAAGCTTACCATATCATCATTGAATATATCGGCGACATCTTCCGATTCCGCTTTGAATTGCCCGTTTTCGAAAATACGATAACGGGGCAGATCGTTACGCAGATCAGCGCCGGGAGCGATGGCGGGTTCAACCTGCCCGGGCTCCAGTACATCCAATATCGGGCAGGGTTTGGGATTGCGGACGCAAAAAAGTAAAAAATTAAAGGCTTCATCCTGCGGCAGCATAACCAGATTAGCCTGAACGCAGCCCTGGGCCGCCCCGCTGGTGGGGATGGTCCATTCTTTGTTTCGGATAAGCTGCCGTAATTCAGAAGGAGATTGAATATTTTTCATTTTATGTATTTTACCTCCTACTATTGATGAATCCCGTAAACTCGAAATCCGAATATCGCCTGATTTAATAAAATTGGTCGAAACAAATCCGAATTTTCAAATGACAAAAATCCAAAACGGTTTTGAACATTCGAATTTATAATTTTAAGTTTGTTTCGGATTTCGGCCAATATTATAAAATCAGGCGTGCTTCGAAATTGAATTTTAAATAGCGATAGACATTGATTAATTGCTTTTTCAAATCGATAAATTATATCACTATGATATTTTCCTCATACTGCCCCAGCTGATCCAATCCTTTGGCAGTGACCACATGGGTGTTTTCAATGCCGACAACGCCTTTTTCCGGAAAAATCAGTTTGGGCTCCAGGGCCAGAGTCATATTTTCCTGAAGTTCCAGATTTTGTCCGGCTGCCAAAAAAGGGTATTCATCGAGTTCCACGCCGACGCCGTGCCCGACAAACCGGATGCGTTCTTTGCCGACCCCCATAAAATTTTTATCGTAACCCAGCTCTGTTGCCCGTATCAGGGCCAGATCATAAATATCACCGGATTGGACTCCCGGTTTAGCCGCTTTTTTTATCAGGTTCTGCACATCGAGCATAGCCGTGTGGGCCGCCATCAGCTCTTCGTCCGGTTTTCCCAGCGAAAAAATGCGGGTATGGTCTGAATAATAGCCGTTCAGCGCAAATACATAGTCCACCAATACCGGCTCATGACGCTGAATCGGCCGAAAGCCCGGTCCTTGAGCGACCGCCGGGCTGGCACCGCTGCCGCCGGTGGGAGAGGACAGAAAGCTGGGTACGGCACCCGATGGGCCGGCCAGCCAGTGCCCGTAAAACATTTCACTGCCCCACAGCCGCATGCGGACAATCCCCTGGTGACCCAGTTTACGGGCTTCGGCTTCAACCTGACCGGCCAGCTCCAGTTCGGTTATTCCCTCGCACAGAAGTTCGGGAACCCGTGCGGCCACCTGATCGGATAACGTGGCGGCCCGACGCATCATTTCAATTTCATAAGGAGATTTTATCGCTCTTACCCGGCGGATGAGATGGGAAATATCAACAAGATTTTTACCTTCAAATAGCCGTTGATAGTTAAAGTATAAGTTGGTGGGTAAAACATCGAGTTCCAGTCCGATGGATTGCGGCAAACTATAGCCGGACTGTCTCAGGATCTCAGGGACTGCCTTGGGCGATTCCAGGGGTACGATGCGGCTTAAAGACGATTCGGCGATGGCCCGCTCAAGGCTTTTAAAGACCATCAATATCGGCTTATCATCCACCGGGACGTACAGATGCGCTTCTTGAATGGTGCCGGCAAAATAAAAAAGGTCTGCGCGCTGCACAATCAGGGCGGCTCCAATGCTGTTTTCTTCAAGCTGCTTTTTTAATTTATCAAGCCGCTGATTGATTTCGGACCGGGGGGTATTGGCATCGGTGCTGTACACGTATTTTGTTCCTTTCTCATTTTTGTCTAATTACCATAGAGCACTGCGGATTAAGTTAAAGATTTTGTAGAAGGAGTCGCCGACCAGCCGCAGAGCGGGTGGCTTGGATTTTTCCGCCTATCATAGGCGGAAAATACAACGGCACGACAGTGCCTTAATCGGTGCGGGTGCTGAAAGCACCCAATCAAGAAAAAAATTGATAGGAGCCGTCTTTGGCTGTTTTCCAGCAACGAACCAGATGGTCTTCACCAACTTTCTCAAAATTGATTTCGGATTGTGCACAGCGATCTTCGCTTATGGGGCAGCGATCCTGGAAGCTGCACCCGGCAGGTGGATTTAGGGTGTTCGCAGGCTCATCGCCCAGTGTATTCATATCACTTATATCGTTTCGTTCGGAGTCCGGAATGGCGGAAAGCAACAGATGGGTATAGGGGTGAATCGGATGATCAAAAAGTTCATCAGCAGGCGAATATTCCATAATATGGCCCTTGTACATCACGGCGACCCTATCGCAAAGATAGCCCACCACATTTAGATCATGGGAGATAAAAAGGTAACTCAGGTTTAGCTGCTCCTGCAGATCTTTTAAAAGGTTAATAATCTGGGCCTGGATCGATACATCCAATGCCGATACGGGCTCATCACAAATGATCAGTGAAGGCTCAACGCTTAATGCCCGGGCGATGCCGATTCTCTGGCGTTGACCGCCGCTGAATTCATGGGGGAAACGATCGATGGCGGCCGGTGACATGCCGACCATCTTCAGGAGTTTTTCAAGACGCTGTTGTGTCTCGGAGCGATTATCTATGCCGGCAATTTTAAGCCCCTCGCTAATGGATTGGCCGATGTTCATTCTTGGATTCAGAGAGCCGTAAGGGTCCTGAAAGATGATCTGGATTTCTTTACGCAGGGGTTTCATTTCCGCATCGTCAAGCTCGGTGATGTCCTGCCCGGCAAAGAAAATTTTGCCTTCGTCTGCTTCTAAGAGCTTTAAGATCAACCTGGCAACCGTTGTTTTACCGCATCCGCTTTCACCCACCAGACCCAGCGTCTTGCCCCCCTTGATCATAAAGGATACTTTTTCCACTGCCCGCACCCAACTGGTGACGCGTTGGAAAAATCCTCTCCGAATGGGAAAGTATTTTTTCAGGTCTTCAACCTGAAGAATGGTGGAGTTGTGTGAACTAATTTCGCTCATAAGACAATTAGATCCATTTCCAATTATTACCTATCGTCGCGGCGTATTGGAGCTATTCATATTTTAGATTTTAGATCTCGGATTTTGGATTTAACGACCGACTATTCGGCGAAGTATCAATTTCCAGCAGTTTCAATCCGAAATCCAAATTCCAAATTCCAAAATCAAGATCGCTCCATTTTGCTCTATTATTCGCTCCAGTTACCCCGACCGCCGTCGAAAAGTACCGGACAGCGGGCATGGTGTCCGTCTCCATAATCGCACATTTCAGGATATTGTTCACCGCAGGTTTGAATTGCGTGTTGGCAGCGCGGATGAAACGGGCAACCACTGGGTTTATACGCCGGATTTGGCACCGTGCCCGGGATGCTGTAGAGCCGCTGGCCCCTTTTTTCTCGATTGGGAAGCGATGCCAGCAGCGCCTGGGTGTAGGGATGTTTCGGGTTTTTGAAAATATCCTGCCGGTTGCCCTGTTCGGCGATGATACCGGCATACATGACGCATACGCGATCGGCTATCTTTGAGACCACGCCCAGGTCATGGGTGATATATAAGACCGACATCGAGCGTAATTTTTGAATTGAGTCCAGCAGGCGCAAAATTTGGGCCTGTACGGTGACATCCAGCGCTGTGGTGGGCTCATCAGCGATGATCAAGTCCGGGCTGCAGGCCAGAGCCATGGCAATCATGGCGCGCTGACGCTGCCCGCCGCTGAGTTGATGGGGGTAATCACTCAGGCGCTCTGCCGCTGACGCGATACCAACGTCTTTTAATAGCTGCTCGCTTCGACGGGTGATCTCGCTTTCGGGTATGTCTTCATGTGTGCTAATGGCCTCTCCGATCTGATCTCCGATGGTAAAGACCGGGTTCAAAGATGTCAGGGGTTCCTGAAATATCATGGCAATTTGATTGCCGCGGATTTTTTGCATTTCATTATCATTGAAATCTAGCAGCTTTTGTTCGCGAAATAAAACCCGGCCATCTGCAATTTCGCCGGGCGGAATGGGCACCAGACCCATGATGCTGAGCGGTTACGGTTTTGCCGCAACCGGACTCACCCACCAGGCAGACCGTTTCTTCGCGGCGCACATCGAAACTGACCCCATCCACCGCTCGCGCAACTTCATCCTCACTGCGAAAGTAAACTTTCAAATCTTCTACTGAAAGCAGTATATCGTTTTTGTCCTGCATTTTATGTGATCATCTTCCATT
>Ga0255053_10000897_pt1 | contig 16362 bp, 14 predicted proteins | sample JV7_2_22_MG_FD_188635 | JGI IMG/M metagenome (GOLD analysis project Ga0255053, IMG submission 188635) | Seawater microbial communities from Jervis Inlet, British Columbia, Canada - JV7_2_22 | ecosystem: Environmental > Aquatic > Marine > Inlet | place: Canada: British Columbia | collected...
GACTACCAGGATGCGTTTTGACGTTTAACGTTTAACATCCAACGTTCCAACATTCCAACGTTTGATTGTTCCTCCTCAACCACCTCCTCGCGCCCTCCGCCGTCTTGACCTCCCCCCGCACCTGCGCCTCGGTGAGGGCGTCCACAGCGTGGCCGAGCTCGGGACCGGGTTGGAGTTCCAGAACGGCGGCGATCTCTTCGCCAGACAGCAGTGGATCGGGATTGACCAGCTTTTGGCCCTGCTTCCGCCACTGACGCCACCAGCGGGTCCACGGGTGGTCGGGTTCGATAGCGGCAGCCAGTGCGAGGGCGGTGGGAAAAGCAGCTCCAGCGGAGTGGATGAAAACGCGTCTGCCGGTGGTCGGAGCGTTGACCGTCATCAGGGTGTGTTCAAGGAGTTCCGCGGCCTTCGTGGCGTGCCGTCGATCGACACGCGGCCAGGCGTAAGCAGCGACGGTGTCGGTGTCGGGGCTGCCCCATCCGCGAAGCAATAGCGCCAGGCGTCCGGCGCTGCCCGCCGCTCGGACGGCTGCTGTGATGGGATGTGGTGCCGATCCGACGAGGCGAGACGCCGCCTCGAGGTGCCGTCCGAGCCATTGTCCGTCGCATTGCGCCGCCCTGGGCGATGCCGGCTCGAACAGCCCGAGCTCCAGCAGGCTGCGCAGCCCGTCAGCGGCGTAGGACGCAGAGACTAGCTTGAGCAGCTCCTGACCGATCCGCTCGCGCGGAGCGTCGGAAACTGCGGGTGCGAGGCTGGCGATCCAGTCCGCGGTCTGTTGGTCGAGCTTGAACCCCTCGAGCTGGGCGAGGAATCGGGGCGCTCGTACGAGGCGCACCGGGTCGTCCTCGAGGTTTTGCTTCGAGAGCGCGCGAATGACGCCGCTCTCCAGGTCCTTCCGACCGCCAATCCGATCGTCAAGCGGGCCCTCCGGAAGTTGCCAGAAGAGGGCGTTGCAGCTGAAGTCGCGACGTCTGATGTCATCGTCGGGACTGAGATTTCCGAGGGGCCACAGCTCGATCTTGATTTCGGGGCATTCGATCCGCCACACCCGGTTCGAGTCACGACCGAGAACGTGGGCTCGGGTGTCCAGCCGCGCCGCCAGCCGACGCGCGGGGCCGGCTACAGCCTCGATGTTTCCGGGCAGGACAAGGTCGAGATCGATACTTTCCCGGCCCAGCAACCGATCGCGAACGTAGCCGCCCGTGACGTGGCACTCCGGTGTGCCGAGTCCCTCCCACACCCCGCGCAGGAGCAGGTCTCCTTCGAGTGCATTTATGTCGATTCGGGGCATTGCGGGTCAAGGATAGTTGATCGAATGAGGAATTAGGAAGGAATTGGGAATTACCCGCCCAACCCTCAACCGAAAGGTGCGGTGGAGGTGCCTGGCATCCCGGCATGATGTTGTCCTCAACATCATGGCGGCGTGCCTGGCATCCTCTCAAGCGCGTGGGGAAACGGGCCTGCGGCGGAGGTGCCTCCGGAAACACCCCGAGTGCGCTACAATCACCCCCCCGCCGAGAGGTGGAGTCTCCCGAAAAGAGGGAATGATGGCCGAAGAACGAATTCAGAAGATCATCGCGCGCTCGGGTCTATGCTCGCGCCGCGATGCCGACCAGATGATCGCCGACGGTCGGGTGACGGTTGATGGCCGGGTGGCGAAGCCGGGCGAAAAGGCGGACCTCAGGACGGCTCGCATCAAGGCCGACGGCAGGGCAGTCAAGGCGCCCGAAATATTGCGTTACTTCCTGCTCTACAAACCACGCGCGGTGATGACCACCTGTGATGACCCCGAGGAACGCAAGACCGTGCTCGATTTCGTGCGGCCGGTTGTGCGTGAACGGGTGTACCCGGTGGGCCGCCTTGACTATCACTCCGAGGGGCTGCTCATCCTCACCAATGACGGCGAGCTCGCTGCTCGCATCGCCCACCCGCGTTTCGGGGTGGTGCGCGAGTACCTCGTGAAAATCCGCGGCGATCTCACGACCGCTGAGTACCGCAAGCTGATGGCGGGGACCTCGGTCGAGGGCCGGCACGTCAAGCCGCAGCGGGCGCAGAGGTCATCGAAGGTCCGTGGCGGCAAGGCCACCTGGTGGCGTTTGGAGGTTATGGAGGGGCGCACTCACGAAGTTCGGGAGCTCTTTCTTTGCGCCGGCCACCACGTACAGCGCCTGCGTCGCACCGCGATCGGCCCTCTTCGCGACGACTCCTTGAATCCCGGAGATTTCCGCACCATCACGGCAAAGGAGCTGGCGTCGTTGCGCAGCGCAGCCTCGAAATCAAAGCGCCCACCGACTAGGCGGCCTGCCCGACCGGGCGGCAAAGGACCTGCGAAGCGGAACAGCACTGCTCGAAAACGCTCGGAGCGCAAACGCTAAATCACTGAAAAACCCGGTCCTGCGATTCGCCGCAGGCGAATTGCTGGGGTAAAATAACGCGCTGCGGAAGTGGCGTGGAGGAATTTTGGAGACCAAGGACGAGTCCCAACAACCTGTCGAGCAGCTGATTGCTAACCGTCGAGCCAAGCTCGATGCGCTGCGAGAGATGGGCCAGGATCCTTATCCCCGCCGATTTCGGGTCGAGCGGTCGGTGAGCGAGGCGCGGTCGCTCTACGAGGGGCTCAGTGCCGAGGAGCTCGAAAAGGACCCACCCGTGGTGCGACTCGGGGGTCGACTCCGTGCCGTGCGTGGGCACGGAAAGGTCTCTTTTGCCGATCTCTCCGACGGTGCCGGAAAGATGCAGCTCTATCTGAAGAAAAACGACCTCGACGAGTCCTCCTGGCAGGTCTTCAAACAGCTCGATCTGGGCGACTTTCTGGGTGTTGAAGGTCCCGTTTTCCGCACCCGCGCGGGCGAGCTGAGCGTGGCCGTCAAGGAACTCACTGTGCTCGCCAAGGCCCTCCGTCCTCTGCCCGAGAAATACCATGGTCTCGCCGATCGGGAGGCGCGGGCGCGGCAACGTTACCTCGATCTCCTGTCCAACCCGGAATCGCGGCAGGTCTTCGAAATGAGGTCGAAGGCGGTGTCTTCGATCCGCCGCCGCCTGGGAGCGGCGGGCTTTATCGAGGTCGAGACGCCGATGATGCAACCGATACCGGGTGGTGCGACGGCACGTCCCTTCATCACCCACCACAACACTCTCGATCTCGATCTCTACCTGCGAATCGCCCCTGAGCTCTACCTCAAACGCTTGATCGTTGGTGGTTTCGAGAGAGTATTCGAGCTCAACCGGAACTTCCGCAACGAGGGCATCTCGACCCGCCACAACCCCGAGTTTACGATGCTCGAGTTCTACTGGGCCTACGCCGACTACGAGCTGCTGATGGACTTCACCGAGGAGCTGATTTCGGGAGTTGTCGAAGACGTGACGGGCGGTCTCGAGGTCGAGTGGGGAGGGCACACCATCGATTTCAGTCGCCCGTGGAGGCGCCTGAAAATGCGGGATGCCATCCTCGAGTACTCCGATCTGACTCCCGATGACCTCACGGACCGGGCGCGAATGGAGAAGGCCGCGCGCGACCTCGATGTTCAGCGGATCGATGAGAGATCGGACGGCAATCTGTTTGCCGAGCTGTACGAGATGACGGCGGAGCCACTGATGATCAATCCGACCTTCATCATGGATTTTCCACGCCAGATTTCGCCATTTGCGAAGTCCTGTCCCGACGATCCCGATACGGTGGAACGGTTCGAGCTGTTCATCGGTGGCATGGAACTGGCGAACGCATTCACCGAGCTCAACGACCCTGATGAACAGCGGCGGCGTCTCGAGGCCCAGGCCGCGGAGCAGGGGGGCATGGTCGACGAGGATTTCCTGCTCGCAATCGAGCACGGTCTGCCGCCGACCGGAGGTGAGGGTATCGGGATCGATCGTTTGATCATGCTGCTCACCAATCAGAGTTCGATCCGCGAGGCGATCCTCTTTCCGCAGCTGCGTCCGCGGGAGTGACATGAGGTTGTACAGGCGGCATCCTCATATGGAGGGCATGAATCGGGCGCCACGCGTCGTCGATAGAGGACGTTGGTGTTCGCTGAACCGGACGACGATCCGGATTTCGGGAGCCGGGACGATTCACAGTGTCGGTTGAACTTCACCTCGCACGGCGCTATCTGTTGGGCCTCAGGCGGAGAACCCATATCGCGACCGTGACCCTGATTTCGATGATAGGGCTCGGCCTCGGAGTGCTCGCTCTGGTGGTCACCCTGTCTCTTCTCGAGGGCTTCCAGGCGAGCATCCGGTCCGAGATCGTGACCAGGGCCACCCACGCGAGGGTGATTCCGGTTGATGGTCGACGGCTCGCTGATCCCGGGAAGCTGGCCTCGGTTTTGCAAGAAGAGCTTCCAGAGGTGGAATTTGTGGAGGTTGTGCGCGGCACATGCCTGGTTTCGTCGTTCACAGATGCCGTTCCGGCATCCGTGATCGGCCGCTCTGACGCCCTCGATGTCGGATTGGACCGGATCCTCGCCGGCCGACTCCAGATTGGCAGTGGCGAAGAGATCTCCGTCATCTCTCCGCGCCAGAGATTGACGCCGATGGGCCCCCTGCCGGTCAGGGTGCGGGCTGAAATCGCGAGGGTGCTGGCGCCGGAGCCGGGATCGCAAGAGGGATCGGTTCGACTCCCCCTGGGCCTTGCACAGCGACTCCTGTGGGGCGACGCGGTGGTCGAAGCGATCGAGCTCCGCGACATCACCGATCCCTGGCAGTTAGGTGACAGGGTCCGATCAGTACTCGGTCCCGAGACTGATGAAATTCGCGTTGAGGGTCTCGTCGACCTTCACCGCCCACTCCTTCTCGCGCTCGCCATGGAGCGAGTGATGATCTTCGTGGCGGTTGGCCTGATGTTGGTCGTAGCGGCCCTCAATCTGCTGTGCAACGTCGCCATGGTGGCGGCCGAGAAAAGGGTTGACCTCGCGGTACTGGCCGGAATCGGTTTAACGCCTCGGGCTCTGCGGAGGCTTTTCCTTCTGCTCGGGATGGGTATCGGCCTGGTCGGATCGACTCTCGGGGCAGTTCTTGGGGTCGGAATATCGATGCTTCTCAACGAAAGCGGCGCTCTTCCGTTGCCGCGGGGCGTCTTCAGCTTCTCCTCGGTTCCCTTTCGGGTCGAACCGTCGATGGTGGCTGTGGTGATGGCGGTTGCATTGGCCCTTTCGGCCGCCGCATCGTGGCTGCCGTCACGAATGGTGGCCCGCCGTGAGCCGGCCGAAGGCCTCCGGTATGAGTGACCCGAAGATGGTGTCGCTTGCCGGGTTGAGTAAGGGATTCGGCGTCGGCGAGACCCGGGTCGAGGTACTGAAGGACCTCGATATCGAAGTCGAAAAGGGACAGATGTTGGCCGTTGTGGGACCCTCGGGGGTCGGCAAGAGCACCCTGCTCCACATCATCGGCCTGCTCGATCGACCCGATGACGGCCGCCTCGAGCTCGGTGGACGAGAAGTCGGGCGCCTCGACCGTGAGGCGCGGGCCCATCTCCGAAACAGGATGATCGGGTTCGTTTTCCAGCATCATTATCTGCTTGACGAGCTCGACGCCCTGGACAACGTAGCCCTGCCTTTGCGTATCGCGGGCCACCGCACTGCGGCCGCCCGTACTCGGGCCGAGGAGCTTCTGGCGGCGGTATCTCTGTCTGATAGGGCGCACCATTATCCGGACCAGCTCTCGGGCGGCGAACAGCAACGGGTTGCGGTAGCGCGGGCACTGGCGATGGAGCCGAATTTGTTGCTGGCCGACGAACCGACCGGGAACCTCGATCGCGCCAATTCCGATGCTTTCTTTTCGCTGGTCCGCGAGCTCCATTTGATGGCCGGATTGACATCAATTATAGTGACCCACGACGAAGAGATGGCCCGCAAGTGCGACGGGATCTTCCGCCTCGCACCTGCGGGCGAAAATTTCGACCATGTTTGAACGATTCAACGAGCACGTCAGGCGCAGCCTGTTTTTTGCCCGCTACGAAGCGAGTCGGTCGAGCAGTCGTTCGATCGCCTTGCAGCACGTCTTGCTCGGGATGCTGCGCGAGGCGGACCCGGCCCTCAACGAGCTGCTCAGGAGTAGAGGCATAGAGCCCCGGGAGCTTCGCGAAGAGCTTTTTGGTGAGCGGGTGACCATCGAGCGGGTCAGCACATCACCCGATCTTCCCCTGGCGGAGGAGACCAAAAAGGCTCTGGCCTTCGCGGTTCACGAGGCAGAGAGCATGGGCCACTCGAACGTCGGGTCGGAGCATTTGGTCCTCGGTCTCCTGCGGGTCGAGGGATCGACCGCGGCGGAGTACCTGAACGCCCACGGGGTCGAGCTCTTTCAGCTTCGTGAGGAGGTGGTCCAGCGCGGTCGTGAGCTCGAGGCCGAAGCTTCGGCGCAAGCGACGCCGCACATAGCCGAATACTCGCGCGATCTGACCCTGATTGCCTCCGAAGGCGGCTTCGACCCCCTTATCGGCCGTGAGGAAGAGGTTGAACGGATGGTGCAGATCCTCAGCCGGCGAACCAAGAACAATCCGCTGTTGTTGGGTGAGTCGGGAGTCGGGAAGACGGCCATCGTCGAAGGTCTCGCAAACCGCATCATCGAAGGATCGGTGCCGATGCTGCTCGCCGATCGCCGCATTCTGGCCCTGGATCTGTCGCTGCTGGTGGCCGGGACGAAGTACCGCGGACAGTTCGAGGAACGCCTCAAGGGGCTCCTCAAAGAGCTTCAGGATCACCCCGAGATCATCATCTTCATCGACGAGATCCACTCCCTCATCGGCACCGGCTCGGCCGAAGGCTCTCTCGACGCCGCAAATATCATCAAGCCCGCGCTCTCACGGGGTGAAATCACCTGTATCGGTGCCACCACGGTGCGTGAGTATCGCAAGTACGTAGAAAAAGACCGCGCACTTTCCCGTCGCTTCCAGGCCGTGTCCATTCGGCAGCCGACGGAGGAGGAGACCGTCACCATCCTCGAAGGCGTGCAGAGCCGATATGAGGAATTTCACGGCGTTCGCTACACCGATGATGCGATCAAGGCTGCAGTCGGTAATGCGGGCCGATACATCACCGACCGCGCGTTTCCGGATAAGGCCATTGACGTGATCGACGAGGCGGGGGCACGGGTCAAGCTGCGGCAGGTATCTTCCACGTCGTCTCTGCGGCGGGTCCAGCAGGAGATCCGGGAGGTCGTGGCGCGCATGAAAGATGCGATATCGCGCAAGGAGTTCGAGCTCGCAGTCGACCTTCGCGAGGAGGAGCTGAGATTGCGCGAAGAGCTCGAGATGCTCGAGACCACGCACGCCGAGGAATCTCCAGAGCGGGTGGTGGTCGAACGCTTCGACGTCGAAGAAGTGGTGGCGTCCTGGACCGGAATCCCGGTCGCATCCATCGGTGAGGACGAGGCGGATCGGCTGCGCCGGATGGAGGAGATCCTCCGCCTGCGGGTTGTCGGTCAGGACGATGCGATTGAGGCCGTGGCCAGGGCTATCCGCCGCAGCCGCCTCGGAGTCACCAGTCCAGACCGCCCGATCGGTTCGTTCATCTTTCTCGGACCGTCCGGGGTTGGCAAGACGGAGGTCGCGCGCCAGCTCGCCAGTTTTCTCTTCCAGGATCCGCGCCGGCTCGTGCGATTCGACATGTCGGAGTATATGGAGAAACACACAGTGTCGCGGTTGATTGGCTCTCCTCCCGGCTACGTCGGTTTCGAGGAGGGCGGGCAGCTGTCCGAGCAGGTGCGCCGCAACCCCTATTCGGTGGTTCTCCTCGATGAGATCGAAAAGGCCCACCCTGACGTCTATAACTTGATGCTGCAAGTACTCGAAGACGGCCGCCTGACCGATAACTTCGGCAACGTCATTGATTTCACCAACGCCCTGATCATCATGACCTCCAATCTCGGTGGGCGTGAGCTGGTCGAGGGAGAGGGCGTTGGTTTCAACTCTGACGGCCCGTCCATCGAGTCGAAGCAGGTGCGAGAGCTCGTTGATCGCGAGCTGAGGCGCCACTTCCCACCGGAGTTCGTCAATCGATTGGACGAGGTCATTGTCTTCGACGCGCTCGGCGAAGACAGCATGCTGCAGGTGGCTCGTCTACTGCTCGAGGAGACGGCAACGGTTCTGGGGAAAAAGAACGTGAGTATCGAGTTTTCTCCAGAGGTCGCGAGCTGGATTCTGGACCAGTGTGGGATCGATCCGCAGGCCGGCGCACGGCCTTTGCGTCGTCTCGTCAAGCTGTGGGTTGAAGACGCAGTTGCGGATTACCTTATTCAACACCGGGACGCCGAGGGCGCGGAACTGAGGATGTGGGTCGAGGAGGAGCGTCCTGTGGTGGCAACCAGGGATGCAACTGCCGTGGTTCAGGGCGAGGACGCCCAATGACGGCGCGAACCGTTGCCATCGCTACCCTGTTGGCAATGTTTGTGCCGATGGCTGCCGCGCAGGAGGAGCTCTACATCCGCGATGTTGTGGTCGAAGGTGGCATGACGCTCACCGTGGACACGGTCTCCTATTACCTCGGGCTCGAGCCGGAGGATCCGCTCGACCGTGAAGCGATTGTCGATGGCTACCGGAGACTGTGGGACTCGGGCTTGTTCGAAGATGTGCGGATCGAGATCGAGAACCACGGTGACGGCGAGGTCACCCTCTATGTGATCGTCACTGAACGCCCGTTCGTGACTTCGGTGGATTTCGAGGGCAACAAGAAGATCAAGACCCCGGATCTCAAGGACAAGCTTGACGAGCGAGGCGTCGAGATTCCGCGCAATGTTCCGATGCGATCGTCGCAGTTGGGCCGAATTGAAAGCGCTATCAAGGAGGTGTACGACTCCGAGGGCTTCCGGTCCGCGCAGGTCAGCTACAGCATTACCGAGGTGTCTGCGAACAAAAAGAAGGTGGTTTACCTGATTGACGAGGGCGGCAAGATCAAGATCAAGGGAATTGGCTTTGTCGGCAACGAGGTGTTTTCGAGATCCAAACTTCGCGGCGTGCTGAAAAAGACCAAGCAGAAAAGCCTTCGCAACTATTTCGGCGACAAAATTGTCTACACCAGGGAGGCATGGGACGAGGATCGGGACAACCTCCGCAAGTTTTACGGCGATCGCGGCTACATCGACGCCAAGATCGGCGAGCCGATATTGGAGCTCGTGGCCAAAAAACCTGATGCGGCGACCCTCAAGAAGAAGAAATACACGATGCACATCACCATCCCGGTCGAGGAGGGGGAACCTTATACCCTTGGCTCATTCGAGGTGACAGGCGTCGAAATCTTCAGTGCAGAGGGTTTGGCCAGGGCATTCGAGGTCAAAGAAGGCGCGACCTATAGCCGTAAGACAATCGAAGATGGAATGGAGAAGATCCGCAAGAGCTATCACAACGCGGGCTACGTCTACGCATACACCAACGAAACATGGTCACGACGCGAGGGAGATGAGCACATCGTTGATGTCGCTGTTGACATTTTCGAGGGCGATCGCTTCCACCTCGGGCGACTCGAGTTTGTCGGCAACACTACGACCCGCGACAAGGTGCTGCGGCGTGAGTTCCGGGTCTCCGAGGGTCAGGCCATGAATATGGGAATGTTCGAGGCCTCGGTGTACAAGGTGAACGCTCTCGGATATTGGAAGCTCGAGGAGGAGCCGCTCGAGTTCGACTTCGATGACGAAAACAAAAAGGTCAACGTCAAGGTCAAAGGCAACGAGGTTGGGCGAAACGACATCCAGTTTGGGGCCGGCTACTCCGAGCTCGACGGGTTCTTTATCCAGGGTCAGTTCAACACCCGGAACTTCCTCGGTCGGGGAAATTCGTTGGGAGTGTCGCTGCAGCTCGGCCGGCGCACCGATCTCTACTCGCTGTCCTACACCGAGCCGTACTTCCTGGATCGCCGAATTCTCCTCGGCGGTTCGATCTTCAAGAACGCCATCGATTACTCGCAGGCCGGGTTCTCCAGCTATCAGAGAGAAACGACGGGTGTCACGATGTCGATGGGGCTGGGTGTCGGACCGTTCTCCTCGGTCTCCGGTGTCATCGCTTTCCAGGACGACTTCGCGAGGTATTTGACCGCCAATAGCGGCGGTGTCGGCGATCCCACCGCCGGCCATGATCGACCGGTCGACATCCCTCCAGTTGATGGCGCCACATATGACCGTGCCTTCGAGGTTTTCAGCGGCAGGACCCACTCATTCACACCGATATACAACAAGGACAGTCGGGACGATCCATTCCAGCCGAGTCGCGGCCAGGCGCTGCAAGGTCGACTCCGTTTAGCCGGTGGAATCCTCGGTGGAGATTACGACTACGTGCGCCCGGAGCTCCACTTCACGCAGCTCTATGCACTTTCCAAAAAGAGCATCGTGGCGTACCACGTCGAGGTCGGCCAATTCTTGACCTACAACGATTCCGAAATACCGCTCTACGAGCGCTACCGGATGGGTGGTGACCGCTCGCTCCGGGGTCTGCCCTATTACTCGGTGCTGCCGCGAACCGAGCAGGGATTATATTTTCACACCGATGGAGGGTCAAGAATCGGGGGCGATCGTTATTGGCAGATAAATCTCGAGTACCAGTTCTTGATCGGAGGTCCCGTAAGGTTGGTGGCGTTCGTCGACATGGGTAACACCTATGTTGCCGTGCAGGGATGGGACTTCAGCCTGTGGCGGAGGACCACCGGACTCGAGATGAGGATCTTCCTGCCCATCTTCCAGGCGCCGATTCGGTTCATTTACGGTTACAATCTTGACCCGTACCCGGACGAGAAGCAGAGTGACTTCCAGTTCTCGATCGGGACAACGTTCTAGAAAAAAAGCAACGGAGGAAAGAGAAATGTTTCGTTTAACGGTACGTGTAGCGATGTTGGCTGTGATCATGATGGCGATGGTGATGCCGGCAGCGGCTCAGTCCAAGATCGCCGTGATCGATGTGCAACGAGTGGTGGCAGAGTCTGACCCGGGCAAAGAGGTGATGCAGAAGCTCCGGGTCCTGTCAGATGCCAAGGCCCAGGAGGGGCAGACCCTGCAACAGCAGATGGCAACCCTCCAGGACCAGTTCAACAAACAGCGATTCACGGTGTCTGAACAGCGTCAGGCCGAGATGAGCAAGGAGATCGAGGACGCGCAGATCGCGATCCGGCGCTTCCAGGACGATGCCCAGCGCGAGCTCCAGGACGCCCAGAGGCGCGAACTCGGTGGCCTGGAAGAGCAAATCCTGCCGATCATCAATCAGGTTGGCCAGACGGAGGGCTACACCCTCATTTTTAACAAGTTCCAGTCCGGTCTGGTGTATGCCGACGAGGCCGTCGACATCACCGATCGAGTCATTCAGATGTTCAACACCGCGCAGTGACCTCGACCAGCCCGCATATCTTGCCGGGTTTCGTCGCGAGGGCGGCGAGGTGCCGTGCCCAGTGGGGTTTTCGACCTGAGGGGCGCGGAGCGCGTACCCGACTGTACGTCGAGCACCCCGAGGCGAGAAAACACTGCTGGGTGCGATGCATCGCCGGCCGCAGCAGAAAGCTGGTGAGATATGCGGGCTAGAAAGCTCGCCGAGCTTGCCTCCGATCTTGGCGCCGACGTGGTCGGTGACGGGAGTCTGGAGATCTGTGGCGTCAGGCCGCTCGACACCGCGAAGGCCGAGCATCTGAGCTTCCTCCACAACCCGAAGTACGTGAAGGAAGCGCTGTCGTCGGAAGCCGGTGCAATCCTGGTTGCCGATTCGGAGTTGCTGCCTGGAAGAGACCTGCTCGTCTGTCCGGAGCCGTATCTCGCTCTGGCGTCTGCGCTGGAAATCTTCTACCCGGTGGCACGCCCCGAGCCCGGTGTACATCCCTCGGCAGTGGTTGCGGACGGCGTCTCGGTGGGCGAGGGGGCGAGCATCAGTCCTCTGGCTTCGATCGCAGAGGGCGCCTCTGTCGGCGACCGCACTGTGGTCGGTGCCGGCTGCGTTCTCGGACGCGGTGTCGAGGTCGGCGCGGACTGCATTCTCCACCCGCGGGTCGTGGTCGAGGAGCATTGCCGTATTGGGGACCGCTGCATCGTCCACTCGGGAACTGTGATCGGCTCGGACGGTTTTGGTTTTGCCACCGTCGAAGGCACTCACCATAAGGTGCCGCAGGTTGGGATCGTCGTTCTGGAAGACGACGTGGAGTTGGGCGCCAACGTCTGCATCGATCGCGCGGCCCTCGGTGAGACCCGGATCGGTCGTGGCACCAAGGTGGACAACCTGGTGCAGATAGCCCACAACGTGGAAATCGGTGAGCATTGTCTGGTGGTTGCGCAGGTTGGAATCTCGGGCTCGTGCCGGATCGGTCACCACACCGTTTTTGCAGGCCAATCGGGCTGTTCGGGCCACCTCTCCATCGGCAGCGGGGTGGTTTTGTCGGCTCGGGCAGTGGCGATCAAGGATGTGCCGGACGGGGTCACTCTTTCGGGTTATCCCGGACGCCCCCACCGGGAGTGGCTGAAAACTCAAGCGAATCTGCAACGTATCGATGGGCTACGAGAAAAGGTCAAGGTGCTCGAGGAGCGACTCGCTAAGCTGGAGGAGCCCAAATCATGAATGACATTTCCGAAATCCTTGCGGTGATGCCGCACCGCTACCCGTTTTTGCTGATCGACCGGGTGCTCGAGATGGACGATTCGAAGATCCGCGCGGTCAAGAACGTCACCATCAACGAGCCCCACTTCCTCGGTCACTTTCCGGAGGTGCCGGTCATGCCCGGTGTCCTGGTCATCGAGGCCATGGCGCAGGCCGGCGGGTTTCTGCTCTTCAGTCAGATCGACGACCGCGACGACAAACTCATCTATTTCACCGGGATCGACAAATGCCGCTTCCGGAAACCGGTGGTTCCCGGTGATCAGCTCGTTTTCGAAGTCGAGTTGGTGGCCAAACGGAGCACCTTCGCAAAGATCAAGGGTCGCGCGCTGGTCGACGACGAGGTCGTGTGCGAGGCGGAGATGATGTCCGCTATGGGGGATCGCCCATGAGCTCGAGGATCCACCCCACCGCAGTTGTCGATCCCGATGCCAAGCTCGCTGACGGCGTCACAGTCGGCCCCTACACTGTCATCGAGGCCGACGTCGTGATAGGCGCTGATTGTGAAATTGGCCCTTTCTGCCGCTTCGGCAGTGGCACCACTGTCGGAGCCCGCAACCGATTCGAGAGCCACTGTTCGGTGGGCGCTTCACCTCAGGACCTCAAATATGCGGGCGAGGCGACGCGTCTGGAGATTGGCGACGAAAACGTCTTCCGCGAGTTCGTCACCCTCAATCGTGGGACAGCGGACGGCGGTGGTCTGACCCGCATCGGAGACAAAAGCCTGTTCATGGCCTATGCCCACGTTGCCCACGACTGCCTCGTCGGTTCGCAGACGATTTTTGCCAACTGCGCCACCCTTGCCGGTCACGTAGAGGTCTGTGATTTCGCCACCGTCGGTGCTCTGTCGGCGGTGCACCAGTTCAGCCGCGTCGGCCAGCACGCCTTTCTCGGTGCTTTTACCGGCGCGAACAAAGACTGTCTTCCGTTTATGAGCACGATTGGGAATCGGCCACCGAAGTGCTATGGCCCGAACACCATCGGTCTCGAGCGCAAGGGCTTTTCAGAAGAGAGCCGCAAGGCCCTGAAACGGTTGTGGCGCCTCCTGCGAGATCCCAAGCTCAACACTTCTCAGGCCATCGATCGCATCCGCGAGGAGTTGGGCGGCCAGGAAGAGGTCGACATAGCCCTTCAATTCATCGACAGCTCTGAAAGAGGATTCATCCAGGGTTGAGGCACGAGGTCGGGACGGGGTGAAATACCACATAGATCGAGGGAGTTGGTTGAAACATGAGCGTTGATATCGATTTTGCGAATCTCTCCATCAAAGACGCCCTCGACCTGGCCATCCTGGTCGAAGAGGAAGCCGAGGAGCGCTACCGGGAGCTGGCCGACAATTTGGAGTTTCACAACACCAAGGACGCGGCCCGCTTTTTCCGGTTCATGATGACCTGTGAAGCCAAACACGGCGAAGAGCTGAGCGCCAAGCGGCAGGAACTCTTTGGTGATCAACCGGTGAGCGTCGACCGTTCGATGTTGTGGGACGTCGAAGCGCCGGGCTACGAGACCGCAAAGTCCTTCATGACGCTCCAGGAGGCCCTTGACGTAGCGCTGGCGGCCGAGACCAAGGCCTTCGAGTTCTTCGACGGCGCACTGCCCGAAGTCGCAGATCCCGAGGTCCGGGAGCTCTTCACCGAATTGCGTCAGGAAGAAGTCGAACACATGCAGATGGTGCGCGATCAGATGAAGAAGATCCCGGAAGGGGATGATCACGATCCGGCCGATTTCGCCGATGAGCCGGTGGCTCATTAGCTATTAGCCCGGACACCCGCCAGATTGAATACCCAGAAAGCTAACGGCTAATTGCTAATAGCTAACAGCTATTCCCGCGAGTCACCTTCAAGCTCAAAATTTATAGCCGAAACCGAGGCTTACCACCAACGGTTTGATGTCGAGCTTCACTGTCGGCAGATCTTCCTGGTCAGTTCTCACCTGCGCGTCGACTGATGTGCCGGAGTATCGGAGATCGACGTTGGCATACCAGCGGTTGTCCATCTGGTAGTTGACGCCGATCTGGGCGGCGATGGCCGGCCCGCCCTCGAACTCCATTTCCTCGATTCCAGCATCGCTCGCGTCCTCTGACTCTTTGTAAAAGGGCGCAGCCCAGGTCAAACCGAGACCGACATATGGATCCCACGGACCATAGACGGGATGATGGTATTGGGCGATTGCGGTCAGGGGTACCAGCCATAGCCTTCCGGCATCGATGGTGCCCAGGTCGCCGCCGCTGACCTGTAGCCGGTGGGCGGATGCGCCGACCGATAACTCCACTCCGAACTGATCCGAAAACATCAGGGTGGCGTCGAACTCCACACCCAGCCCCGACTGAAGATCGAGGGTACTGCCGGTGTCCCCCAACTCGTCGCTGCTGGTGCCGGCGTTGACCCACGAAACGCGACCACCGTAACGCCACTCCGGCGACTGGGCCGATGCGATGCCGGCGATGGCCACGAGAACAAACACGGTTGAGAACAGTAGGCGTTGACGCAAAGCTTCTCCTCAGAAGACCTTCCGCAGCCGCTCGAGAGCGTTTTCGGCGTTGCCGGTCTCCTCGAGCATCTCCCGAGCCTCCGGGCCGAGCGCCTCGATCACCGCTTCGGCCGAGGTCAAGATCTCGCCGTCGACCAGGAACAGCGGTGAGCCGTTCGGGTCGATATACATACCGTCGGCTGGATCCTGGGCGTTGAGGCCCTCATAACCGGACGGTTCCTCCTCGTCGTTGATGATCGCCCACACCTTGGCGTCGAGGTGGATGATGTCGACCTTCTCGTCCTCGTATGCTTTCCGCAGCTGATTCCAACCGGGCGCCTCATGCGCCCCGCGCAATATCCAGAGCTTTGCCATGTCATTCCTCCGCAGCCGGCATCATACCCTGTCCGATCCCGATCCCGATCCCGTCCCCGATGGCTCGTCGCTATCGCTATCGAATGCCCGCCCGCTACGATTTACGATCGCAACCATGGTCGCTCATGTCGTCTCCCGGCCATCGCGACGAATCCCCTCAATCCAGCGGCAGCAGACGGTTGCTGTCAAAAAAACGTCCGCGTCCGATCAGAGAAAAAGGGCGCAGAGGAGCTGGGGAGAAAGGGAGCAGAGCCCTCTCACATTCGGTCATCGATCGCTTGCAACGCTTCCAAGGCATTCAAAGCGAGCCCGATATGCCCGTGTCGTACCTGAGGCTCTCGCGGGTTGATCCGGATGAGGGTGGCACCTGAACGAGCGGCGATCTGCTCGGAGGTCATGCGGACCGTCGGCACAGCCGAGCCGGCGCCGAGCTCGACGATCACGAGCTTTGGGCCTGCCGCCCTCCCGAGCCAGTCTGAAAACTGCTGCTCCTGGGCGGCGGTCCGTCCCGGGATCCAGTGCCAGTCGCCGAACATGAGGACATTGGGTCTGGCGAGGGCACTGCAGTTCGGGCATACCGGCAGTTCGGAGACGGCGCGGAAGCTGTCCATGTCCACTTCCACCTCGAGGCTGTCGGTGGTCCAGATTTCGCTGCTGCAGGGCTCGGTGCACTGGAGATGGCCGATCGATCCGTGGCATTCGATCACCCGATCGCGCTTGAATCCGGACTGTTGGAAGTGGCCGTCCACATTCGAAGTAAAGACGAAACCACCGTCCTCGAGAGCCTGGGCCCAGCGTTGAAGAATGCTGAATCCGCGGTGGGGCTCGGTCGCACGGTAGAGCTGGAGCCGATGGCCATAAAAGCCCCATGCCAGCTCGGGATCGCGGACGAACCAGTTCGGGTTGGCCATGTCGACAAAGGACACCCCGAGCCGTTCGAAGGGTGGGTAGGCTTTCCAGAAACCCTTGTCGCC
>Ga0255053_10000899_pt1 | contig 16328 bp, 10 predicted proteins | sample JV7_2_22_MG_FD_188635 | JGI IMG/M metagenome (GOLD analysis project Ga0255053, IMG submission 188635) | Seawater microbial communities from Jervis Inlet, British Columbia, Canada - JV7_2_22 | ecosystem: Environmental > Aquatic > Marine > Inlet | place: Canada: British Columbia | collected...
TTGCATGAGGACGAGCCCGCCGAGAAGATAGAGGTTGAGGCTCCGGTCGAAATAGCGGCTGAAGCTCCGGCAGATAAAGTCCCTGAGCCGGAGAAGGAAGATGTCTCGGTCTCGGTGGTTTTTGAGCAAGAAGAGCGAAGGTGTACGCTTTGCGAAAAAGAAATAGTTGGTGAGCAGTACAAGAAAGTGGGAATCTGGACCTTTTGCCCCGAATGTAACCTGGACATGACCCCCCGGCCCAAGCCCCCTCCCCCGCCCGAACCGGAGGAAGAACCGGTTGATGAGAAAGAAGAGGCTGCCCTTCGTGCCCGGTTTCGGATGAAGTACATGCACCGGGTCAAGTGCGCCGAGTGCGGCAAGATGATACCCCAAGGAGGCAGCAAACAAGTGGATGAAGAGCCCTACTGCCCCGACTGCTACTATGGGCTCCCCGAGGAAGTTCGCCAGGCACTGGAGGAAGCGGCAGCTGCTGAAATGGCAGTCGAGGAAGCCGAACCTGCCGAAACTCCAGGCGAGGAAGTCGAACCTGCCGCAATCAGCCGAGAGGAACTACCACCGGTTGAGCTACCAGAAGTCGATGCCGCTGAAGGGTGCGAGAGCTGCGGCAAGGAAGTTCCAGAAGATGGGCTGCAGACGGTAGAGGGCTTTGCTATCTGCCGGGCCTGTCTATCAGCAGATGCCGAATTGGCAGTACACCTCGCCCGGGCAAGACATCAGAAAAGGTTGCAGCGGTTGAGGGAGGAATTGGGGGAGTAGAAGTCAGACAAGTGCATCTTTGCCAGAAGATGGATAATCGCTATTCATATCTATTTTTCTTCTAGTAATGACTTATTTACAATTCTTCCCTTATCTCCCATCATACATTCTACGATCTTTTTTGTCTGGCCTACTAGGATGTTATTATCTGGCTTCCAATCTAATCGTCTATTTATTATACTTGCGTTTGACATATGTCTCAGTTCAACGACGGGTCCTTTCTCTTTGTTTATTACGATCTCCGGTTTTATTTTACTCATGCCTCCTAAATTATACAATATATCAAGGTATTTATTATTTTTGCCGAGCACCTTGTCTCCAGTGACCCCATTTACATACTCTTCCCATGTTAGATTTAGAGTTTTGGAGCCTCCTTTTGATTTTGGCCATGTTATCTTATTCTTAAGTTTCGGCTCTCCAATCTCTGTACCTATATAATCAAGTAAACGTTTTTTGAATTCACCTTTTGTTTTATCGGATTTTATTTCATCTTTCACACACTCCGCCCAAGTGTCATACATAGTTGATCGTAGAAGAAACGGGAAATTATTCTTATTTACACTATCCTTAATTTGATTTTTATGTTTGGCGATTACACACTTGATTTGCAATTTTGCAAGTATTTCATATCCTTTTAGTTTAGAAATAGTGGGTTTATACCAGAGTTGCGTCTCCCTTTTTCCTTTTTCACTGATGCTCGCTTCCGCATCTTTTAATACTTCTTTAATTAACTTCTTTATCACATCCGGTGTTTTGCCAGATTTCATAAGTTGTGAATCACCCAATAGTTTAGCTAGTAGGTGATGTATCCTTCTTAGATTTAAGCCGAAAGTTGCTTGAATTTTGCCTAAATCGCTTATATGTGCGTCATTGACGTACATCCCTAACAACAGGTCATCAAATGGCTTACCGTCCCAATCTTCTTTAATGTTGAATTCACATTTAGGTATAATCCGCCCTGCACGGAGCTCTTCTATCCTGGTACCAACGTTGGATAGTGTTGTGCATTTGATATTTGTGAAGTCCCCCACAGACCAGGTAGCAGACGTTATTTCCTGCATTATAGCGGCTACACACCCCGCTATCCCCTTTATACATAGCTTATATCCATTGTCTGTTAAATGTCTTATTTCTACCGGTGATGAAGCCAGTTCTATGTACGGAAATTGGATCATCTCGCCCGGATAAAAATTCCTTAAAGGGTCTATATCTAGGGAAATTTTCTTCCGCTCGAAACTCCCGTGGTCGACCTTCCCTTCAATAGTAAAATCCTTGTCCTTTAGTTTACACTCAAAGAGAATGGTGTTATAAGCGTCTTTACTTCCCTTCACCCAAACATCTTCCCGAGCAATGTTGATGTTTCGAATGTTTCTAAATCCCCTATAATTTCTTAAAAAACGGCCCTTGATCACGGTGAAGTCAGCCGTAGGCTTCAATTTTCTATTTCGTTTCCTTTCTTCAGTCCATCTTTTCGGCGCTGTGTTCTTTTTTTCCACCGGGTTCACTTTTTCTAGAAGATGCAAAGGCGCTCCAACCATTTCTATTTCATATCCTATTTTCATGTTGAGATCCTTTTACTTTTTGAACAGTTTGGAATTCTAAAATTTTTTACCTGTAAGCACTCTCTTCGCAAGTCCAACCAGTTGCTTCTATCCCTTAGAACAGCGTTTTCAGTACTAAAATAGACCTTCTAAGGCTGTTCTTGCCCCCAAAATCATCTCTTTCTAGCATAATTCCAGTATATTATTTTGGTCCTCCCACAGACTCTAAATAGATCGGTCCCCTTTTTTCTTACCATGTTTTTATGAGGTTTATTTCTTCGAGCCTCAGTATTTTTTAAAATACCCACCTGCGAGTTCTTTTTTGTATTCAGGATTGATTTTATTCAGCAGTAACTCAGAATACCCGTGTGCCCCAATTTTCAAGGACTTTTGGTGGACATCCACTGATTTGAACCAGGCTTTATGTTTTTTCCGTTCATCGTCACTCAGGAGGTATCCGCCATAGAGCGCCCCCTTGTCGTCTATGAGAGAGACTACACAAGGGTTATCAACCTTTCTTTTTTCCTCTACGCTATTTATTGTAGCGGTGAGTGTTTTTTTTAGCCGTGCCTCTTCCGTTCTGCCTTTTGCCATCACCTCCATGGCGGTTCCACTGCTTCCGGATGTTACATGGGTGATGTTGGGAACAAGTGTATCGTAAAAACCGATGTGATAGTCGAACACCGGCTTTGCACTATCGCCGGAATCAACACCATAAGCGAGGCTCAAGGCAACGCCGATCTCGTATGTCGTGTGGTGGAATCCGTATACCATCGCCGCAGGAGCGAGCAATGCAAAATAAGGGAAGCACCAGGTCATAACCTCCAAAGCGGCGTTCAGTTTAGAGGGCTCGTTGTTCGCCGCCAGGACGCCTTCGAAGACCATCATCCAGGCCGCCTCGAAGCAACCGACGAAGTCCGTGGTGGTGCCGGAGATGTCCGCTCCCTCCCACAGGCCGAATACATCGTCCAGATGCTTGACCAGACTAGGGTTGGCAGGCTTTAGCAAGGAGCATCCACGCACCCACTTATCGCTATCATCTTTTCTTGAGTCTTTTCCAGGAAATACATAGTCCCGCAGATACCTGGGGGTTTGCCGATCTTTGCTGAACTGCCGGTCTCTTACGCCGCCATCTTTAATTTTCATGTGAGCTTCTCGCAGCGATCTCAGTCGCTCTATTGCCCGGAGTTCTTTCTCCTTTCGTCTTTTTTTCTCCTGTTTTGTCTCACTTTGTGGCTTTTTTCGATCGTAAGGCTTCCAAGGCCGCTGCCCAAAAAGCCCCAAAAAGGGTTTTTTGGCCCGTTTTCTAAACTCCGCTGAATCCCCTCTTGAACGTTTTCGAACGTCGTCGAGACGCAGCGCGATTTCCGCCGCCTGCCCGGTGTTCAATTCCTTTCCTAGCTTGTTTTTACCGAGAGCCTCGCCTATTTCCTCTACAAGGCCGCCCCAAAATCTGACAAGCTCGGAGCAGTCGCTAACGCTCCATTTCTGATATTCTTTTAAGACCTTGCCCAAAGCCCTCGGTTTAAGTTCTCCCGGCTCTCCATCGCAGTAATTTCCCCACACCAGCAGGAACTTCTCCTTTTTGAGGAGATCTTCGATGACCTTGAGCGTTTTCGGTTTATTTCCCATTCCCACACCTTTATTACTACCAGGGAGTATTCCCAACAAGTTCACATAACAGGGAAATCTTTCCGGTGGTGACGACGGCTTTTCCCCCATCCATGGATCCAGGCCGATTAACTCGAAGTAGCGCAGGAACGAATAGGCCACGACTTGCCGCATCGTATTCAAGAGCCTTTCCTCTTTCCTATACCAATCGTACATCGCCTTTCCAACTTTGAGTTCGTGGACCTGTTTCTTATATTTGTAATAACCAATATCGTCAGGCATTAAAATGTACATTTTCCCTCCTTTTCTATATATTCAGACTATTGATAATTAAATGAATTCCAGCCCTGATTTATTCAGAAAAACAATAATAGTGCAGGGGGCAAGTGGTCCGACCACAGTCTCAACAGTCTCACAGACTCAGACTTTACACCTCAACTGTCTTACACTTCTATTAACGTTAAATATTCTGATGTTTCTGGGTTATACTTAACAGGTTTGAAAATGGGTGGGGGGCTCCTTCTCTCTTTCCTCAATTGCGCGACGTATTCCTTTATTTGCTCCGGCTTAGGCGGAGTCTTTTCCACCTGAATTCCACCTTTTTGGTACAGTTCTCTAACTGGCTCCAACCAGCGATATTTAGGGCCGCGCGCAAAAACCAGCTGTTTGTTAATCTCATGTGCCACGGTCAGTTCGATCGCCTGCGTATTTGTTAGTTCGAGGTTCTCAAGGAAATTTTCGCTTCCTGCCACCCTTCTTCTGACCCGTGAAGAAATGGCAGCTAATTTTGGTTTTATAATATCCCTCACGCGTTTCTTTTCACTCAGATACTGATAAGCATGTCCTAACTCGTGCATAAGTGCCATCGCGGCAGATCCAAAACGTGTATAGCCAATTGGAGTTCTTGAGGCTTGCCACCAAACAGTACCTCCTAAATCGCCTCGTTTCCAAGCCGGTGGGTCCCAACTGTTTCCTCCTCCTCTATTTGGCGGCACTTCGACCTTTACAACTGTAGTCGAGCTGCTGTCTTCAAATTGCTCGATAATAAATCTAGCGAGATCTGACAGTTTTAAATATTTTATCGCCTTTTCGAACGCCGCTTTTGATTTGGGAGTTTTGGCATTCCTTGTTCTGTCTATGACGTCGAACATTTATATAAAACCTCCTTCCCGGTATTTGAAGTAATTGGGGGCGTCTGTGAAAGTTTGACTTTCTCTAAAAACCTGGGAGCAAAGCTTTAATGCTACAGATCAACGCGAATTCTGTTCGAAGGCAATGCAACTGTGTTTATGCTACCTAGCAGCGGGCGGGTTTGTCAAATGAATAAAGGAGGCATTTTTGGGGACGGGCTTGAATTTCTTGAATTATGTGACAAAGGGGATCGAGCCAAAGTTAGTGATTGATTCTAGGTTTATAATTGCTTTTCTTGGGGCAAAAAGAACCATATCCGATGGCGCACATGGCTGTGAGGAGAGAAGAATTCGTTGAGAGACTGGAATGATTATATAGATGTTTCAGAGAGTGAAAAAAATGCTCTATTGCCGCAAAGGCGTTACACTGTCCGAATATCCTCTACTGTCTGCCATCAGGCAGTATCCTTGCTCTCGTTGAACTTGATAAGTGCCATCATAATATCCAGGTCGTTTCCTGCCCTGTCTTTAATCCAGTCGTAAGTCACCATGGCCTTGCGGGCCCGAGCGATTTGCTTGTTGCGCCTTGCCAGGCGGACGGCTGCCTTGTACTTGCGTACTGTGGTTGAAAAAGCCGTCTGGAAAGCCTCCCGACATTCGTTGATGGTGGGCCGGTTATTGACGTCCCGGGCGATCATATTCAGGGTCATGAAACCAAGGTCCCGGAAATCGGGATCCTTTACAGTCTTGAGCTTTTTTGGAAGGGCATTCTCCCAGAAGGAGAGCTTCATCTCTGCACCTTTTATGTGCGTCATCGCGAGCTTCCCCTTGAACTCAAGGTCCAGTTGCGGTCCTATGAGGGAATCCAGGATGGTCATACCCGTTGCATAGGTATCCCGTTTGGCCATGTAGACCGAGAGAAGACCTCTCTTCGTAGGTGCTTTGCCCCCGTAGGACTCGGGGGGGATGTAACCTACGGTCCCTGATTTCCAGCTCCAGTTTGTCTCGGCATCCTTGCGATCGTGTATCCCTTTGCAGATGGAGATCCCGAAGTCAATTATTTTAGGCACGCCTCCCGGGAATAACAGGACATTTGGGGGTTTCATGTCCAGGTGGTAGACGGCCCGCTCGTGCATGTGAGCCAACCCCTCGATAATCCCATAACAGACGGGAATAATTTCTTTTTTTTGAAGTTTTTTTCGCTTTGCACGATCCTCCAGGTCTTCGATTCCCGCTTCCAGAAACACGTAGATACCGTCCTTGGCCGGAATGGCATCGACCAAACCAATTATATTGGGGTGCGGTCCGATCGCGGATAGAACCTTGACTTCGTCGACCAGATCTATGGCCTCCTGTTTGGCCCCGTAGAAATCGGAAGGTTGGGCAACCTTCACCACCACGGGTTCGCCAGGCGGTTGAAAAAACTTTCCTTCCTCATCAAGGGGGATGGCCTTCTGCTTACGGGAGGTTGCAAAAAGCCCGGTACCGCTCCCTCCGGTCTTGAGCTTCTTGAAGTTCTTTCCGTATTCGTGATTACTTCCAAGTCCCTTGAGATAGCGCGCATTACCCGCTCCGGAACGAAATCCCGGAAGTGCCCCTGAATTCTCGAGATCCTTGCATGCTTCCACAAACTCTTTGTAAAGTTTGGCGAATTTGGCCTGGTTCATCCTGGAAATCATCTTTCCCTTGTGTCGTTTCTTAAGCTCGCTCTCCTCGATCTCTCGCTCCTTGATGGGATGACGGTGGTGGATTCGAAGGGATTCAAGTATCCAGTAGAGCCAGGTGTTGGCATGTTCAGGGTCGGGTACAAAGTGCCAGTCAACGAGAAGTCCCCCTTCCCTAAAAGTCAGAGCCACTGTCTTGCGGGCCTTTAACCGGGAGCTCACCTTAACAACTTTGAACTTCCAATAGTAGACCTGGGCCAGATCAATCTTTTTCCCGCCAAAAGTCCTGCTCACATCCAAGTAACGATCCTGCCATGCAAGAACCACCCATGTTTTGGTATAATTCCTGCCCTTTGGCGACTTGTAATAGATCTTCTGCTTCAGCTTGTGGCCTTCTTTCGGCATGTTGACTTCACATTGGGAAAAAAAGAGGGACGTCCATAAAATGATAAAATTACATGGGTGGCAGATTATTTCTTCACATACTTATATTCGGGGAGAAGGGCCATATCTGTATAGAGACTATCGGCAGCAAGTAATACAGAGCTCGGAATATCTATACCAAGCTGCTGGGCTCTGGCCAGATTTATCTCGATTGTGTGATATTTAGGTCTTTCTATGGGGATATCTGCTGCTTTTTCACCATTCAGAACCCGTGCGACTTTTTGTGCAACTTGATGACCACACAGATTCAAGTTTATTCCCATTCCCGATAAGAAACCCATGGGTACCCAATCTACCATCCAAACATAGGTGGGTTTTTTTGAGTTTTTTAAGATCCATCGAACAATTTCTTCGTGCTTAACTCCCTCACCATTATCACCAAGGAGCCCTGTGGCATTGTAATGTACTAAATCGATGTTCTTGTTCTTATTAATATCTGAATACAGTCTTTTCACTTCACTGAATTTATTAACAAAGTATGCCGACTTCATTTCAACCGGATAGTTCTGTGGATTCTTATTGATATCGTCGATAATATCTTCGGCAATTTGTTTCATGAACGGAGCCACGCCTGAATCTGAACTGACGATGACCATGCCTTTCGCTGAAGGAATGATTTCTTTCATCATCTGGGTGGCGTAATCACTGGTGGCCTCCTCTGTGACACCGGTAATGTTGTAGCCTGGTTTTTCCCGGCTTTTCATAAATTCCGTTTGTGCGTTATACCTTTCGGGAGAAACATTGACACCACCGTAAACAATCTGCTGTGAGGTTTGTGCAAGCGGTAGGGCCACGAAACGAAAGGCTGTGTCGTCAAATACCACAAGAACAGTGGGTTTGAGCTCTTGGGCTTTTCTAATGGCAAGTTTCCCTCTCATTTTACGCTGTTCCGGGCTTACGTATTTTGTCCTCGTGTCCATATAGAAATGATGGATAACCATGTTTTTGCCATCTTCGTAACCAAGCTGTTTTAGTTCTTCAATCATTCCAACTTCTAATCTGCCACCACAGCCTTCACCTTTTGCATAACTTTGTACAATTAAAATGCTTGGCTTTTGACTGGGTTTTGAATCTCCGGCAATACATAAGCCACAAAATAATAGTAAGAGAATGAAGGCAAGGGATATTAGACTATATTTTCTAAACATAAGATTCCCAACGACTCTTGATAGTGTGTACTCTAGTTAAAAAAATTGGCACGGAATAAAATAAAATGCTTTTTATTTTCTGATGTTAGCAGGAGCGAGCTGAGCCGTCAAACTAATTTGCCGCAGATACCCCCCAGCATACTAGGGAATCAAACAATTAGTGTTGCGATATGGAACAAAATGCACTAGATTAAATACATTCAATACTGTTCCCATAACTCGAAAAATCTCGATTCTACTTCAAATTCCCAACGCGATCCGAAATGCATATCCACGAGGTATTTTACATGAAAAAAGCTTTGCGGGTAACTTCATTGGTGGCGGTTCTTGTGCTTATTATGTCCTTATCCCTTACCCTGGCTGCGGATACGGGAAAATATCCCACGACCCCCAAGAAGAACAACGGAAAGAAATGGCGGATCGGTTACCTGGAGGGAGGCCGTTACATCAACTACCCCATCAACCTCAGAGAATTAGCCGCTGGTTTCATGGAGTTGGGCTGGATGGAGAAGGGTGACATTCCCGAACCGGACGAAACCCACGACGCCAAGAAAATCTGGACCTGGCTCGCCAGAAACGGCAAGAGCAACTACATCCAATTCGTGGAGGACGCTTTCTGGTCCTCAAACTTTGACAAGAGTTTGCGTGTGAAAGCGAAGACCGACGTTCTCACGCGGCTTAGTGGTAAGGGGGACATCGACTTCATGATTGCCATGGGAACCTGGGCGGGCCAGGACCTGGCCAACAATCAGCACAGTGTACCGACAATGGTAATGTCCACCAGCGACCCGATCCAATCCAAGATAATCAAAAGTGCAGAGGATTCCGGGTTCGACCATGTCCACGCCAAAGTGGATCCAACCCGCTACATAAGGCAGTTAAGGCTTTTTCACGAGATCATTGGGTTTAAGAAGATGGGTATAGCTTACGAAAATTCGGTAGACGGCAGGACCTACAGCGCCATAGCCGATGTGGAAAAGGTTGCAAAAGAGACGGGATTCGAAGTGATCAAATGCGAGGCGCCCTTCTCCGGGGTTGAGAGGAACGTGGCAACGGCAGCGATGGTCAAGTGCTATGCAGAGCTTTCACCCAAAGTGGATGCCATCTACGTTACGGTTCACAGAGGGGTGTATCCTGAGGTCATGCCGGAAATTCTCGCCCCGCTTTTCAAGCACAAGATACCGAGCTTCTCCCAACGTGGTCCGGTAGAAGTAAAGCATGGTGTGTTGCTCAGCATCGCCAGAGCCGACTTCAGCGAGGTGGGGCGGTGGCACGCGGCGGTGGCGGCAAAGATATTGAACGGAGCCAGGGTGCGGGGACTGAATCAGATATTCGAAGACCCCAAAAAGATTGCTTTGAATATTAAAACGGCACTATTGATTGGATATGATCCCCCCGTGGATGTTCTTGGGGCTGCAGACGAGATTTACGAGGAAATCGCCAAGGCCAACTAATAATGAAAGCACGCTTTTGGAACTCGAACATTCGGTAGTGGTCGAGATTACCTGTCGGAAACGTGCTAAAAAGGGAGTCACATGTCGGCCATCCTTGAGACAGGCACTATTAGCAGGCGGCGCGTAGAGAAAGTAGAGACTGGAAAGACAGTAAAGACTGAGCGTGGAGAGCCCCTAAGCGTGCCGTATACCATGAGGTATCTGGACGAGAGTTATCTTGAGCAGATTTGTGATCTACAGACGATAATTTGTCAAAATCTACCAAGCCCGGATTTGCTTCAACCTTTCGCTTCCGATTTCATGTGCCAACATCTCCGCAATAAAGGCAGGATTGTCGGGGTGTTCGCAGATCAAGGATTGATTGCTTTTCGCGCTCTTTACTTCCCTGACATCGACGATCACGAGTGGAATTTGGGGTATGATATTGGCTTGCAGGGGAGCGAACTGGCCAAAGTAGCGAATCTGCAGATGGTCTGCGTAAACCCATTATATAGGGGCAATCAACTCGGGCTGAAGATGAACCGTCATGCCATAAGGTTTTTGAAGGAAGAGACGGATTATATACACCTGTGCGCAACCGTTCATCCAAGAAACCACTGGAATGTAAGAATTCTCATGAAAAGCGGTTTTGTCATTAGAAATTTGAAAGAAAAATATGGTGGCAAGCTAAGATATATCGTGTACCAAAACCTGAGAGAGCCGATTAAAATCATGTCCAAAGATAAGGTGTTTGTGAAGCATATGGATATTGATGAGCAGAAGAAGGTGCTCAAAAGAGGTTTTTTGGGAATCGATCTCCTTGAATCCCTGCAAGGCTTTCAGGTGGTGTTCGCAAAATAATCAACCTCTGTTATTCTTGGTGGATCACCGGGCTAGGGTTCTTGACCACAAAGATGAAGATAATCGTCAATACTATGTAGGCGGCTCCGGTGATGGCAAAACCCTTCTCGATACCAATGTGAGTTAGCATTATCCCCAGCACTATCGGCCCGAGAACCTGTCCCATCCGCTGGAGGAACCTGTAGATTCCCATTGCCTTCCCCGATCCAATCCTATTCGCCGCTGGAGCGTCCACGGCGTATACTGTCTGGGCGGCCAGGCCCACACTGCTGGAGATGCCAAGCATCATTATGGCGAAGACTGCCGCTGCCGTTCCCTCATAAAAAAAGAATACCATCAGTCCTAGCCCGCCGATGATTCCACCCGCTGCAATAAATCCCTTCTTGTTCCCCGAGCGGTCCACATACTTGTTGACCAGTGGTGCCAGGTAGATCATCGATATAGCGTAGACCATAATCAGACGTGCGATGTTGGACTGAGTGAGGCCCTGCGCCTTCAAATAGATGGGAGTTGCATAATAAAGGAAACCTACGAAGCACAGCGCTCCGGGGATGGTGGCGAGCAGTATCAAGCCAATAATGTCTCTGTCGAAAACATAGCTAACAATATTTCTAAGACCAATCTCATCCTGGGGCGCCAAAGATATCTCTTGGGGTTTTTGATACGTCTCTCTGAGGAAGAAAAGGGTAAACAGCAGAGGTAAGAAAGCTAAAGCTGCGGCCACAAAGAAGACAGGCGCGAAGCCGATCCTTTCCGCCAGCATGCCTCCGGCGGCTCCTCCACATATGGATCCTGAGAAAATCCCCGCGGCCATATTGGCTATACCTCTGGCCTTTGTCGAGGTGTCGGTGGTAGCCAGAATGAAACCTTGAAATGACATCCAGGTAAGGCCGTACCCTAGCCCTAGAATTGATCGGTAGAGAATAAACGGCAGAGCCTCTTTGGCGGTTCCCGACAGAAAAGCCCCTATGGCGGTTGCCGCGATGCCGTAAAATAATGGGTTCTGCCAGCCCCTTTTGTCTGTGATATTGCCGGCGATGATGATGCCAATACCGGCAAATAACATTTCGGCGGAGATAGGAAGACCCAGAACAATCTCTCTGGACAGACCCAACATGGGCTCGTAAAGATTGGCCATGTGGAGAGGCAAGAATGAGACTGAGAGGGCCGTGGCAAAGAGGTACATAAAAGCCCCCGGCCTGACGAGGCCGTAGGTTTTCATCACATCTTGCCCCTTGTTGTTTTCGAAAAGCCCGTCCGTACTTTGCTGTAGTTGGCTGGCCTGATCTTTCACCACTGTGGAGAGCTGCCTTTTTATGAAAATGAGGAGGAATATGACGAGTTCCGCCACGAACAATAGAGAGATAATAGCCACAGTCAGGGAATCATAGACCATCTCCCTAACCTGTGAGCCGATAAACTTTCGGGAAAGGTTGACCCTGATATAACCCTCGATGTCGCTCTTTCCGGAAACAGGGACGATGATCGAGTACCTCCAGTCTTCCAGGTCGTACTTGTAATCGCTGAAGTGACCAGCCTCTGATTGAGTCTCATTTTCATGGAGCCCGACAACCCCGTTTTCATCCGCCAAGTAGAGCCAACGTTTATCTCGATCCAGAATTCCTATTTCACTTACTTCCGGGGTGGCGCTGATAATTTCGCTCAGGAGAACATCTATTTTTATGAGTCGATCTATCCGAACTCCCTTATTGAGAAGGTAATCGATGTCATCTTTTAAAAGACTGGTAAGTGTCAAGGTTTTGGTCCTGACGATGGTCATATAGTTTTCCCGAAAATGTTTGCCACTGAAAAACGAATAGGTTATCTGAGAGAGACCCAAAACCAGAAAGAGAATGAGATAGATTCTGATTTTGAGCCTCCTCTCATCTGCATTCATGGGCACACATAGATATAAAAAGAACCCAGTTAAAACGGACGCTATGACAGTAAATATACCCTGCATTTTGAAATTCCAGACGATCATATTTTTGACACGACTGTTGATAATATCTTCCCCAAAAGAGAGGTCGAGAGTGCCGGTCCATTGCTCATCCCTGTTTTTTACTGGCAGCAGGATATGGTACTTGCCTTCATGGAGAACAGAATAGAGCTGAGCCGCCTTGGCACCACTATTGAAGCGTGTTCGCAGGGCATCATTTATTATCTTGACGCTCAGCGTCGATCCGACCTGGTCTTGTTTGATGGAGTAGAGGACCTTGCCTTCGGGAAGAGAAATGGAGAGATTGTCGAGGTCATGGCTGTTCTTCTTTACCTCCTCCATGAGTCTTCCGATGCCATACAGCTTTTCGATGGGCTTGCCGAAACGGAGGGCGGACTCAAGATTCCTCTGGAAATCTCGGCCAACCACGCTGTAACTGGATATGAGAGAGTTGGTGTAAAGTTTTTCGAATGAGCTCACAATGAGGGCGACGCTGAATCCCTGGGCCAGGAGGAGGACAAGGATGGCGCTGAGCAGCAGTTGTAGTTTAATGGGAATATTAGACTTGCGGCCTCTTCGCATACTGTCCATGTTGTTGAAAGTGCCCAACACCGCCGGACGCTTAGGTCAGCGATGTCTGAAATTTCGTAAATACTGCCTCGAAGAAATCATTCTTAGAGGATGTGCAGAGTCCTAAGGATCTGTGCCGGTTACCCATAGAACTTCAATGCCAGCATGGTGATATCGTCATATTGGGGTGTTCCCGCAGAAAAGATTTCTATCTCCGAGCGTATGGACTGGATAATGTCCATTGTGTCTTTCTCCTGCAACCGAGTCAACATTTGCTGCAATCTTGCATCAGAAAACAATTGATCGTCGGGATTCTTCGCTTCTGTGACGCCGTCGGTGTAGAGAAAAATCGTCTCCCCTTTCTGGAGAAGATCAGTTTTCGACTTATAGTTGAAATACTCCGTCACTCCGAGCATCACACCATCGGTCAACTCCAGCGTCTGTATATCTCCACTGTTACGAATAATATAAGCTGGATCGTGGCCGCCAATACTATATTCCAGTTCTCCGGTGCGGACGTTGAGGATTCCCAAAAAGAGTGTCACAAACATGAGTGAGGGATTATCTAGCGAAAGATCTCGATTGACCCGGGTCAATATTTGATCACAGGTTAACTTCCTTGTAGCCTGCATCTTCAAAAGGGTTTTGGAGACAGCCATAAAAAGGGCCGCAGGCACGCCTTTTCCAGAGACATCGCCCACGGCAAAACAGAGATGGTCATCATCTATGAAAAAGAAATCATAGAGATCACCGCCTACCTCTTTTGCCGGTTCTAGAGTGGCGTATATTTCGAACTCTTGCCTGTGCGGAAATGGGGGGAAATCTTTCGGCAGGATCCCCATTTGGATATCATGGGCAATTTGTAACTCGCTTTCGATTCTCTCTTTAGCGGCTGTGGTCTCCATGAGTTCCTTGACGTTTTTTCTCAGTTCCGCCCTCATAAACACGAAGGATTCTGCTAACCGCCCTACCTCATCCTTGTATTTGGCGGAGAGATTATCAATGGGGCTACTCTCTTCCTCCTCTGAGGTGAAATCGCTGGTGGGTAGCTCCCTGGCGTATGAGGCCAGCAAATTGAGAGGATGGGAGATCCTTGTCACCAGGAGGTAAGCGACGATGAGACTGCCCAGAAAAATGACGGAGATGATCAAGATCTGTCTGGTGACGAGGATCTTGGCTGGAAGCTGGATTTCCTGAACCGGAACCGCCACAGCAATATACCAGTCCAGCGCCTTAAAGTGACGGACATAGGCTTCCATGGCCCGGTTGCCACCGCCCAGTGAGACGACAAAGGAGATGGAATTATCTCCGGATTCAGAAGCTACCATAAGGTCATCCAGAAGGAGATTGCCCGTACTTGCGTTGTTGGTAGATCGATAGTCTAATTCTTTTTGAGCATGCGGCGGGATGAGCATCTCCCTTCCACCATTAAACATGAAGACACTTCCGCTCTTGGCGATTTGAATCTTAGCGAAGGTCTCCTCCAGCATCTTGATGATTTCTTCTGTTTTCCTTTGGGCCTCGGCCTCTATGTCGCTGATATCGACCACAGCAGCAACTGTCCAATTCCACTCCTGAACCGGGACAAAATATCCAAGCTTCTTTCTCCCGGCTTCTTCTCCCGGCTTATCCCATTTAAACAGGGCGAAGTCTCCGCCCGGTGCCAAAGCGCTTGCAGTCATGGTCTCTGCAATGCTCCTGCCTTTCATATCGCGGATTGTGGCAATAGACTTAGACTGGAGAGCCGGGTCAGGATGGGCGATGATTACTCCCTTACTATCAAAAACAAACAGAACCTCTTTTTCCAAAGATGGAAGAGACCTGAGCCAGTCCAGCCAGTTCTGTTGAGCATACTTTTTGGAAACTAGTCGCTTTCTGGCAAGGGTGGAGAATTGCTCCGAAACGGAGAGGGCAGCACTGGCTTGACTTTTCAACCCCCTCTTACGGTGCACCATGGAGTAAACTCTGTCGGTGAGAAGCTTTTTATATCCTCCCTGAATGTTGAGCTCAACAAGTCGAAGTACGTTTCTGGCAGAGCCCTCTTCAGCCTGGGACATGGCGTTTCCCACATCTCTGTGAGTGAAGTACATAACCCCTGCGGCCGTGGCTGCCAGTATCAGGGCGATCAAAAAGATAATTTTTGTTTTGAGTGAAGAAAACATAGTTGCCTCTTCCTTCCCTCTTTCTTCATCTAGTCTTTCAAATAGTTACTGATTCGACAAAATTTTGCAGGTCGGTCCAGCCTCTTGCCGACCCTGATTCAGTAACGGTCATTGTGGCCGTGACCAGCACGGAATTTACCAGCCAGGCATAATGCAACTGAAAGATCCTGAAGTTGGTTACCAGAGAATACTGGGCGCGTGCTGCCGGGAATTCACCGACTGTGGCTTCCTCGCAAAAGTCGGTTCGGAAAGCAGAGAAGTGTTTTTCAAGCTCTGCGCCAGTGTTGCGTAAATAATCCAGGGCAGAGGCAGTAAAGTGCGCCACAAAGGTGTTGAGTGTCAAAGTGACAGGATAGGCATCCGGATTCATGTCTTTGGGTGATTCCGAAAAGTCCGGCACGTCGGGATAGACGGCTGTGCTGGCGAGGGTAATGCAAAGAGGGGATTTTCTCCTATCGAAAACCTCCGCGCCGGTGGAAGTATCAGAGCTGACATAGGATGCCTCTTCTTGGATAACAAATCCTTCCGGTGGAACGAACGAGCAACCGCCATATTCAATTCGCCGGACAGCCATGGTTTAGCTCTTATTCTGGCTCGAAGCGGAAGCCTGTTTTTTTCGCACAACGAGCAGGTGCACCAGGTAATTCATGAAACTGCGATCGTGCAACCGCAGGTTCCACTCCACAGCTTCGGATTCAGACACGAGCTCCAATTCCTGAATTGCATAGGGATGCTCTCCCCCCGCCAGGAGTGAGCGGAGGGTAATTTCACTTGCCCCTTGGTTTTCCGATCGCTGCGAGTGTCCGCCAAGCCATGCTTCCACTGGGGTGGCGTTAACATTCCAGTCATAAGGCGCTGAAACGATCGCACTACCGTTCGGCTTTAAAATCCTACCCACTTCTTTCAAGTGATCGTAAGGTGACTGAACACAGTCAACCACATTCAAGCTTGTCGCCAGAGAAAAGCTCTCCTTTCCAAAGGGCAGACTTGTTGCGTCGCAGGCCCAAAAATCAACCTTACTTGCGCCCTCTAATGGAGCCGCGAATTCCCTCTTGTCGAAGGCAATTCC
>Ga0255053_10000902_pt1 | contig 16307 bp, 19 predicted proteins | sample JV7_2_22_MG_FD_188635 | JGI IMG/M metagenome (GOLD analysis project Ga0255053, IMG submission 188635) | Seawater microbial communities from Jervis Inlet, British Columbia, Canada - JV7_2_22 | ecosystem: Environmental > Aquatic > Marine > Inlet | place: Canada: British Columbia | collected...
GCGTCCGGACTGTAGATCTCGTCGATGCGGGCAATGCGCGTGGCGAGCCCGGTGCAATTAGCGATCTGGATATTCAGTCCGGGTCGTGCATTCATTTCGAGGATCAACGGTCCCAGGTCCCGGTCAATGACCATGTCGACACCGAGGTAACCAAGGTCTGTCACTTCATAGCCGCGCGCAGCAGACTGCAGTATGAAATCCCATTGCGGAATAAGTAGCCCGGCAACCAGTGCTCCTGTATCCGGATGCTCATCGACAACATCATTGTCGAGCACGCCGGTCAGCGTTTCTCCCGAACTCATGTCGACGCCTGCACCAACAGCACCTTGATGCAGATTCGCCTTGCCATCCGATGCGCGTGTCGGCAACCGGACCATCGCCATCGCCGGATAACCCCGATAGACAATGACTCGAATATCCGGAACACCCTGGTAACTGACTTCGGCGAACACCGGATCAAAACGAACGCAGTATTCGATGAGTGCTTTGTCTCGATTGCCACTGAGGCTGTATTGACCGCCAACGATATTTGAAATGTGATGAGCGATTTCCGCTGCCGATATCAGTACGCCGTTCGATAATCGATACGCGTTCCGTTTGCGCTGGCTACGACCAGTAACCACCAGAATGCCATCGCCACCGCTACCCTGAGCCGGTTTGATTACGAAACTGTCATGATCAGCAACAATCGTACCGAAGTCGCCGGCTTCGCCCTGATTCGAAACGATGCCGTACAGCTCTGGAACAGCCATGCCCGCGTCCAGTGCGAGCTCCTTGGTCAAAACCTTGTCATCGACTCGAGGATACAGGCGGCGCGGATTGAGCCGCATGATGAAATCGGTATTACGTTCATTGAGTCCGAGTACGCCAGCCTCACGCAGTTGCTGTGCTGTCGCAATCATCAGCGCTCTGCCAACGCCTTAAAGCGACTCAACTCGAGCAAGCGGTAACCTGTGTAACGGCCTGCAAGAACGACGAGCGCGAGCACGACCAGCAATAGCTCGGGGAACGTGAAGATCAGATGTTCAAGCCACGGCATAACCATGAAAACGTAGGCCGCAACGGCGACGATCAGACTGCCGAGACCGGCTCGCATCGCATCCATCGCACCCCGCTCTTCCCAGACGACCGACATGCGCTCGATCGTCATCGCTATGATGACCATCGGGAACAGTGCGACGGACAAGCCTGTCTCCATGCCAAGTCGATGCGACATCAGGCTAATCAGGAGCATCAGGATGACGACAACGATCAGAACAGCGCTCAGCCGGGGCACGAGCAACAACCGCAATCTTTCAAGCAGGAAGCGGATACTGAGTCCGAGCGCGACCAGGATCGAAAACAAGACAACGCCCCAGAACAACTTCGTCTCACGAAACGCGAGCGCTATCAGCACCGGCATAAACGTGCCGAATGCGTCGATGCCAACCATGTTACGCAGAACGACCATGACCAACGCACCAATTGGAATCATGAGCAATACGCTGTAAACAGCCTGTGTTTGAATCGGCAGACTATAGAGTGAAAAGTCGGCCGCGCTTGCACCTTGTTGCGCAGCATGGGTCTCTGCAATGGCAACTGCATCCAGATGGTTTTCCTGCACCGCGAAGCCAACCTGAACGTTACTGCCACCTTCAACATTGATAAGCGGTTCGTTGCCGCGCCACCAGATCAGGAATCGGTCCGGCAGATTTTCTTCACCGGTCATCGGGTTGAAGTAGCGCCAACGATCGCCGTCGTGAACCTCGAGCCACGCGACCGGCTCGGCGTTGCGTTGCCGCCCCTGCAACTCGATACCGTGCACCGCGCGCGCCGGAATTCGTGCAGACGCCAGAATCGTCGTAAGGCTGTCTACGAACTCGGCACGTGTCGTCGCATTCGACAACAGCAATTCAACATTGGGATCGGGCGACGGATCGTTCATTTGGTGCAGAAGTTCCGCCGTGAACGATGCAGTATCGGCCGACTGTTCTTTTACGTCGGCAACAATCACATCGACGGCCGTCTGGAATGGCTCGTTGATTACGGGCGGCGGTGGAAACGGCGGTGTCGTGTCAGACTGATCAGTCCTGGCGTCCTCAAAAATCGATATCCGGTAATAGATCGTCTGTGGGCCGTCCGCGCGCCGAATCGCCCATTGTGCTTCGCGACCACCGCTACCGTAATTGAGACTGAATCCGTAGCCGCGTGACACCGAGTTCTCATTCAGCATACGAAAACCCGGCGTCAGCGTGGGAATGAGCAGATTGACTTTGATGGACCCCGGTCCGCTGTCAAAACTAATTGACGATTCGACCGTCCACACCGACGTTTCCTGGTTTTTGCTCAGCGGAAAACCAAGCACCTGCCATTTATAGCCGAATATGGACAATCCGACGATTGCGAGAAACGCAGCCAGTCCGAACACGTATTGTTGCTTCATCCGCCTACCAGTTCACTCATCGGCCCACCCCTATCGCCACCTTCACCGCGTGGTCTCGAATCGGCCCACTGTAGTTGAAGAGGCGCATGCCGGTTACGCGCAATTCCCGGACCAGTGCCGAGTCTGTCGCAAACAGCTTGTTGAGGCCAGTCATGACATGCAACATTGTCGCGTTCTCGCCCTTGCGTGCGCGCTCATATCGCCGCAAGACCGGCCTGTCACCCGGGTGCTCACCGTTGCCAAGTGCATGATCGATGACGCCTGCAAGTGTTGCCGCGTCCTGTAGCCCAAGGTTGGCGCCCTGCCCCGCAAGCGGGTGCACCGCGTGTGCCGCATCCCCGATTAATGCGATGCCCGGCATTACATATTGTCGTGCGTGCCGCGCGCAAAGCGGGAAAGCGCCACGCGGACCCGAAACCTCCAGGTCGCCCAGGACATAGTCCGTCACGTCGCTCAAAATTTCGCCAAGGTCTTCATCGCTGGCGGACATGGCGCGCTCGGCCAGCGCTTCATGTGTCGACCAAACAACCGAAATGCGCCCATCGTGCAACGGCAGCATGCCGATAGGTCCGTCTCGCAGGAATCGTTGCCATGCGGTATTGCAATGTGAATTCTCAGGCCGCAAATGCGTGACAAAAGCTGTCTGACCATACGGAAAATCACGGGTTTCTATGCCAACGCTCTCGCGCACGAACGAGCGCGCACCGTCTGCACCGATAACCAGGTCGGCATCGAGCGCATCGACCTTTGTATTGAACATGAGCGTGACATCGAGATTATCGAGTATCTTGAGAATGGCGTGCTGTACCAGGACGTTTTCAACAATGAACCCAAGCTGAGGCACGCCAAACTCGGCAGCATCGAAACGTAACGTTGCACTGCTGTCCGCGGTGCCAGACTCGTCCCACACACGCATACACTCGTACGCACTGGCTCGCGTATCACTGATGTGTGACCACGCGCCGATGGAATCGAGAAGCCCGGCAGAGCCGGTTGCAATCGCAGAGACTCGCAGTGCGACGTCATCCTTGATCGAATGGGTCGGTCTGGGCGCTGCATCAACCACAGTCAGCCGCAACCGATCACTATGCCGACATTGCGCGAGCAACGCCGCAACGCTTAAACCTGTCACACCGGCGCCGACAATCAGGACTTCGAACTGCCTGTTCACACCAGCGGCACTCCACGCGACAAGCGCGGTAATCTGCCGGCCAGCCCCATTGCGTGTTTTGCAAATAACGAACGAACTCCCGGAATCAGGTCGAAGCCGAGCATGCCGATGTTGCGAAATGTGCGTACAGGTCCGCGCGAATCGCCAAACAAATGCACCAGACCGTCCGTGAATCTGACCAGCTTTTTCTGATCATGACGACGCCAACCAGAATAATGTTCGAGTACTGACGATTCACCAACGTCGGCAGAATCGGCGGTAGTCGGGCCAGTTTTGGCGGCTTCATTACAAGCGTCGGCAATACAATCGCACAGCGCAGCAACATCGCGCAGACCGAGGTTGAAGCCCTGCGCTGCAGCGGGGTGGAGTCCGTGAGCTGCGTTTCCGACAAGAACTGCGCGTTGCGCGGTCAGCCGTATCGCCCTGCTCAGAATCAGCGGGTAGGACGCGCGTTTGCCGACGCGTGAGAACGTACCAAGACGGTTGCCGAATTCCAGTTGCAGTTCGCCGAGAAACTCTTCGTCATTGAGCGCAAGCACTCGCTCAGCGTCGTACTCCGGAACATTCCAGACAAATCCGGCCCGCCCATCGGTAACAGGCAGCAACGCCAGGGGGCCGTGTTCAGTAAATCGTTCGTACGCGCAACCCTGCAGAGGCTTCTCTGGCAGCAAATTGCCGATGACAGCGCGCTGTCCGTAAGCCTCCTGAGCCGCCGTGATTCCGATCATGCCGCGCACAGCCGAGTTCGAGCCATCGGCCGCGACTAACAAGTCGCAGCTCAGTTCACGCTGTTCGTCATTGCCTGCTTCAATGGTTACGACGGCTTTGTCTGGTGCCAGCCTGGCATCGACGATACGTCCGGGGCACAGGTTTTCGAGCGCTTTGACGTTGCCTAGCGCTGCTTGCAACACACCACCAAGCACCCGGTTGATCACGACGTATCCGAGCGCTTCGACACCCTGTTCATCTGCGTCAATGTGTGAGAATCCGAAGCGACCTTTATCCGATACGTGAATTTTCAAAATCGGTGTTGCGGCGGCAACGATGTCGCCCCAAAGACCCATCGCCTCGAACATGCGTTGCGTACTTCGTGATAATGCTGTCGAGCGATCATCGAAACTCGGCTGCGCCGCAGCAGTACGCGGTACCGGCTCGACGATTACAACCCTGAGGTTGAGCGGCGCCAGAGCCAGCGCAAGGCTCGAGCCGACCATGCCGCCGCCGGCAATGACGATGTTGTAGTGATTGTCGCGCTGCGCGTTCACCCTCAGCGTTGCATTAGAGCTTCGATCTCATCCGGATCTTTCGCGAGCTTTTTGGTCAGGACATCGGGTCCATTGCTTGTCACTGCAACATCATCCTCGATGCGTACACCAATATTGCGCCATCGCGCCGGAATTTTGCGGCTAGCCGGGATATAGATGCCGGGTTCCACGGTAGTAACCATGCCGGACTCCAGCAAGCGCCACTCGTCGCCGACCTTATAGTCACCAACATCGTGGACGTCCATACCGATCCAGTGCCCTGTACGGTGCATGTAAAACTGGCGGTAGGCGCCATCCTTGATCAGTTTCGGCACGGATCCTTCGAGCAAGCCGATCTTCCTTAGGCCCTTGGTGATCACTCTGACTGCCGCATTATGGGGCTCGTCCCAATGATTATCCTTACGCGTCTTCTCAATTGCTGCGAGCTGCGCTGCAAGCACAATCTCGTAGACAGCGCGCTGCTCAGGACTGAATTTGCCGTTGACAGGGAATGTTCTTGTGATGTCAGAAGCATAGTAATCGAGCTCACAGCCCGCATCGATTAACAATAGATCGCCATCCTTCAGCGGCGCCGAGTTGTCAACGTAATGCAGTGTGCAGGCATTGCCGCCGGAAGCGACGATCGGGCTGTAGGAATGACGCGCGTCATAACGGCGAAACTCATGAATGAACTCGGCTTCGACCTCGTACTCGAGGATTCCCGGTCGAACCATTTGCATCGCACGAGTATGTGCGGCAACAGCGACTTTCGCCGACTTGCGCATCGCAGAAATCTCGGAGCGACTCTTGTACAGGCGCATGTCGTGTAGTAGATGGTCGAGCGCGACAAATTCCTGTGGCGTGTGCACGCCCCGATTCCCACGTGAGCGAAGTGAATTGACCCAGTCAGCGATGCGTGCGTCGAAATCCGGGTATAAACCCATCGTGTAATACACACGATCGCAGGACTCCATAATGCCAGGCAGGATGTCGTCAATATCGTCGATTGGAAACGCGTCTTCGGCACCGTGGTGTTCGATAACACCGTCTGGACCCATTCGCCTGCCTTCCCAACGCTCGCGTTCGGGGTTGCGTTCGCGGCAAAACAACAGGTATTCACCGTTCTCGCGTCCAGGCGCCAGTACGGCCACGGCATCAGGCTCCGCGAATCCTGTGAGGTAATAGAAGTCACTGTCCTGGCGAAAGCGATATTCGACATCGCGGCTGCGTGTTCTGACCGGCGCAGCTGGCAATATAGCGATACCACCCAAACCGACCATTTGCATCAGGTTTTTTCGGCGTCGGGTGAATTCCTTGTTATTCAATGCAAGATCTCCGGTTCGACATCTGTCTCTTCCTCATTTCCTGGTTTACGTCTGAATTCCGCGAGTTCCTCGTAGGCCAATTGTGCTGCTACGCGAAGATATTCGACGAGCTCCGCATACGCTGCTTCATTCGCCTCATCGTCGCTGCCATCTTCCGCCGTTGCGCGCGTAATCTGCAGCATGTCCTTTATGATGTCCTCAAGCGGCTCAGCGGACAGCCGTTCCCTGAGCGCATCGGCATGCTTGCTTGATACGAGGCCGTGCAGGAACCCTTCGCACCAGCGACCAAGCGCTGCCGCACGCACCGGGACATTATCTTCGTCATCCGGCAGAAGCGGCTCAAATTCGGACCGTCGTTCCGACAGTTGGCGGTATGTTGATTCAAACAAGCTACTCAGCATCACCTCACATTCGTCGCGCAGCACATCCGATGAATCCGTGCCCTCGAGGACCTGGGATAGCCACTCAAAACCACTGTCGGCACCTGCAACAGCAAGGCGCCCTGATAGCAGGCCGTGTGTCTGCGCCGCATCCCAGGTAGCACCACAGCTTTTTAGCGCGGCATCCAGTTGATCGTGGTCGACCGGCTGTTCCATCCGGTGTGTCTCCGAGGGTGTCAAATCGGGCCTAATGATCCCACGTAACGCGGGTTCAGGCCATGCTGAGGACATTCAATCGCATTCGCATTGATTCTGCTTGAGCGCGTGTCTATATTGCTCATATGGCCGACGATATTAATGTGACTTTTGAGCACGAGTTGAAGCGACTCGAAAAGCGCGTCGATGCGCTTGTAGACGTCTGTGATCAGCTCCAGGACGAAAACAAATCGCTGAAACAGCGCCAGGATGTGTTGACGGCGGAACGTGCGAACCTCCTGCAAAAGAATGAGCAGGTACGAGCGCGTGTCGAGGCGATGATTGGCAGGCTCAAAGCGATGGAGCAAGGATCCTGAATATGAATGACCCGTATGCCCAGGTAAGTGTCAGAATTCTAGATAAGGAATACCAGGTTGCATGCCCGGCAAGCGAGCGCACAGACCTCCTTGATTCGGCAGAAGCGCTTAACTCGAAGATGCTTGAAATTCGAGACAGCGGCAGAGTCGTGGGACTGGATCGAATTGCCGTCATGGCTGCTTTGAATATGGCCAATGATCTGTTACACGCTCAGGCCCGCGACCGGCTGCTTGAAGGTGACTTGAGCGGCCGTCTGAAAATAATTTCCGATCGCGTCGAGAGCGTGTTGGGCGGGTCTCAACAGCTGGATCTCTGACGCGACCTGGGCAGGAAATCCGATATGGCGCCTCCTGCAGTGTTCGATACCGACCTGGAAACCTTTCGACCCTAAATCTTTACCTCGGGGTCGTGCACTGTTGGTAGCATTTGAGCAGGGCCGTTCACACGGCAAGCCTGTTGCTACTGCGGCTGACCCCACCTGTTGCTCCGGTTCGAGAGCGACGGTTTGTAACGGCACAGGCGGGAGGCGCTTTTGACTTCAGACAAAAAAGCGATACCTCGGCTTCGCACGAATTTATGTCGTGCAAGACCATCGCATATTACTTACCCGTTAATGACGAAGTTGACCCAACTACTGTCATTGAGCGCGCATGGCGCGCAAAAAGCGCGTTTTCGCTTCAGTAATCGATTGGCGCGGCAACATGATTTTTCGGTAAATTTCTCCTGACACCAAACTTGAAAGGAATTTTTTCGGTATTTGGGAGCCAGTTTCCCGGCCTTACGTTTCTGCAAGCACGATTGATCTCGTCATCGCGCCGGTTGTTGCCTATGACAATCAACACAATCGAATTGGAATAGGTGGCGGGTAATACGATCGCTGTTTTTCGTTTCTGCAACACCGGTGTAACTGGCTGCGCCCGAAGCTGGTTGGCGCGGCATTTGATTGCCAGAAAATCGAGAAAATTACGCCAAACCCTTGGGACATACGGCTTTATCGAGTAGCCACAGAAAATTCCCAGGTAGCGCCCCGCCTTTTTCCGCACGAAAAAAACAACGCGAACTATTCTGTCATCGCGTTTTACGAATATCGTTGTGACACTGAGTAGTTCGTACTCAGTCCCTTCAATTCTCGCTATTTTCGCCGTGAATTTTCAGCGTTTGCCTGTGATCGTACTCACAAAGCTGCGCGCACAAGAGACATTAGGAAACGACACAGACTTTTGTCGTGTAAAAGTGCTGTTGAGTCGTGTTTCTCAAACCGTTAACCACGTCACCTAAGTCGCTGGATTTTTTGGATTCGTTGTATATACTCAACGCCGGGTACCCGACACGGAGAAAACACATGGCTACTAAAAAGAAGTCAAGGAAAAAAGTTTCTAAGCGCAAGGTCGCGAAGAAACGTAAAGTTACAAAGAAAAAAGCTGCGCCGAAGAAACGTCGCGTAGCGAAAAAGCGGAAAGTTACAAAGAAGAAAGCCAAGCGTAAGGCTAAAAAGAAAGTAGCCAAGCGCAAGACTAAAAAGAAAACCAAGCGTAAGGCTAAAAAGAAAGTAGCCAAGCGCAAGACTAAAAAGAAAACCAAGCGTAAGGCTAAAAAGAAAGTAGCCAAGCGCAAGACCAAAAAGAAGGCCAAAAAGAAAGCGGCTAAGCGCAAGACTAAAAAGAAAACCAAGAAAAAGGCTAAAAGGAAAGTAGCCAAGCGTAAGACCAAGAAAAAGGCTAAGAAAAAAGTAGCCAAGCGCAAGACTAAAAAGAAAACCAAGAAAAAGGCTAAAAGGAAAGTAGCCAAGCGCAAGACGAAACGTAAGGCTACGAAGCGGAAAGCGAAGAGAAAGACTTCCCGCAGGAAAAAACGTTAGCCTTTAGGCCGCGAGGAAGATTGGTTTTCTTCCCAGCCAACACAGAGTGCCCGCTTATGCGGGCACTTTTGTGTGGGGTGTGTTGCCACTTACGGCCTTAAATCGGTATACACTTGGCGGCAGATATGGACCCTTCTGAGAAAAAACGTAACGCTGCGAAAGCGTCACTCGAATTTATCGAGCCAGGCATGATCCTGGGTGTCGGTACGGGCTCTACGGTTAATGAACTTATCGAGTTGCTGCCAACCGTCCGTGACCGGATCGACAAGCTCGTTTCAAGCTCATCAGCAACGTCCGAGCTTCTTGAGAAAACCGGTTTCGAAGTTTCCACGTTGAACGAAGTCGGCGACGTAGACCTGTATATCGATGGCGCCGATGAGGCAAACAAACGCCTTCACCTGGTCAAAGGTGGCGGTGGTGCGCTAACTCGCGAAAAAGTGCTTGCCGGCGCGGCGCGACGATTCGTCTGTATCGTGGATGAGGCGAAGCTCGTCGGCATGTTAGGTAGCTTTCCGCTGCCGATTGAAGTATTGCCAATGGCACAGGCATTTGTTGCGCGCAAACTGGTCAAGCTCAGGGCGCAACCGATCTGGCGCGAAGGCTTTGTAACCGACAACGGCAACCATATCCTTGACGTTCACGAGCTCAATATCAGCAACCCGCTCGAAATGGAAACCCGCCTGAATCAAATTCCTGGCGTGCTGACTGTGGGAATTTTCGCACACAGGCCGGCTGACATATTGCTGATTGCGGACGATAACGGCGTCAGAGAGATGCGCGGCTAATCGCCGCGAGCGAACTGCCCTCTTGCAAATCCTGTATTTCACACTCGTTGCAGCTCTGCTGTACCTGCTCTCCAACTGGATCGTGGACCAGATAGAAAGAGCGGCTGGCCGACGCTTTAAAAGCCGCTCGTTCTTGTTTTTCGGAATTCTCCTGGCCCTTGCGTTGACGACTTTTAGTTTGATTCGGGCCTATACGGGAAATCCCTGATTTACAATCTTTTCCAACTTCGCTAGCCTGCCTCCGTGTGCGTGTTTGTATATTAAGTGGGGAACCTGGAATGACTGAAAATAACAATCCCGACGACCCTGTGTCATCGGACTCGTCGGATCCGGAAGAAATTCCTTTGATGCAGCGGGTTCTCGACAACCCGTTTCTGCTTCTGGCTCTTGGCATTGCCGTTCCAGCGGTGTTTTACATCATTTGGGGCATCATCGAGATAACGCAGATTCCGATCGCGGACTAATGGGGAGATAACACAATGGCTATCACACCACCGACAGAGCGGATCTGGTGGCGGCAACCTATTGCCAAGATCGAACTGATCTGGATCATCATCGCCTTCACCTGGGGCCTGATCATGTTCTTCATGATGATCTATTGGCACGGCGCCGGTGAGCAGAACCTCTCCAATGAGGCTTACCAGATCAAACCGCAACGATTTGCCGAGCATGCTCAGGCAATGATTGACGAATACCAGGTCAGAGAGGAGAACGGTTTTCCAGTTGTGCGTCCGCCACCCGGCAGCGACGTCTACCTGATTGCCCGACTATGGCAATGGTGGCCGATTCTGGAACTCGAGAAGGACCAGAGCTACCGCCTGCACCTTTCGTCCATGGACTGGCAACACGGTTTTTCGCTGCAGCCCGTCAATATCAACGTTCAGGTCCACCCCGGCTACGACATGGTCGTAACAATAAAGCCCAGTCAGGCGGGCGAGTTCGGCGTGGTTTGCAATGAATTCTGCGGGATCGGCCACCATATGATGGTTGGCAAGATCTACGTCGTCGAGTAGGGGGGCGCCACGATGTCAAGTTTAATAGATTACCGTACTTGCCCGACGACCGGCCTCAAGGTCGATCGAGCGGCAGAAAGACTTATCAAGGCAAACGCCGTCGCCGCTGTCGTATTCCTCGCGATTGGCGGATTATTCGGCTTGCTCGTTGCGCTGACGCGCTGGCCAGCCGTGCACTTCCTTCCGGCGGACTGGTTCTACCTTGCGTTGACCGCTCATGGCCTGGATGTGCTCCTCGTCTGGATAATTTTCTTTGAGATGGCTGTGCTGTATTTCGCATCGGCAATCTTGCTCAACTCCAGACTGGCGGCTCCTAAGTGGGCCTGGACCGGCTTTGGGTTGATGTTAGTTGGTGCCTTGATTACGAATGTCGCCGTACTGCAAGGCCAGTCGAGCGTGATGTTTACCTCGTATGTACCAATGCAGGCTGAACCGCCCTTTTATCTAGGGATAATTATATTTGCGGTGGGGGCCTTGATCGGCACTTTTGTGTTCTTCGGCACCCTTGTGCTAGCCAAACGGGAAAAGACCTATGAGGGGTCAATCCCGCTGGTGACGTTCGGCGCGCTGACAGCTGCAATTATCGCGGTATTCACGCTTGCCTCCGGTGCGATCATTCTGATACCGACACTGCTCTGGTCGGTAGGACTCGTCAGCCATATTGATCCCCTGGTTTACAAGACCATCTGGTGGGCGATGGGACACTCATCACAGCAGATCAACGTCGCTGCCCACGTCTCGGTGTGGTATGCGATTGCCGCCATGGTGTTCGGTGCCAAACCACTTTCGGAGAAAATCAGCCGCATGGCATTCTTGATGTACATCCTGTTCCTGCAGCTCGCGAGTGCGCATCACTTGCTGGTCGAGCCAGGACTAAGCTCCGAATGGAAGATATTCAATACGAGTTACGCGATGTATCTGGCCGTGCTTGGCAGCATGATTCACGGCATGAGCGTGCCCGGTGCGATCGAGGCAGCACAGAGAGCCCGCGGACTCACCAAAGGCATGTTCGAGTGGTTGCGTAAGGCGCCCTGGGGCAATCCTGCGTTTGCAGGCATGTTCATGTCGCTCGTGTTCTTCGGTTTCATAGGCGGCATTTCCGGCGTGGTCATGGGCACTGAGCAGATCAACCTGATCATGCACAACACACTGTATGTGCCCGGGCACTTCCACGGCACCGTCGTCGCGGGAACGACACTCGCATTCATGGCGATTACCTACATTCTTGTTCCGCTGATATTCCGCCGCGAACTCGTGATGAGAAAACTCGCATCATGGCAACCGTACGTATTCGGTATCGGGGTTGCCGGCATTTCAATATTCATGATGGGCGCCGGTACTCTTGGCGTCGCCCGGCGACATTGGGATATGACGTTCGCAGATGCGATCTTGCCATTTGACTATCCGTCTGCGGCGTTCCTGATGATGGGCCTCAATGGCATCTTTGCCGTTATGGCAGCGCTCGGTGGCCTGATGTACGTCGTGATCGTCGTCGGATCTGTGTTCTTTGGCAAGAAACTTGCGGACGATGAGAAGCCATCCTATCCGGAAGTTCCGCCGGAATCCGCAGCGGTCAGTCACTATGGCAGTTCCGAATCTCTGAAGATTCCTGGAACCGTATTTCTCGTCGGCATCTTTTTCGTCGCGTTTGTGCTTTACTACTTCGTGAACTGGAAGTACCTGTCCGAGATCTGGCCATTAAGCTAGCGTACAAGCGAACAACCAACGGTCTTTCTGCAGTACTCGGCGCCCTTATCCTCTTCGGGATAGGGGCGCCGGCTTCTGCGCAGCAAGACTATGACCGTGAGGCTGCTCTGGCAGTCAGCCAGGCCGCCGTTGGTGAGACGATCGGCAACTTCACATTCCGAGACGTCGAGGGTCAGCCGTTTCCTCTGCAAGCACTCCGCGGCAAGCCACTGGTCATCAGCCTCATCTACACCAGTTGCCACCATGTCTGCCCGCTGATCACGGCCAATATTGAAAAAAATCTCGAGATCGCCCACGAGGCCCTGGGCGAAGATTCTTTTTCCGTTGTCAGCATCGGATTTGACTGGCAGATTGACACTCCCGACCGAATGCGCATGTATGCGTCTGCCAAGGGGATCGATGCGCCAGGCTGGTACTTCCTGAGCGGTGATGAGGCTTCCGTCGCTGCCATCAGCAAGGATGTCGGCTTCCAGTATTATCCGAGTGCCAAAGGTTTCGACCACCTGTCACAAACGACGATCATCGACGCAGACGGCAAAGTGTACCGGCAGGTTTATGGCCAGGACTTCGATGCTCAGCTATTTGTCGAGCCACTCAAGGAACTCGTGTTCGATACCCCACGCGATGCCGGTCTTGTGGATCATTGGGTGGATACATTCAAATTGTTTTGCACAGTTTACGATCCCAATACTGGCCGCTATGCGTTCGACTATTCGATTTTCATGACGATAGTGGTTGGCGTAATCTGCCTCGGCGCTATACTCATGTTTATCGTGTACGAGTGGCGACGCGCAAGATGATCGCATTTTCATGGCGTTTCTAAAACGCGGCCTCAGAATCCTGTATGCCCGCGCCGAAGCAGTCTTTGACTGGAGCTTCGGGCAGCGCAACAATCCCCTCTCGAACCTGGGGGCACTCGGCTGGTATTTTTTCTGGATTGTCGCAGGCACCGGCATTTACCTGTACGTCTTTTTTGACACCGGCATCACCGATGCCTACGCCTCGGTCGAGTACATCACATACGATCAGTGGTACGCGGCAGGCGTCATGCGCAGCCTGCATCGCTACGCCTCCGATGCTCTCGTCATTGTGATTTTCCTGCACATGCTGCGCGAGTTCTCGCTTGATCGACTTCGCGACAAACGCTTCTTCGCCTGGATCACCGGTGTTCCGCTCCTCTGGTTTATCTACATGTGCGGCATTACCGGATACTGGCTGGTATGGGACAAGCTCGCACAGTACATCGCAATCGCAACGTCTGAATGGCTGGACAAGTTACCGTTCTTCGGCGAGCCGATCGCGAATAACTTCCTCAACAGTTCAACGCTTGGCGGCCGTTTCTTCACACTGATGGTGTTCATGCACATCTTCGCGCCGCTGTTCATGTTGTTCCTGATGTGGCTGCACATTCAGCGGCATGCGCGGGCCCGCGTAAATCCTCCGCGCCCGCTGGCCATTGGTACGGCGGTCACCCTGCTCGCCCTGTCGCTCGTCTACCCGGCGGTCAGCCAGGGTCCGGCGAATCTCGACGTAGTACCTGCAACCGTCAATCTAGATTGGTATTACCTGGCCGTATATCCGTTACTCGATGTCATTCCTGGCGGACAACTTTGGTTGGTACTTGTCGGTGGTTCAATTGTTCTCTCGCTTATGCCGTGGATACCGCCGGCCAAACCGAAACCTGCAGCAGTTGTGAGCCTCGATAACTGCAACGGTTGCGCGCGCTGTTTTGACGATTGCCTGTACAGCGCCATCACGATGGAGCCACGAAGCGACGGTCTTGCGTACGCAACCGAAGCCGTTGTCAACGTCGACAACTGTGTGAGTTGCGGAATCTGCGTGGGCTCATGTCCGACCGCGACGCCATTCCGGCGCGCCACGGAGATCGTCCCCGGAATTGAGTTGCCGGACCACCCGATCGCGGAGCTCCGTGAGCGTACGCTGCAAGTATCTGCGAGCTTCGATAACGTGCCGAGAGTTCTCGTCTACGCATGTGATCATTCCGGCGCGGAGGCGCTTGGTAACAGAAACACGCAGGTCATCACGATGCCATGCGTCGCGATGTTGCCACCTGCATTTGTTGATTTCGTATTGTCACGCGGCCTCGCGGACGGCGTGATGCTCGCCGGTTGCGCGGAGGGAGACTGCTATTACCGTCTCGGAGGTCAATGGACACGCGAACGTGTAGCTGGGCAACGCGACCCATACCTGCGCAAGCGAGTCGACCGTGAACGGCTGATTCTCAGCTGGTTACCCTCTGGCAGCAATCGACGACGCGCACGTGCGCTGAATGAATTCAAGGAATCGCTCGAAAAACTGCCGGAGAAGGCGCCGAGTCGGAGGGCCGATCGTGCGTAACGTACTGCGCTACCTGATTCAGATCACAGCGTATGCCGCGTTCGCAGTCGTGGTCGGCTATCTGTCGTTTTGGCCAAGATACGAGTATGCCGCCCCCGAAGCGGCTGTCATCAAGCTCTCGCTAAGCCACGCGGCTAATCGTGTTGAGCCATGTGTGCAACTCACACCACAGGAGATTGCGGAGCTGGCGCCAAATATGCGGCGTACAGAAGCCTGCGAACGCAAGCGACTGCCGTTGGCGCTCGAACTCGAGTTGGATGGGGAGGTCGTGGTACGGCTCCAAGCCAAGGCAGCGGGATTGTGGGAGGATGGTCCGGCATCGGTTTATGAAAGCTTCGACATCCCGCCGGGGCCGCATCGAATCACAGTGAGACTGCGTGATTCCGCTGAAATGGAAGAATGGGACTATACGCACAGTGAGGATGTTGAACTTGTGGCCGGGCGATACCTGACGATAACATTCAAGGCAGAAACCGGAGGCTTTGCGATTCGATGAGCCTGATTGAATGGAAAAAAGAATTCAATGTCGGCGTGGCCGAGGTTGACCACGAACACCAGGAACTGATCGCTCTGATTAACGAATTACACGACGTAATTCAGGCAAGCGGCGGGCGTGATCACGTACTTGAGTCACTGGGCGAGATCTTCGCACAAATATCTTCGCACTTTGCACTCGAAGAAAAGATGATGCGGGAGTCAAACTACCCGGCTTTTGCTGCACACAAGGAAGATCACGAGACCTTGCTTGATGAGCTGCGCGACCTAATGGACGCCGTGGAAGACGACGGCAGTTACGATGAATCAAGACTTGCCGACGACCTCGAACGCTGGTTTACCGAACACTTCAAGACGCACGATGCGCGATTGCATCGATCAGGACACTAAGAGCTACCCCGAAATTCAGCACGATGGACATCGATGCATCGGACGAAGCATGACTGCAAGCGTTTTTGATGACAAGGCAATAGAACCTGCTGCACCGGAACTTGACAAGGCTCTGGGGGAGACCGCCGTGTTGCTAAAGAACATTGAGCAACACATGCTCGACCAGTATGGAGAACTAACTCACGAGTGGAAGTTCTATAGCAAGAAGGCTGGCTGGACTCTTGCCCTCGCACATAAGGGCCGCAGGGTGCTTCATCTGATCCCTCAGTCGAGTCTGTTCACGGTGGTCTTCACGCTGGGTAAGCGAGCCGTATCGACCGCCCTGGAGAGCGAGCTGCCAGATAGAGTACTGTCTGCTATAGAAAGCGCTCGCGAGTACGCCGAAGGCAGATCCATTCGATTTGATGTCACTACTGCAGATGATGTAGAAATCGTGAAACAACTTGTCGCAATCAAGATGTCAAAGTGACGTCCCTCCTGCTCAACTGAACTCTGATCGACCGGAAGATACACATGCCGGATGCAAAAATTGAGAAAGGCCGGGTTGCAGATATTTACCGGAAGATTGCCCCGTCCTATGAACTGT
>Ga0255053_10000903_pt1 | contig 16295 bp, 16 predicted proteins | sample JV7_2_22_MG_FD_188635 | JGI IMG/M metagenome (GOLD analysis project Ga0255053, IMG submission 188635) | Seawater microbial communities from Jervis Inlet, British Columbia, Canada - JV7_2_22 | ecosystem: Environmental > Aquatic > Marine > Inlet | place: Canada: British Columbia | collected...
AAAACCTGTACGTGAACGTCACACAGGCGCTTGACCTCTTCTTCCGGCATCCCGTCGGCGATGAGTGACTGCTCCATCTGGGCAATCTCCGAGGGACTCACTTCGGAGAGGAGTCTGGCGAATCTCTCCTTCTGCTCTTCCGGTGTTTTGCCCTCGTGAAGTTCCCTGATAATGGACTTGAGTTCCTCGATCTTTGACCTGCTGTCAGCTTCCGTGGCGACCTCGGGTCTGCTTCCCGTCTCCTTTTCGATGGCATCTGCTATGGCCCCGGAGAGTTCCTCGAAGGGCACTCCAGTCATTTGGGAAGCATGTTCCAGGTCTGCCAGACGGCCTATGGTCTTTCTCAGTATAGGGTTCTGCAGCTTCCTGAATTCCGGTGAGATATTAACCAGGACATCTATGAGGTAGGGACTTTCCTTGAGTAGCTTAAGGATCTTGACGTTTTTATCTATTTTCATAGTGGTGGCCCCCGTGTTAAGAGATGTTCAACGTTCAATGTTTCGCGTTCAACGTCAGAATAAAAACATATCGAACTAAAATACCTGAGAACTGAATTTAAGTTAAAGATATCACAGAGTTTAATGGGTTGCATTGATGGTAATCAAGTCTGTGAAGTCTCGTTCAAAGTTCAACGTTCAAGGTTCAATGTTAAAATCTTATAAAACTTAATGGTAGCAATTCATAGAGGCCTGTGAATATGAATTTATGTTTTTGTTTTTAGTGGTGAGGTACGCTTTACCTGCCGCTAATTCAAACATAGACGTTGAACATTGAACATTAAACGTTGAACCACTCCTTATCTATGACACTTCAGACACGTTATCCTCGTCGGGATTATGAGCCCCATTTCGATAGCTTTTGCGCGGTTCTTCATAACCTTGTTGCTTTTGTACAGGCTTCCCGCACCGTGACAGGCCTCACACTGGACTCCCCTGAGATCCTTGCGTTTGATCCTGTCTGAGATGGGCTCGCCGTTTCCAGTAGTGTGGCAGTGCAGACAGACGGGGTTCTTTTTCTCGGCTCCCTGGAGGGCTTCGTAAGCTTTGGCATGCTTGGTCTGAAGCCATCTGTGGTATCTGTCATTATCCGCAGATGAATGGCAGGCGCGGCAGAACCTGGCGCTGAGATACTTTGCCTCAGCAGCCTTCAGAGAGGATGACGCTGCAGTCACAATGAGCAGCGCTGCAAATACCGACAACCAGTGGTACTTTTTCATCGTCTGTACTCCCTCACAACGTGGCAGTTGGTTGTACAACGGCCGCCATTATCAGATTTTTCAAACCGGATCTTTAATGGGTAGTTGCCGGGATTGAAGGGAATTAATGGATTTATGAGCCTGGGCTGAGGCGACGCATGAATATCGTGGCATACCCAGCAGGAGTACCCTTTCCTGCCGTCCCTTAGAACGTGCAAGAAGTGGAGGTTCATTGACCCGTGACGGAAACGGGTTTCACCCAGTGTATATTGTGTCTGGATAAGTTTGGATGAGTGGCAACTGAAGCAGAGAGTATAGGCTTCCTGCCTGTAAGGTATTGTCATTCTGGTAGTGAATTGTTCCCTGGTAAACGGTGTCTCGCCGATATGGATTGTGTGGCATCGGATGCATTCGTCCTCTTTTACGGGCTTGTGTATACTTTTACCAAGACGCAGTTTTCTCTTTATGACAACGTGACATTCAAGGCAGTCTTCATTTGATGTATAATCCAATTTTTTCATCTGGAAGGGGTATTCAGAGCTGTGAGGCTCATGACATTCTACACAGCGGCCCTTTGAAGGGGCCCGGTGGTGAGGGCTGGTGTCTGAAACGTTAAGGTGACATTCCTCGCAGGATAGAGGTGGCATCTCCGACGGGTCGATATGAGGGTTGTGACAGTCCCCGCATTCATATTTGCTCAAGGCTGTATGAACGTGCTGTTTATCTGTTTTGCCCGAGTGGCAGCTGACGCACCGCCTGCCGGTGAGATCTCTTAGCAGGCTGTTCCTGGAGCTTGAATGCGGCAAATGGCAGTTGAGACAATCTGTGCTCATCAGGACCCTTCCGTGTTCACCCTGTTCCCTGTCGTCGTGACAATTGATGCACAATGCAGGATGCTCCTCGTTCAGAAGTTTTTCCCTCTCAGCAGAGTGACTCTCATGGCAGTTGTCACATCCCTCAACGGCAGGCTCGTGTTTCACGCGCTCGTCGAGGAGGTCATCGTGACAGTCAGCGCACTCCGGTTTGCCTGTCGGGGGATCCACGTGAGGATCGTGGCACTCATTGCAGTCCCATTCGGAAACGGGTGTGTGAAGTACGGACCCCCTCACCTGGAGCGCGTGACAGGTCTTGCATGCAGCTGCATCTGTGGTCAATTCAAGGAGCTTCGGCTTGTCGGATGAGTGGGGGTTATGGCACCTTACGCAATCTTCGCCCAAGGTAACCGTTCCGTGCTTACCTCCCTGTCTACCTTCGTGGCATTTAATGCACAGTGTTGTCGGGTCCACCGTAAGCTGATAGGGAAATTCCGAAGTGTGCGTCTGGTGGCAGTTGCCGCAACCTTCCCCGGCAGGTGAGTGTACCCGTTTGCCGGTGAGCAGGTCGTCGTGGCAGTCGGTGCATTTCGCGACCTGGACCGGTTCTTCCCCGTGAGGATCATGGCATTCGCTGCAATCGTATTCTTCCAGTGCCGAATGTCTGACCGAACCCTGATGGCCCTTCTTGTGGCAGGATGTACAGTTAACTTCCTGTACACCTTTAGTGAGCAATCCGGACTGGTCCGATGAGTGGGGGCTGTGACAGCCCATGCAGTCTTCGCCCAGTGTGACCCTGCCGTGCTTTCCGCCCTCTTTGGAATCGTGACACTCCAGACACAGGTCAGGAGGAGAAGAGAAGAGCTGATATTCAACAGGTCCGGAGTGGGTTTCATGACAGTTACCGCAATCCTCTTCGGCAGGAGAATGTATGAGCTTGCCGCCGAGGATCTCGTCGTGGCATTCATCGCAGGCTATCACTGGTTCAGGTTCAACAGAGTGTGGATTGTGGCAGTCGACGCACTCATATTCCTCGATAGCTGAGTGCTGATGTTCGTCTGCAAGCAATTGTTCGTGGCAGGAGCGGCAACTCTCGGGAGGTATTTGTCTGAGCAGCTTTTCTGAATTTGTAGAATGGGGATCGTGACACTGTATGCAGTTTTCGGTTATATTTACGTCTCCATGAAGTTTTTTCTCCACTGATCCATGGCATTTTTTGCAAAGAGAATCTGCTGGTGCAGTAAGGAGATTGCGGCGTGGCGAGGAATGAGGATAGTGACAAGTATTACAATTCCCCTTTTTGACAGGTCTGTGAACGTTTTTTCCCATAAATCCTTCGTGACACCTGAAGCAGAGCCGCGCTTGTAGATCCGCAAGTTGCCCGGGTTTATCCGAGAAATGTACGTCGTGACAAACGGTGCAGTTATCGTTTCTGGCGGGGGAATGAAGAAACCTGTCAGTGAAAAGCCGCTTATGTTTGTATTGGGCGTGAGCGGGAATACGCATAGCCAGCACTAAAAGCAAAACCAGAGGGATGATCAGTATATAGAAGCGGCGAAACATCAGATATCGCTATCAATCAGGTGAGGTTTCTGTCAAGGTCTTCTCCAACTCCGGGCTGCACTGCTGCGTTGGAAGGGTTCCCGGGAGAAAAGCCTCTACTACCCGGTCGGGGCAGAGAGGGCCTGCAAGGAGTCCCGTGGCGGGATCCACCTCTGCAAGCTCTATCCCTTGTGCAACAGGGAAGTCTGACGGCGGAATTCCTTTTAGTGCGCCCTTCATGAATTCGATCCAGATGGGCAGTGCGGCAATGGAACCTGCCTCGCCTTCTCCGAGAGTCTTTGGGAGATCGTAACCCACCCAGACGCCGGATACCAAGCCGGGTACATACCCGACGAACCAGGCATCCCGGTAATCGTCCGTAGTTCCCGTCTTGCCCGCCGTGGGTCTTCCAAGGGCCCTGGCCCGGCGGCCTGTCCCTCTCTGGACCACACCTTCAAGGAGGTTGGTCATCTGGTAGGCGACAATGGGTGAGAGAACGTCAGTCAGGTGAGATGGTGACTCCCAGATCATGCGGCCTTCACGGTCGAGCACTCTCCTGATGAGCTTCGGTTTGGCGTGGATCCCCCCGTTGGAGAAAATGCCGTAGGCTGAAACCATTTCTTTGAGCGTTACGTCAAAGGTTCCGAGAGCAAGAGACGGATAGGGTTTCAGGGCTGTTGTAATACCAAGCTTTTGGGCAGTATCCAATACAGGTTGATAGCCCATACGCATCAGGAGATCCACCGATGCGGCGTTCAGGGATTTCTCCAGAGCTGTTCTGATAGTGACGGGTCCGGAATATTTGCCAGAGTAGTTCACTGGTACCCAGGGATCTGATTGGCCCGGAAGAAAGATCTCCTGCGGAATATCGCTCACTATCTCGGCGGGAGTGAAGCCTGAGGAGAGAGCTGCCGCGTAGAGTATGGGTTTAAAGGCTGATCCCGGCTGTCTTTTTGCCTGTGTCGCCCTGTTAAAGGGTGAGGAGAAAAAGTCCCTCCCTCCGATGAGCGCCTTTATCTCTCCGGATGCAGGGTCAAGTGCCAGTAGAGCCATCTGAACAGGATCTGAATCGATGGGTTCAGAGCGCCTTTTTTCGTAGGCCGTAAGGCCCACCTGCATGGCGTTGGTTGCCGAAGCCTGCATCTGTCTGTTCAGGGTCGTTTCAATTCTCAGGCCACCCCTGTAAAGGAGGTTCGGGCTGATCTGTTTTTCCAGCTGTTGGCGTACCAGCTCGGTGAAGTAGGGAGCGGGGTCACCTGCCGAAATGGCAAGGTCAAGGAAGAAGCCTGCGGACGCATCCTGAAATTTAGCCTCTGTAATATACCCTTCATCCAGCAATCGCTTCAGAACTATGCGCATCCTGACCAGAGCGCGGTCAGGGTTGGCGATAGGTGAATATGTAGACGGTGATCTTGGAAGTCCAGCTATCATGGCGCTCTCAGCCAGATTGAGTTCAAAGACACTCCTGGCGAAATAGGTTCTGGCTGCGGCTTCCACACCGTAGGCCCCCTCACCGAGGTAGATCTGGTTCAGATACATATGGAGGATTTCTTCTTTGGAGTAGCGTCGCTCAATGTTGATAGCAAGCACAGCCTCCTTCAGTTTTCGAACAAGGGTCTTTTCCGAGGTCAGAAACAGCACCTTTGCCAGCTGTTGTGTCAGCGTGCTGCCTCCCTGTGCCATGCTCATAGTTGTTATATCCGTCCACAGGGCCCTGGCTATTCCTATGAAATCAAGTCCGAAATGACTGTAAAAGCGTGAATCCTCCACCGCGATTATGGCCTGGATGAGATGCTGCGGGATCCTTTCCATGGGAACAGGGATCCTTCGTTCGACAAACAGAGATTTGATAGGCTTTCCATCATCGGATACTATTGTCGTTACTGCGCTGGGCTCATACGCCTGGAGTGATTCCACTTGGGGCAGGTCCTGTGTCAATGCGAGGAGGAGCCCCACAAAGATTCCTATAAAAACGGCAGCGCCGATGGGGAGTATTAACCAGGCATTCTTTTTTACATTCGATATTTTTGTCAATATCCTGAACCCAATTGATGTGACTCGTGACGTGTATGCGTGATTAGTAATTGGTGATTAGTGGTTAGAGAACTGGCTATAGGCACTGGGCGTGGGGCTCTGGGTTTATGTCAAGCTAACAACTAATATCTAATTTCTAATGTTCTAAACCCAATTTCCAATGCTCCAATTTCTAATATCCAATACTCTAATTTTCAGAACCAACCAACATTAGTACCACTATGCTGTGGAAAGTCCAATTTTTTAGTATGGACCATATTATCTTTTGCTTCCCTTGAATGTTTTATGGGGTTATGTCATTTTGGCGTGATTCCATTTTGCCGTAGAGAACATGATGCTTAGGATAAGGTGGCAGTGGGTGAGGAATGAAGTAAAATGCACATCTTGAATGCATTCGACTGCACTTAAAACCATCAAAGCACAGCTGAACAAGAGGTGAGATATGAACAGAAACGAAGCCCTGGATCTGATCAAAATCAGAGTTAAAGAGCCCAACTTGATCAAGCATATGCTTGCAACTGAGGCCGTAATGAGAGCTCTAGCCCAACATTTTGATGAAGATCCTGATGTATGGGGCTTTGCGGGACTCGTACACGATCTCGATTATAATGAGACTGTTGATGATTTTCCCCGCCACGGATATGTGACATCGGAGATTCTGAGGGAAAAGGGTATCGACGAGGAACTTTTGAACGCTATTGTCTCCCACGCCGGACACAGGGAGAGGGTAACTCTCATGGACAAGGCTCTTTACTGTGCAGATCCAATCACCGGTCTGATAGTGGCCGCAGCTCTGATCAGACCTGAAAAGAAGCTGGAACCGGTCAAGCTTAAAAGCCTGAGAAAAAGATTCAAGGAGAAACATTTCGCTAAGGGCGCAGACAGGGAACAGATCAAGGCCTGCGGGGAACTGGGCCTCGATCTTGAGGAGTTCCTGGAGATAAGCTTGAACGCGTGCAAGGGAATTGCCGCAGACTTGGGACTGTGATCTTGCAAAAAAGGATTCTTCCATACAGAGGTACACTGCCCCAACTGGGTGAGGGGGTTTTTCTGGCCCCCACTGCCTGCCTGATAGGAGATATTATTGTGGGGGACGATTCAAGCTTCTGGTTTAACGTTACTGTCAGGGGGGATGTAAACTATATCAGGGTAGGGGAAAGAACCAACATCCAGGATGGCTCCGTTCTGCATGTTACTTCAAAAAAGTTCCCGCTTTTTATAGGCAACGGTGTTACCGGGGGACACTCGGTCGTTCTCCACGGCTGCGAGATCATGGACGACTGCCTTATCGGCATAGGTGCCAGAATCCTTGACGGTGCCGTAATAGAGAAAGAGTCCATTGTTGGAGCCGGGGCCGTTGTTTCACCGGGAACGCGTATTCCAGGGGGTCACCTGGCCCTGGGAATACCTGCAAAGGTAGTACGACCCTTAAAGGACGAAGAGTTCGAGCTGATAAATAGGACTGCAGAACATTATATAGTTCTCAAGAACGAATATCTGAAGTATTTAAAATAGATACGTATGTATATTAATGTATAATGTTAAGTATGTAGGGCATTAGAAATTAGGGTTCATCTCCAATTTAGTTGGTGATTTAAACATAATAAATGGGTTCCGGCAAAAGCCCCTTCGCCTTCGCAACCCCCTCTGAGCTTCGCTTCAGGGCCTTTTACCGGAACCCTGGATAGTTAAATCATATCAAGCATGGGTTTTGGTGAATCACGAAGCGAAGCTAGCCTCACGCGCAGCCGAGTGATTACACCAAAACCCATGCTATATGAATTGAAATCTCACCAACTAATTGGGAGATGAACCCCAATTTCTAATGCTCTAATGATCTAAATCCATTTTCCATTTTCGAATCAACATAAAACCCCTTTACATCATGTCAAGAAAGTAGTAGATTTATAAAAATTGTAGTTAAATTAAAAACTGACATTTCTGGAAAGGAGGGGGGGCTCCATGACTTTCTGGCTTGCAGTATTGATGTTACTTGCTTTTGTGGGACTTATCGAGGCAATGCTCGGCTTTACCATTCCATTTCTGGCGTTCAGAAGCATTATACTTTTCCTTCTCGTTTTGGGGATATCGTACAATCTGTATGTTTCTGACAACGTTGCTAAAGAGGTAGAAGATAAACTGGACTCAAAAGCAACGGAGGCGGCAGCGAGTTAGTGTAAATCAGTTTTCCAAAGGAAAAAATGGCAGCCATACAGGCTGCCATTTTTCTATTTATAGTAATTGAATCCAGAATCCGGAATCCAGAATTGTGGTATAGAATAATCTGTTATTATCTAGTCGATAGTTTTCTGAATTCTGACAACTGACTTCTGTCTCCGGCATTAAGCCGGATCATAAGGTGAATATCGTGGCGAAAATAACAAGTTGGCAGCTTCATACTCTGACGCGGAATATATGTGTAGTGAAGCAATAAAGCATCTGAAAGGACCCGATGTCGAGCCCTCAAGAATCCGGTGGACACAGTAGCACCCCCCCCTTTCCGACCAGGATCTTTGAAAGCGGTCGGCGAGGCCTGGTCACAGGTTTATCCACGGCATGGTTTCTGATAAAGGTAATGGTGCCAACCATACTCCTGGTAAACCTGGCCAAAGCTACCGGAATACTTGCTCTTCTGGCCCAAGGCACAGCACCCCTTATGAACGTTTTCAATCTTCCCGGAGAAGCGTCACTGGTGCTTCTGACCGGTGCTCTTGTCAATATTTATGCTGCCATTGCTGTTGCCGTAAACATTTCACTATCGGCAAAATCCATGACGGTTATGGCAATTATGATTTTGATAGCGCACAATCTCATTGTGGAAACCGCTGTACAGAGTAAAGCGGGAACTCCGGCAGCTGTGATGTTGATCTCCCGCATTAGTGCCTCGTGCCTTGCTGGACTGATCTTTGCGAGGATAATTCCCGACAGCGGTTCACCGCTGGTACATTCCCTCACTACGAACCCCGGAAAGGGGTGGACGACAGTAATTACTGGTAATGCTGTGTCAATGATAAAGATAGCGCTCATAGTGATCTCACTCATGATTGCGGTGGAGATCATGAGAGAATTCGGCCTGATGGACCGTCTTATGGATCTTCTTCATCCTCCCATGAAAATGCTGGGTATGAACCGCAAAACATCCTTTGTTGCTGCTGTCGGACTGATCCTGGGCCTGGCCTATGGGGCCGGCCTGATAATCGATGAGGCAAAGGCAAAAACCTTCTCCGGAGATGAGATCCTGGCCACAAACATGTTTCTCGGAACAAATCATGCCATGATAGAAGACTCCCTGATATTTGCCGCTGTGGGCGCGAACCTGTTATGGATAGTTTTAGGCCGTCTTATATTCGGATCGATATTCGTTAGGCTGGCAGTGCCCGTTGCCAGACGGTGGACATATGGTGAGAGAGGGAAAAGATTTGAGAAAGGTTGACACGAAGCTGACACTGAGTAAAATTAATAGTTGAAGTCAATAACCGAAGCCATTAAACACCTAATCACCAAGTATAACAGGAGGTAAGAGATGAAAAAGTATCGCTGTTCTGTATGTGGTTATATCTATGATCCCGATGCAGGTGATCCAGATGAGGGAATCGACTCCGGTACATCCTTTGATGACATTCCGGATGACTGGGTATGTCCCGACTGTGGAGCAGACAAGAGTTTCTTCGAGGAGGCCTGATCAGTGCAGCACGTAAAGATTGCAGAGGGGGTCCACTGGGTAGGAGTAATGGACCCCCATCTGCGTATATTCGATGTGGTCATGCATGCGGAACACGGCACTTCCTATAACTCCTACCTCGTACAGGGTGAGAAGGGTACCGCCCTTATAGAGGCCGTGAAATCAAAATTTACAGAGACTTTCATGGATATATTGAAGGGCCTGATCGACCCGGGTGAACTGGACTATATTATATTAAATCATACCGAACCGGACCACACAGGTGCTCTTGGAGTGCTCCTGGATGCTGCACCAAAGGCAAAATTATTTTCATCCAGAAACGCGGTTCCCCTGATCAAGAGTATCCTGAACCGAGAGATAGACGTCCAGGCTGTGGGGGACGGTGATGAACTCGACCTTGGGGGAAAAACACTTAAATTCATTGAGGCTCCATTCCTGCACTGGCCGGATACCATGTTCACATATCTTGCTGAGGACAAAATCCTGTTCCCGTGTGACTTTCTGGGCAGCCATTTTACCGATGAGCGGATGTTTGATGATCTCGTTGATGACTTTTCCTACTTCTTCACAATTTATTACGACACGATCATGCGTCCCTTCAAAGAATACATCCTGAAGGCTCTTGACAAGATAGAGGACCTTCCCATCGATATTATCGGGCCAAGCCACGGGCCCATATTGAGGACGAATATCTCCCAGTACATGGAAAAGTACCGATCGTGGAGTTCATCGCCGGAGAAAAAAGTACCATGTGTTCTGATCTTTACCGCAAGCGCATACGGAAACACTCTCAAGATGGCTGAGAGTTTGGCGGAAGGTATCCGGGATGAGAGTTGTGAGGTCAAGATGTTCGACCTCGAGGGAGCAGATCCCTCAGCCTTTATTGACGAGATCGAGGCAGCCGACGGGGTGGCAATCGGTTCCCTGACTATTAACGGGGATGCCGTAAAACCCGTGTGGGATCTTCTGGCTTCTCTTGGCACTTTAAAGCTCAGGGGAAAGGTGGGTGCTGCATTCGGCTCCTACGGCTGGAGCGGCGAAGCGCCCAAGGTTATTGAGGAACGGCTTAAAAGCCTGAAATTCAAGGTTCCCTTTGAGAACATCAGGGCTCACATGACTCCGGATAAGGAGGACCTCGCCAAATGCAGGGAGCTTGGCGCTAAACTGGCCGGAACTCTTAAAAACTAGGAAAAGCATGGTAGTCATCTTTCAACATGTTCCCTTTGAAGGACCCGGTTTGATAGGCGATATGCTGGAGGGCAGAGGCATACATCACGTCATTGTTGAAACCTATGATGACGGCCCGCTGCCGCTGTCGCCCGCGGGTTATTCTGCGGTAATAATAATGGGTGGTCCCATGTCTGCAAACGACCCGCTTCCCTTCATGGAAAAAGAACAGACTTTCCTGGCCGAGGCTCTTGATCGCGGCCTTCCGATGCTCGGAGTCTGCCTCGGTGCGCAGATCCTTGCCTCTGTTTTGGGAGGCGAGATTAAAACTGCGTCAGAGCCGGAGGTGGGATGGGGAGAGGTAACTCTGACCGAGGATGGGTTAAGCGATCCGCTTTTCACCGGCTTGGACAAAGTGCTACCGGTACTTCACTGGCACACAGAGACATTCGATCTGCCGGAAGGCGCTGTTTTGCTTGCGTCATCCGATATCTGTGAGAATCAGGCTTTCAGATGGGGAAAATCAGCTTATGGTTTCCAGTTCCATTTGGAGGCAGCCTCCGAGATGGTCGAGGATTGGCTCAGCGAGGATGAGATCAACGAATGCGGGATGGTCGTCGATCCGGAACCCATTCGATCGGATACTGTGAAATACCTGTCCCGGACAACGCTGGCAGGATCCCTTGTTTTCGGCCGGTTCCTTGATATGTTAAGGCAGTGAGAGACTTGTCCGATAATCGCAACTGTGATACAAACAGCAGCTTCAAATTAACTGTTTGCTCTGTTAGGAGGAAAGACCATGATAGATAAGGAAAAGATCAAGGAAGTTCTCGACCAGGTACGCGTATCTCTTCAGGCTGACGGTGGAGATGCAGAACTGGTGGATATCAGCGATGAAGGGCTGGTAAAGCTCAGGCTCACCGGCGCCTGCGCCGGATGCCCGATGTCGGAGGTAACCCTCAAATCAGGGATCGAACGCGCTCTCAGGGAGAATGTCAACGAAAATATTATCGTTGAAGGGGTTGAATAGCTTTACCCGTCACTCGGTCATTTTCTGCCGGATCTCCAACAGCTGGGCAGCGTGCTCCTTTTCCTGACGTTCCAGTTCCTGGACTGATCCCTTATCCTCAGGGTCCTGGATGACCTCGGCTATCTCCCTGTAAAAAGACACTGAATTCAGTTCGAAATCAATGGCCATTTCAATTCCCTCGAGGGGATCGTTTAGTTGTTCCGCCCTGGAGGTGGCTTCGGCAGGGTCTTTGAATATCCTTCGAGAGGCGAAGGCTCTGAGGTATAGCAGGTCCTGCTCGGTTGCAGGATAATCCCTGTCAGGGTATCTTCTCAAGGCGGATTCCAGGACGTTTTCAAAATCTTTGATATGGACGTATTCTGCTTTCTCCAGGTCCGAGTACAGCTCCTTCAGCTCCTTGACATCGGTCAATTCCTTGAGACGTTTGTAAAAAGCTGCTCCCGAAATTTCTATCTGGATAGCGATCTCGATAATCTCTTTCAGATTGAGTTGTATCTCCGACATTCGATGCCCCTTTCAGACTCCCCTTTCAAATCAGCAGGTGATATCATCGAAAAGACCGGACCGACTGTTCCAGAGTCTTTTTGAGCGTTAACATGTCGGTGTAATGTATAGTAGTGCTTAAGGGGTATTTGGCCTTTTTACGTCCATATAAAGGTATCAGTTTGAAGACTGCAGGTAAAGTTTATCCATTAATATCAACATGTACCCTTCTTCTGATTGCGGTGTTGATATTCCCCTCGACTACCCACGCCCTGAAACTCAGGGTGATGTGGAATCCCTCAAAAGTAAAACCGGGCTCCGCTGTTGTTCTGAAGGTAGAGGCCCCCGTAGAACTAAGGAAGGCAGAAGTTGTTGCAGGTGGTGAACGGTTCCCCCTTATCAAGACCGGCACCTGGTCCTACAGTGTCCTTATAGGCATAGATATGAAATACAAGTATGCCATCTATCCGGTCAAAATAGAGCTTTTCCCGCTGAAGGGAGACGCTCCATACAGGATAAAGGCTGATCTGAAGGTCCCAGGAAGGGAATACGGCAGCCAGTCCCTGCTCCTTCCCCAGGGAATGGTTGAACTCTCGGATGAGCGGGCTGCCAGGGCGAGAAATGATACAAGTACTGTCAGAGAGGCACTGCGGCACAGGTCTGAAGTTCGTTACTGGAAAGGCCCTTTCATCATGCCCCTTACCGGGAGGCTGACGGGGGAGTATGGTGTCAGAAGGATCCTGAACGAAAAGGAGAAGTCTCCCCACAAAGGCATGGATGTCGCCTCTCCTGAGGGTGCTCCTATAAGGGCCGCCAACGGCTCTGTTGTCTCCCTTGCCGAAGAGCTCCTGCTCTCGGGCAACACAGTAGTTCTGGACCACGGGTGGGGAGTGAGCACGATCTATGCTCATATGAGATCGGTTGCTGTAAAGGAAGGACAGATAGTCAGGCGTGGGCAGATTATCGGAGAAGTGGGATCAACAGGGAGGGCAAGCGGGCCTCATCTTCATTTCGGGGCCGAAATAAGGGGAGCCAGCATTGACCCGGCTTCACTTGTAGAGGTCAGATGGTAGATCCACGTGAATGATTTTTTCCGGTGAACTGCATGTGGGACAAAGCAGTGACAAAAGAGCAGATGGTAAGTTTTGTCAGGGACACTCTGGGATGCCACTGTCCGGATGATGCTTTTGACGATGTTTCATCTGAGGAGCCGGACAGCGCCGGCAGGTTCCTCAATTTACTTAAAAGCCTGGATCCCGAAGCCGCTGACAGTGTAATGCGGGTGATCTCCGTCGGGGGGAGGCTGATAGTGATAGTCAGCTCCCTGACGGAGGGTGGCTTCATCAGGAGGCTTCTCGAGGCTGGAGTCTCAGTGAGGGAGGCGTTTGGCTACAACAGATTGAGGCTGGCCCTTGTGACAGGCGGGTCTCTGGAAAGTTCCGAAAGGGAGATCCTGGATGGCTTCGACGAACGTGTCCATCTCCACGTCCTCTGAAGAAGACACTGACATATTCCTGTATCCTGGTACGCTTGGAGATTATCTCAAACAGGCTACGATCGTAACCTGTTTTGTCGCGGTCCTGTCTTCATTTCTGATTGTAACTCTCGTAGCGGTTGACAGGATTATGCTGGGGGAAGTCTATGTTAAACAGGTTCATCTTGTACTCCTTGCCGGCCTGATAGCTGCCCTTGCATTCGGTTTGGTGCTCATCTCACTGTCTCTGGCGGGATTTGCCATTCGTCTGGATGGAGGTGAGATCCGGGTGAAGCGGCTGGGCAGGGAGGAGAGTATAGGTTACGATGAGATAAGCAACATTGAAAAAATACGGATTCCCGGATGGTGGCCAATCAGGGCGGACCTCCTGCCGAGAGGGGAAACAGCCCGTTATTTCCTCAGGATAAAAAGAAAGTCGGGTCCGGCAGTCACATTTGCGGGTGGACTTGCCAGAGAGGATGATCTTATCAGGATCGTGGAAGAGAGACTCGACAGCAGATCTCTTTAACAGACGATTGAGCGAGTTCCAGGTTCCAGGTTCCAAGTTCCATGTGGGATAGTAAAAATGCATTTGCTTGGAACCTGGAACTTGGAACATGAAACTGGTTTTATGTTACATCAACCTCAAATCCTATCCTGTCGAGATATCTCTCAATAATATTGCGGGTCAGCGGTACCAGAGGGAGTTCCTGAAAATCACCGGGCTTCATCCAGATATAGTCCAGGTCATCCCGGACGTAGTGGTGGGTTTCACCGTCGATCCGGGCCAGGTGGTCAAAAGAGATCTGGTGTGAATCCTCTTCGATATGTTCGTTGGGTTCAAGAAAAGCAGGTTCGACAGACAGCCCGGTCAGGTCCTTCACTTTCCTTTTCAGGCAGTCCTGTATTGCTTCACCTGGTTGGATCCTGCACCAGGGGATCGCATAGGCGTAGTCATCCAGTTTCCTGACGAAGAGGATCTGTCCTTTATTGTTCACAATTATAATCCCTGCGTAATTATCTATTCCCATACTGTATCCTTCCGGAAGGTACTATCTTCTGAAGATGATAATGTCAAGCTGTCCGGTTTCACCTGGAGTCTGACCCGGTCTACCTCCTGAAACTGGTGGTGACACCATGAGCGCTAATGTAATAGGATCGATTACAGGTCTTTCCGGAGCTGTTAAAAAAATCCACCCAGTCACGGGGAATTAAATTACCAGGAGCGGATAATTCCACTTTAATTTATGTTTGAATCGCGCTTTATCTTGACAAATGTGACGTTTTGAGTAATATTTCACATTGAGGATAGATTAACTTATTCCTCATTGGGGGGGCCCGGGATAGATAAAACTGTTCCGGGTTTTTTTTGCCTATTTCACCCCTTTTTTACCACAGAGGCACCCTTCGGGTGAGTGCGTCCTTCGACAGGCTCAGGACAGGTAGGGCGTAGTGCGAAGGGCGCTGAATCACGTGAAAGCGGAGTAATGGCGTATCGGGGTATGGGGGTAGAACATTAGAGCATTAGAAATTAGGGATCATCTCCAAATTAGTTGGTGGTAAATCAATAATCATAGGGTTCCGGTAAAAGTCCCTTCGGCTTCGCAACCCCCTTTTAGCTTCGCTTCAGGAACTTTTGCCGGAACCCTGGATGGATAAATTATATCAAGCCGGGGTTTTGGTTAATCACGAAGCGAAGCTGGCCCCACGCGCAGCCGAGTGATTACACCAAAAACCCGGCCATATGAATAGAAATCTCACCAACTAATTGGGAGATGAACCGAAATTAGAACATTGGAAAGTGGAGATTGGAAATTGGAATGAAATGATCCAAGATCCAAGATCTACGTTGGACGTTGGACGATAAAATAGCCCTGCGCTTGTCGCCTCTAATTTCATTCCCAACGCCCAGTGCCTAACGCCCAGCGCCTGATTTTACTAATCACCAATTACTAATTACGCATTACGCGTCACGCATCACGATCTTGGATCAATTCACTTGGAACTTGGAACCTGGAACTCACTCTATCTTCATTCAAGCTTCCTGCGGTGAGTAAAGGATCTCGGTGGTTATCAGGTGTTCGAACCTGGTGAGGATCCTTCTTACTTCAGCTGTGGTTCCTACCTTGAGGGCCCTTCGCGCCGCCCTCATTGAGTCCTCGTGCTTGATGAGCCTGACGGCTCTCTTAACGAGAGGAATGGCTGCCGCGTTCATGGAGAATTCATTGATCCCCAGTCCGATAAGCATAGGGGTCCACAGAGGGTCAGCAGCTACTTCACCACAGACCGCCACGGGGATTCCTGCTTCTTTCGCCGCCCTCGAAGTCATGTGTATGAGGTTCAGGATCGCAGGATTCATTGGATCATAGAGGTGCGCTACTTTCTTGTTGTTCCTGTCCACAGCAAGGGCATATTGGATAAGGTCATTGGTGCCTATGGAGAAAAAATCCACCTCTTTGGCAAGCTTCCTGGCAAGATGAACAGCGGAAGGTATCTCAACCATGATGCCAAGGGGCACCTTGCTGTTGAAGGGAACTTTTGTTTTCTCCAGCTCCTGTACTGTTTCCGAGATAATGGTTTTTACCTTGATGATCTCCTCCATGGAGGAGATCATGGGTATGAGAAGTTTGACCTTTCCATGTCTGGCTGCGCGCAGGACCGCCCGAAGCTGGATCTTGAAAACATCCAGCTTTTCCAAACACATCCTGATAGACCTCAATCCGAGGAAGGGGTTCTCCTCCGAGGGGAATTTGAGGTAGGGGATGTTTTTGTCGCCCCCGATGTCCAGTGTGCGGATCGTTACCATCTTTCCCTTTGCTCCCTCGATCATTCTCCTGTAGATGCGATACTGCTCGTCCTCTGTGGGAAGGATGTTT
>Ga0255053_10000906_pt1 | contig 16275 bp, 16 predicted proteins | sample JV7_2_22_MG_FD_188635 | JGI IMG/M metagenome (GOLD analysis project Ga0255053, IMG submission 188635) | Seawater microbial communities from Jervis Inlet, British Columbia, Canada - JV7_2_22 | ecosystem: Environmental > Aquatic > Marine > Inlet | place: Canada: British Columbia | collected...
CGAGCGAGCTGGACAAGGTCCCCCGCGAAGCGATCCAGGCCGTGAGCGCCGAGACGGCCTCGAAGTACATGATGTTCCCCCTCTCCCTCGAGGACCGTATCCTGACGCTCGCCATGGCGGACCCGAGCGACCTCGACGCCGTGGACGAGATCTCCTTCACCACCGGGCATCGGGTGAGGGCCATCGTCGCCCCCGAGCTCTTGGTCATGTACGCGCTCGAGAAGTTCTACGACGTGACACGGGCGAACCGCTTCTTGCGCATCGCCGACTCGCTGAAGGAAGTGTCCCAGGCCAGCGGGATGGGAGTCGGCGAGGAAGTGGAGGCGTCCGCGGCGGCCCCCACTCTGACCAGGTGGGATGACGAGCGGCCGAGATACGGACTCCGCGAAGCAGTCACCGAGCTGGCGCGTGCGGACAAGCACCACACCATCCTCTCCGTGCTGCGGCGCTGCATGGCGGAGGACTTCGAGCGCGTCGTCCTGTTCGCCCTCGATGGAGTGAATGCATGTGTCTGGGGCCAGTTCGGCTGCCGGATACCGCCGGAGATGGTGCGCGACGGCCACCAGGATCCGCTGCGCGGCGTCGAGGTTCCCATCGAGTTCAGCTTGCTGTTCCGCCGCGCGGGCAGGAAGGAGGCGGCCTTCGTAGACTCGATCTCGGATGCCGGAGGGGATCAGATGATCGCCACGCTTCTCGAGACGCAGCCCAACGACTCCGTTCTCGTCGTGCCAGTCAGGTGGGGCGAGGAAACCGTCTGCGTGGCGATCGGCGCCGCCCCCCGCGAAGAGGGGATCTTCGAGAAGAGCGCGTACTACGAGATCCTCGGCAACAAGCTCGCCGACGCGGTCGAAATCGTGCGGCTTCGCAAGAGGATCCTGGCGGTCTAGGCGTCGCCCCGGCCGGGGTGGAGAGCACGTCGTTCAGAGCGGTTCGACCCCGGTCTCCCCACCGAGGCGAGGCAATGAGTCGTCGACCGTCACCCACTCCGCGCGATGGTCGAAGTACGCGTGGAGCTGCGGCTCTCGATCGATGGGCTCGTCCATGTTCGCGAGCGCGATATCGATCCTCTCAGCGTGGAGGGTCGACTCGAAGAACAGAGAACTCCCGCAGCTTCCGCAGAAGGACCGGGTGCCGTGATCCGAGGATTGGAAACGGACGAGGTCCGACTCACCGGCCGTGATGCGAAGCCGGGTTCTGGGAACCGCGAACCACGTCACGAAGCCCGCGCCGTGGCTGCGCCGGCACATCGAGCAGTGACAGTGTGCACAGAAGAGGCTCGGCACGGACGCCTCGAAGCGAACGCGTCCGCAAAGGCACGATCCGGAAGCGGCCGCACCCTGGCCTCGTTCATCTCGGTGGCTCATCGTTCCATCTCGACGTCGTACTCCCTCGTGCAGATGAGTAGCGCGTCGTCGGACCTCGCGTCCAGCGAGCCACCCTCTCGGCTACGCGCTGCGCCGGCTCCGGGAGGGACTGATGGCCTATCTTTCCGACGCCTTCATCGAGGAGACCTCCCTTGCGCACCCGGTTCCTGATCATCGCGTTGCTTCTCGCCGCCTCTCCGGCGGGCGGCGACGAGTTCACGGTGCTCTCCTGCAACGCCCGCGGTCTGAGCGCCTGGTTGGCCGGAGACGATCCCGCCACTCGCCTTGCGATCATCGGCGACAAGAGCAACGCCTACGACGTCGCGCTGATACAGGAGGACTTCGCTCACCACTCCGCGCTCCTGCGAGGGACGCGTCAACCGATCGTCGAGCGCGGCAACCCGAGCCGCTTCGGGCGCTGGTGTCCGATCTGCGGCGGCTCGGGCCTCACGATCCTGTCCCGCTGGGGGCGAGAGAACCTCCTCGAGCTGGCGAACCGGGCCTACCGGCACTGCGCCGGCTGGATCGGCGGAGCCAACGACTGCCTCGCCACCAAGGGGTTCCAGCGCGCGCGGATGCGACTTCCGGGCGGAGCGGAGCTGGACTTCGTCAACACCCACCTGGACGCGGGCCGCTCGCAGGCGGACCGGGAGGTTCGCCGCAGGCAGCTCGACCTGCTGCGCAAGAGGATCGAGGCCGAGGTGGCGGGAGGAGCGCTGATCCTGGGAGGCGACCTGAATCTCGACGCGGCGGACGAGGAGGACGTCGCCCTGCGCGATGCATTCGCCAGCGCACTGGGACTCGCGAACTCGGGCGCGCGGGGGGGAAGCCGCTGGCCCACACTCGACTACATCTTCTATCGGAGTGGTGGCTCCCTCGAACTCGAGGTGGTGGAAGCCGGAGAAGACGCGAGCTTCGTCCACGAAGACGGGCCGCTGAGCGATCATCCCGCCATCTTCGCCCGCTTCCGCACCCGCTAGGTGCTGGCAGTCTGGGCGCCCTTCAGTTCACGCCCTGCGTCTGAACGAGCGTGGCCGGCTCGATCCCCAGGCTCCGCACCACGTCTTCCCAGAGACGGCCCTTCCCCCCCTCGAAGACCAGGCGTGGAGATACGGGAGCCACCAGCCAGGCTCCCTGGGCCAGCTCACGCTCGAGCTGCCCCGGCCCCCAGCCGGCGTAGCCCAGGAACATGCGCAGCTGGCGCGGAGGGTTCTGGGCCACCTCGCGGAGCACGTCGTTGGAGCGGGTGAAGCAGATCCCCTCGGTGACCAACTCCACCTCCGGAGCGTCGAGACCGCCTTCACCGAGGAGCATCCAGCCGCACTCGGGCTGTACCGGGCCACCCCAGTCGACACGCATCTCCGGGGGGCCATGCCAGGCGAGACCGAATGTCTCGCACAGGCTGGCCATCTGGAGATCCGTGGGCCGGTTGACCACCAGGCCGATGGCGCCCTGGTCGTCGTGGTGGAGCATCAGCACCACACTGCCCCGGAAGTTGGGATCCCAGAGCTGGTCCATGGCCACGAGGAAGGCCGGGGCGAGATCGGAATCGGGCATGACCCGAGCGTAGCAGGCCCCGGGACACCAGGAACCGTCTAAGCTGCGGCAAGGATGTCGCGGACGACACGCTACCTGACCGGGCTGGCCCTCGTGATCGGCGTCCTCCTCATGGGCGTAGGCATGGTGCTGCTGATCGCATCTGCCCCCGCGCTACGGGATGCGCCCCTCTGGGGGACCCTGCTCACCCAGGGGATCTGGATCCTGCTGGCCCTCTATGGCGCGGTCCTCTCGAGGACGCGTCGTCTCGGCGATCGCCTCGGCCTGGGCCGAAGCGAGCTTTCCATCTCCACCTCGGTGGTCCTGGTGGTTGGCTTCGTCGCACTGAGCGGCGGTCTCCATCAGGGGCTGGTCTCATTGGAGCTTCGCGAGACCGGCTCTCTGGCCGAGATCGACGCGATAGTCCGAGAAGCCCGGGAGCGTGCACCCTCCTTCCTGCTGGCGCTGCTGGCCATGGGTATCGCCCCTGGCTTCGGGGAGGAATTCCTCTTCCGGGGCTTCCTCCAGAGGGGGCTGGTCTCTCGGCTCGGTCCCCTCAGGGGAGTCCTCCTATCCGCCGTCATCTTCGGTCTGGCCCACTTCGACCCGCTTCACTCGAGCCTCGCCTTTCTTCTCGGCGCCTACCTGGGCGTGGTGACACAGCTCGCCGGATGCATCCGCACGGCGATCCTCTGCCACGTGCTCAACAACACGCTGGGCATCCTGGCTCCGGGCGCAACTGCGGGCGTGCTCCCGACAGGGGACGCGTGGGCAACTGCGCTGCTGCTGGCGTTGGCGGGGGCCTCGCTGCTCTACGCGGATCGGCAACGAAAATCAGCGGCGAGGAGACAAGCAGAGATCCCCGGGTAGGGGGCCCCGGGGGGAGCCAGTGCGCTTCAGCGGAGGGGGCGAATCGCCGACTTAGAGGGATCGATGACGAGGCACTTCGGATGACCACGGCTCCCTCGGTGATCCTCCTCCACGACGGCGAACTCGACGATGTTCGAGAGCTTCTCGACGGGCTCGGAGCCGATTGCGTGCACCTCCGCGGAGGTGAGATTCCTGAACGAGTCGATCCCCCGCAGCAGCTGTTCATCGCGACCTCACGCCGCGCGATGGTCGCGAAAGAATGGCCACCGAGCCGAGGCACTCCTCCCGGACCGTTCAAGATCGGAATCGTCTCCGAGGATTCGAACACGCTTCGAGGCATGCTTCGGCGGATCGGATTCGACCTGCTGATCCGCCGACCCGTTCACCCGTACGCGCTTCGTCTCCTGGTGCTGCGCGCCCTCTACAGCGGCGATGAGCGCCGCCGGGAGAGCCGTGCGCCGGTCGGCTACGAGATCTCCTATCGCAGCGGAGTCCGGCAAAGAAAAGCCATGCTGGTAGAGCTCAGCACGTGCGGCTGCCGTCTGCTCTTGGACCGTCCGATCAACATCGGATCCCGCTTGACGCTCGACCTGCCGCCGGAAGTCACCGGCTTACGGTCGTTGCAGCTGCGAGCCAAGGTGATTCGCAGCATCCCCGGCGAGCGCGGCGCCGGCGGCGAGCAGCACGCCGTGGCCCTCTGCTACGAGAAACTGAGCGTCGCGAACCGGCGTCAGCTCGTCGGGATCTTGATGCACCGGGCGAGCGGCCCCCTCATGCTCTCGAAGGCCATGGCGCGGAGCAGCGGTGCGGTGGCGGAATCTCCGGATCCGGCGCCGGAACGAGGCGACGAAAGTACACCCATCGCGGCAGCAGGCTCGATCGACAACCGACGCAAGAACCCGCGGGCCGCTTTCGAGCGCAGAGTCACATCTCTCGGCGAGGAGGCAAGCCTGGTGCTGATGGGACGGGACCTCTCCGTCGGCGGGATGCGGACCGAGCCCCACACCGGCCTGGAGGTGGGCACGAAGCTCCAACTCGCGATCTACGGCGCGGCGAGGGAAGAGCCCTTCATCGTTCGCGCCATGGTGGTGCAAAACGACGGAGATGAGGGCGTGGGCCTCCGCTTCGAGCACATCCCAAGCGATGTCGCGGCCCGACTCGAGTCCCTGGTGGCCAGCCTCCCCAGCGTCGAGTCCCTGCACGGCACGGAAGCAGACGGGCTCGGCAGCGTCGTCTCCCAGATCCTCGAGAGAGAGACCTAGCCGCTAGCTGATCACATCGAAGAACTCGATCTTCGGGGCGCCGGCCATGCAGGCTCCCATCTTCGGGCCTGCCTCCTTGAAGTAGCTGGTGGTGGTGTGATGGTTGAAAGCGTCCTGATCCGAGTAGTTCTCCAGGACGACGTAGGTCGGCGCTTGCTTCGACTTGCAGACCTGATAGAAGGTCGTCCCCGGCTCGTTCGCCCGAACCTTCTCAGCCAGCTCCTTCATCACCGCTTCGAAGTCCGCCTCTTTCCCCTCTTTCACCTGAATCGTCGCCACCACTGCAATCACGGTTCTCTCCTTCGCATGGACCCAGCCCCACCACCAATCCGGCCGGAGTCTAGGAGGCCGACCCAAGATGGACAACGAAGGACCGGCGTCAGGACGACCGTTCCACTCTTGGGTCAGACTCCTAGCCCTCATTCCTCGCCGCCGCGCCCGCGCGCGGTGCGGGATGCCTCCGTCCAACGGTCTGCTGCGGCGGGGCTGCAGACGCCCCTGGGGCAGAAGACCACCTTCAGCACCTCGGCGGCGATCTGCGAGGCACTGACCCAGTAGAGCGGTGCCTGGACCGAAACCACCGCGATGGCGATCGTCGGCCGGTCCACCGGCGCAACACCGATGAACCACTCGTAGCGTCCGTCGGGATCCTCCCCTGTGAGGCTTCCCGTCTTCCCCGCGACCTTCACGTGCTGAAGCAGCGGGCGGCCGCGCCGATCCCGGAAGGCCTTGCGCGCAGTCCCTCGTACGGTGGTCTCCGCCAGCATCTCGCGCAGCTCGGTGGCGAGCTCCGAGGTGAGGACCCGACGCCGGGAACGCTCGAACGCCAGGGCCAGCTCTCGCCCCTCGGCGTCGGTGACCCGCCGGATCCAGCGGGGTTCCACCCTCCAGCCATCGACCAGCGCCGCAGCGAGACCCACGGCATGGAGGGGAGTGATGCGCGCGCCCCCCAGTCCGGAGCCCAGTCGACCGAGGGCATAGGAATCGTCACCGGGATCGGCGATCACGCCCTGGGCGTGTCCGGGGCCGGGGACGTCGAGCCACCCGAAGCGATCGATGGCGCGGAGCAGGGTGTGTCCACCCACGGCGTGTACCGCCAGCTGCGCGAAGCACTGGTTGTTGGAGGTGACGAGCGCCCGCCGCAGGGAGACCGAGTGTCCGCGATGGGGGGAATCGACCCGCCCTGGGGTCAGACGGTACTTGTTGCCCACATAGTGACAGGGGCGGGCGACCGCTTCCGGCGCGCTGTCGAGAGCCGCGGCCATGGTGATCACCTTGACGAGTGAGGCAGCGGGATAGGGGCGGGTCGGGGGAAATCGCTCCACGTCGGAGGAGACATACGCGAGCAGATCCCCGCTGCTCGGATCCATCACGAGCACGTGACCGAGGGCGACTCGCCCACGCTCCAGAATCTTCCAGATGGAACGGGTGAGGTCACCGTCGAGCGTGTATTCGACGCGCAGTGGTCCGCGCAGGTCGCCGCGATCCTCGGGCACGGAAACGGCTCCGACTTCTTCCAGGGCACCTCGGCTGACGGGCGGGTCGTAGAGCAGTCGCAGAGGGGCCGTGGGCGGCGGCGCATCCACCGCGAGGGTGGTCTCGGCGAGGGTGACGGCATCGCCCGTCCCATCGCCGCAGCCGCGCAGGAGCCCATAGGTCCCGCCCACGGCGAGAGCGACAAGGGCCGCCAGCGTGATGCGGCCCCTCAGCAGCATTCGCCTGCGTCGCCCCCCCGGCACTCGCTCGTGCGCCCTCGATGCCTCGCTTCGCTTCGCGCACCCGAGGGGGGATCGGGGCGCGCTCCTTCCTACAGCCGGCTAGACCGAGACCACACTGGTGACCTCGGGGATCTCCTCGCGAAGTCGCGCCTCGATTCCGAAGCGCAGCGTCGCCGACGCTCCAGGACAGCCCGCACAGGCTCCCTGGAGGTACACCTCGACCACACCGTTCTCGAATCCCGCGAAGATCACATCGCCACCGTCCATGGCGACGGCGGGGCGGATCTCATCTTCGAGGACCTTGCGGATCCGCTCGACTACATCCCCCTGAGGATGGGCAGCGCGGTCGTCGTAGCTGGGGCCGAGCGGAGACTCTTTCGAAGTCACGAATCCCTTGATGGCCTCTGCGAGGGAATCGACGATGTCCGTCCACTCGACGTCCTCGCGCTTGGTGGCGGTGATGAAATTTCCAGCGAAGAAGACGCCGACCACGCCGTCCACAGTGAAGATTCTGGCGGCAAGCGGGGAGACGTCGGCCCCGACCGGCTCCTTGAAGCTGGCGCTCACCCCATCCGGCGCCACGGGCTGGCTGAGAACCCACTTGATGCTTTCGGGGTTGGGTGTGCGCTCGGCGTGCATTCGGAAACTGGAACTCATGGAAACCTCCGCGTCTCGCAAGCTTAGCGGCCCCGCCCGCCAGCTGCAGGCGAGCCCAGGGGGGACCGCAGCCGGTCGCAGTAGCGAGCCGGTGAGAAATGCAGGCTAGAGGCGCAGCCTCTAGCCGAAGAGTTGCGCTTCCAGATCGTGGAGGTGCAGGACGAGATGTCCCGCTCGCAGCGCCGCCTCCCACTCTCGCGTCCCGTTGTAGCCCCAGGCCGCCAGGCCGCATCGCACACCGAGGCGCGCCACCTGATCCAGGTGGTTTACCTTGTCGTCGACGAAGGTGATCGCACCAAACGGAACCTCGAGGCTCTGGCGCAGACGTTCCAGGTGTGAGCACTTGCTGACACCGGTCTCTTTGTCGAGAACCAGGTCCTCCCGAAACAGCGACTCGATCCCGTAATCGCGGAGGAGCGTGCGAACCGAGCGGCGATCCTTGGCAGTTGCGATTGCCAGGATGACCTCGGAGGCTCGGCGGTGAAGAATCTCGAGCACTTCCGGATAGGGGCATAGCATCCGCCGCCACCCCTCCGGGTCGCGCTGCGCCCAGGAGGTCCGGGCCTGGTAGAAGCGCTGATGGAAGAGCGTGAGCTGTTCCGGGTTCTGTCGGCGATAGAAGGAGTCGTAGGCCGCCTGGTCCGCGATGACGGCCTTCTCCTCCAGGGCAGCCAGGATGACGGCATAGTCTTCGGCCCGGTTCCCGAGCGGCATGAGTTCGACGAACCCCGCGTATAGCTCCTCGGTCTCCTCCAGCGGGGACCCCGGGTGAAGGCTCGAGTAGGTCCGAAACGCCACCGCGAAGGCTTCCCGCGCGCTGTCCGAAATCACGCCATCGAAGTCGAGTGCCAGTAGCCGCATGAGGTATGGATGCTAGCCCGCATTTTTCACCAGCTCGCTACTGCGGCCGCCTATCGCACCGCATCTTCGCGGCCTACTGCCGGATCGCCTCTCCGATCTCCAGCACTGCGGCGCCGCGGATGCGACCCTGCTTCAGGTCGACGAGCGCATCGTTCGCCCGTTCAAGGGGATAGGGGATGACGTGGGTGGCGATGGGAATCGCCTCCGCCAGGCGCAGCAGCTCCTCGCCGTCTTTCCGCGTGTTCGCCGTCACGCTCCGCAGCACCCGCTCCTGAAACAGGTGACGCTGGTAGTGCAGAGAAGGCACATCGCTCAGGTGGATTCCGGCGACGGCCAGTGTGCCGCCGCGGTCGAGGGCCTCGAGGGCGGGCGGGACGATCTCGCCGGCAGGGGCGAACACGATGGCCGCATCCAAGGGAGCAGGCGACCGGTCGTGGCTGCCGCCCACCCACGCCGCGCCCAGCTCCCGCGCCAGTCCGCGGTGGCGATCTCCGCGACTGAACACATAGACCTCGTTCTCGAAGTGGCGCGCGATCTGGATCACGATGTGCGCCGACCCACCGAAGCCGAAGATTCCCAGGCGTCCACCCGCTGCGACCCGGGACTGGGCATAGGCCCGGTAACCGATGATTCCGGCGCAGAGCAGGGGCGCGGCATCCCGGGGGGCGAGACCCGCGGGCAGCGGATAGACGAAGGCCTCGGGCGCCACGGTGTAGTCGGCGTAGCCACCGTCGACCTCCCAGCCGGTGAAGCGCGGCTCGAGGCAGAGGTTTTCAGCGCCCCGCTGGCAGAAACGGCAGCGTCCGCAAGCGCGGTGGAGCCAGGCGACTCCCACCCGGTCCCCTTCGCGAAATCGCCGCGCCTCCGCCCCGCAGGCGTCGACGATCCCCACGATCTCATGGCCCGGAATCACCGAAGGTCGGCGGGGCTCGAGGTCTCCCTCGACCACGTGGAGATCGGTCCGGCACACACCGCACACCTCCACCCGGACGCGGACCTCGTCGGCCCCCGGCTCCGGAACTTCCCGTTCGACCTGGCGCAGCGGCCCCTCCTCGGCCGGCCGGGGAGTCTCCACCAACATCGCCCGCATACGGACCTTTTACCACGCGAAGCGGCCGCAACGTCGGCCAATCGCCCCGGCCGGCGGCGGCACCCGGTGTGGGATGGCGAAGCTTGCGGAGGGCGCTAGCGAGAGGCCAACGACCTCCCCCGAACCGTCACCACCGGCTCGGTCTCGACCAGGCCGAGCCCGTTCTGGATCCCCGCGAAGAGGGCTCGCACGTCGGGGTGGAGCTCTTCGAGGCGCATCGCCCGGGCGATGCGCCCGGGCGCGACCGGTCGGCTCAGGAAGCGCGCCAGCGGTCCCTTGCGCCCGAGCAACTGCTTCGCGTCCAGATCCCGCAGAGCCCTCTCGTCGTCGAGAGCGGGGAGATGAGCCCGCATGAGCCGATCGAAGTGGCCGTCGTGGTCCCGAATCCCGAGCCCCCGCCGGATGGCGTCGGGAACCAGCAGGTAGCTCTCGATGTGACGCCGGCCCCAGGTAAAGAACTCGAGGCCCGGCTCGGAAGCGGGCTCGGGGGTCTCTTTGCCATCGCGGTCCAGCACGCAGATTCCGCGAGTTGCCGACTCGCGCCGGCGAAGCTCACGGAGGTGCTCCGCCGCCCGGGCGGGCTGGCGCCCCCCCAGGATGACCGTGGACGCCACCAAGTCTCCCCAAAGCCGGGGCGAGAGCCGGCGAGCCCAGGCGCCGAGGATGTCGCGATCTCGGGGCCCTTCGACGTAGACGAGGAACCCGAATCCGCCCCGATCACCATCGTTGGCGCCCTCTTGAACCGACACCACGCCTCCGAAATCCATCTCTTACCGGGGAGTCAGGCAGCCTCGATACCGAGACTCTAGCCCGCTCCCATCCCCGCCGTCAGAGCCGTGGGGCCGGCGCCAAGGTGTGATCGACCGCCCACTCATGGGGCTTGGAGGAAGTGAGAAGGCGGAGTTACTCTAGGAAGGTGATCTCGATACTGATCGCCGACGATCACGGGGTCGTCCGGGAAGGTCTACGACGGCTCCTCGAATCCGAGCCGGACATCGAGGTCTGCGCGGAGGCTTCGGACGGCCGCGAGACCCTCGAGCTGGTCGACAAGCACAATCCCAACTTCGTCATCCTCGACATCTCGATGCCCCGCCTGGGCGGCCTCGAGACCCTCGAGAAGCTGAGAGCCGAGCACCCGGCGGTGAAGGTCATCCTGCTCTCGATGCACGGGGACCCGGCGTTCATCCAGAGCGCCGTCACTCTCGGTGTCGACGGGTACATCCTCAAGAACGGGCGTGCCGACGAGGTGATCGCCGCGGTGCGGGCGGTGATCAAGGGGGGCAGCTACTTCAGCCCGCCCGTCGCGCGAGAAATCGTCGACCAGTTGCGATCGCCCAGGCGCGGCAGCGGCGAGCCTTTCACCACGCTATCGGCCCGGGAACGCGAGGTATTGCATCTGATCGCCGACGGCCTGTCCGCCAAGGAGATCGCCAGCCAACTCGGCATCAGCACCAAGACCGTCGAGGCCCACCGGACCAGCCTGATGCGCAAGCTCGGCGCCCGCAAGGCGACGGAGTTGGTCCGCTACGCGCTCCGTCACGGCCTGGTCGAGCCCTGATCCGCATTTCTCACCAGGTCGGTCCGCGGCTGCGGGGTGTTCTCGGTCAGGGCTTCTCGACCACGGCGAGTGCTTCGACGTGGGGTGTCTGCGGGAAGAGATCGAAGCCCATGACCCGAACGAGGCGGAAGCCGCCTTCCTGGAGGGACGCCAGATCCCTGGCCAGGGTCGCTGGGTCGCAGGAAAGGTAGACCAGCCTGGCTGCATCGAGGGCGGAAGCCACCCCCCGGGGCAAGCCAGTGCGAGGCGGATCGAGCACGATCACGTCGGGCCGGAGGTGCCGCAGCGGCGCATTTCCGAGGGCGTCCTCGACGGGCACGCCGCGGACCTCCACGGATTCGATGCGCGCAGCGCTCAGGTTTTCGCGCAGATCGCGAACCGCCCGAGGATTGGACTCGATGGCGACGAGGCGCCGAAAGCGGCGGGCCAGCCCCAGCGTCAGGAAGCCCGCACCCGCAAAGAGCTCGAGAGCCAACTCTCCCTCCCCCGCCGCCTCGTGCACGGCGTCAGCCAGATCCGCCCGAAGGGCGACGTTGGCCTGCGAGAACACCCCCGCGGAGATCGCGACCGAGCCCCCGGCGAGCCGGAGGTGAATCTTCTTCTCCCCCCGCGTCCTCCCCTCCGGAGCCAGGAGGGAAACCTCGCCAGAATCGCCGGCTGCCAGCTCCCACTCACCGCGCGGCGCCTGCGGATCGCGGGCGAGCGCTGCCAGGGTGGCGTCCAGCTCAGGCACCAGGACCGGGCAGTGCACTGTGGGACAGACCCGATGGGAGCCCCGGCGCCGGAACCCGACCCCCGCTTCCTCCACCACCACCCGGGCGCGGCTCCGGTAGCCGTAAGCCATCGGCGAACCGCGCATCTCGATTTGCTCCGGAACTGCGGCGAGCTTCCCGATTCGCGTCAAAGCGTCTCTCAGGATCCCCCTCTTGGCCTCCAGCTGGGCGGTGTAGTGAAGGTGCTGCCAAGCGCAGCCGCCACAGTCCCCAAAGACCGGGCAGAGGGGCTCCACACGAGAAGGCCCGGGCGTGATCATCTCGATCACCGAGGCGCGGAGATAGCGGCGGCGCACCTCGGTGGTACGCACCCGAAGCCGATCTCCCGGCGCGGAGAACGGGATGAATGCGACGCGCCCGTCCGGGACGCGCCCTACCCCGTCCCCTCCAGCCGCGAGGCGTTCCACGTCGAGCTCAAGGTCGCTGGGCCGAGGCATCGTCGCGGTGGAGGTGGACGGGAATCGACTTCTCCGGGTCCCACAGCGAGGACGCCAGGCGGTCAGCCAGACCGTACTTCGCAGCCATCGCCTGGTTGACGACGCGCCGCACTTCCGGGTCGCCCACGGGCCCGGCGAAGAACGACTGCCTCGCCTCCCCCCGACGAAGCTCCACCTCGGGTTGATTGCGGATTCGCGTCAACCACCTGGCCTCGTCGAAGTGAGCGCGGAGGTAGAGCTCTCCCCCCTCCTCGACCACCCAGAGCTGGGTCGTGTACCGATCACCGTCGGCACCCCGTGTAAAGAGGGTCACCACCTCGCCCTCGTCGACGAGCAAGCCGCCCGCCACCATCGCTCCGATCAGGAGGCCAATGATGAGCATGGCATTTCGCACGGCCCGGGACTCCCCCCGCAGTGATTCCCTTCTTTATGCTTACCATGGCCGCAGCCGTGGGGCCCGCCCCCACCGCAAGGATTTGGGAAATCTGGGAAGGTGGGGAGCGATCCGCCGAGATCCCCCGGCCGCTGGGCTGGGCTAGGTGGCCTGGTGAGGGGGGAATCCCAGTGCCTCGAGGTCCCGACGCAGCTGGCTCCCCGGCTCGAGAAGCCCGCGCAGAGCGCGAACCGCCGGTCGCTCCCAGCGGTTTTTCGGAATCGCGAAGTCGTAGTGCTCGGCCTGCAGGAGCCGGAAGCGAAGGCCGCTCTGCCGCGCCACGGTCTCGATGGTGACGCCCCAATCGGCCCGCTTCTGGAAGACGGCCGCCGCCACAGCGTAGTGGGAACGGGGCTCATAGGGGTATCCGGGCGGGCGGCGGTCGCCGAGCAGCCGATCGATGAGAATCCGCGTTCCAGCGCCGCGATTCCGGTTCACCATGCGGAGCGCGTCGTCCTTGATGAGCTCCTCGGTCTCCCGCCGTTCGTCGGGTCGGGTGACGACCCCCTGCATCCGGGCGTAGCCCGGCAGGAGGCGAAGCCCATCGTCGAGGAACGGCTCGTTGTAGAGCCCCGTCTCCTCGTCCAGCAGGTGGATCGGCGCCACGTCGCACTCACCCCGACGCGCCGCCGCGAGCCCACCTTGACTGCCGACTGCCATGACCTTCACGGCGAAGCCCTCGCGGGAGAGAGCACCGGCGATCACGTCGAGTCCCGCACAGTGACTTCCGATCACGACGAGATCGGAGATCCGGAGCTCCCGGCCGATCAGGTTCACCTCGACCTCGGTCTCCGCCTCGACGATCTCGGTGTTGCGCGCGATGCGCGCGAACCCGTCGGCCCGGCTGAAGGCCGTCACCGATCCACTCCCCTTGCCCATGGGATACGCGGAGAGACCGCCCTCGGGGCGGCTGACGAGACCGACGAGGAGATACTCGACCCGCCCGCGCTCGGAAACCGCGCGGACAGCCAGCCTCGCGCGCACCGCCTCGCGGCGGTCCCGGGGAAGACCGGCGAACTCGCGGAGCACCGGAGCCACGAACTCGTGGAAGGTGAAGACGGCGGAGGTGGGGAAGCCCGGCAAGATCACCACGGGCTTCGTGCCTTGAGCCGCCAGACAGATCGGCTTCCCGGGCTTCAGGGCAACACCGTGAACCAGGATTCCCGGTTCCAGCTCGCCGACCACGCGCGCGTTCAGATCGCCCTCCCCCTTGGAAGTGCCACCGGAGAGCAGGACCAGATCCGCGAGATCGAGGGCCTCCGCCAGCGCGCGACGCAGGACCGCCTCGTCGTCGCGGAACGCGCCCAGGATGTGGGGATCACCGCCGATTTCGCGCACGGCATCGGCCAGGATCCGCCCGTTGCTGTCGTAGACGAGACCCGGGGACATCGTTTCTCCCGGCTGCACGATCTCGTCGCCGGTGGAGAGGATGGCCACCTTCGGTCGACGCACCACCGGGATCCGTTCGCGACCGATCGCCGCCAGAACCCCCGTCTCCCGGGAAGAGAGCCGAGTGCCGGAGAAGAGCACCGTCTCGCCGAGTCCCATGTCGGTGCCGGCGAAGGAAACCGCTTCGCCGGGAACGCAAGCGCGGCGCACCACGACGGTCCGGTCGTCGTCTTCGAGATCGGTATGCTCGACGGGAACCACCGCGTCGGCACCGCGGGGAAGCATGCCACCCGTCGCAATCGCGCTGGCGGATCCGGATTCCACCTCCTGCTGCGGTGCCACGCCAGTGGGAATCGTCTCCGCGTTGCAGCGCAGGCGGACCGGCTCCTCCTCAGAGGCTCCAAAGGTGTCCTCCGCGCGGACGGCGAATCCGTCCATGTTCGAACGGTCGAAGCCGGGAACGTCGATCTCCGCGCGGATGTCTGCGGCGAGAACGCGGCCCAGTGCCTCCTCCAGGGAGGCCTCCTCGCTGGCCAGGGTCTGCACCGCGATCCCCTCGCGCCAGCGGCGCTCGGCCTCGTCCCGATCCAGGACGTCGAGGAACTGCCGCTGCCTCACGGTGGCACCTCGTCGTAGAGCAACACCTCGACCTCCTCACCCTCGGGCATGCCCTCGCAGCCGCGGGGAACGATCACCGCTCCGGCGGCCCGGACCGTGGAGGAGAGGATCGACGCGCCGGAGGTGGCGATGGGAGCCACCGTGCCCTTCTCTACGGCCACGCGCACGTAATCCACCCTCCCGATCGCGGAGCTGATCTTGCGTGCCAGAGGCAGACGCACGCGGCGGTGGGGCCATCCCAGCGGCAGCCCACCCATCGCGCGGATCGCGGGTCCCGCGAAGAACTCGTAGGCGCAGAGGCAGCTGACGGGATTGCCGGGCAACAGGAAGACGAACCGGTCCCCCTCGCCGCCAGGAAGGCGGCCGATCCCCGTCGGACTCGAGGGGCGCATGGCGATGCCGTGGAAATCGAGTCGGCCGAGCTCGGCCACCAGCCGCGGCGCGTGATCCTCCTGGCCTACGGAGCTTCCGCCGGAGACCAGCAGCACGTCTGCGACGGAGTCATCGAGGGCGGCGCGAATCACCTCGGCGCGGTCGGGCAGGATGGTGTGAGGGAGAACCTCGCCTGCGTCCCGCTCGACGAGAGCTCGCAGCACCACCGAGTTGCTGTCCGCGATGCGGGCGCCTTCGGGCCGGCTCCCCGGCGGCAACAGCTCGTCACCGGTAATGAGCAGCTCTGCCCGGGGCCGCCGAATACAGGCGACGGAGGAGACGGCGATGGAGGCGAGCAGACCGGCGTCCTGGGGACGCAACCGCCGACCCGCCTCGAGTACGAGAGCTCCGGCGCGGATGTCCTCGCCGGTGGCTCCCACGTTCTTCCGGGGCGCCACCGCGTCGCGAAGCTCGACGACAGGATCGAGTTCCTCGCAGACCTCGGCCATCACCACCGCGTCTGCACCTTCGGGCATGGCGGCCCCGGTCATGATCCGTACCGCCTGTCCCGCCTCCACCCGCCCGAGAAAAGGCCGACCCGGCAGAGACTCGCCGATCAGGTCGAGGTGCAGGGGGTCGTAGGACGATGCGCCGAAGCTGTCCTCGCCGCGGATCGCATAGCCGTCCATGGCGGCACGGGCGAAGCCGGGGACGTCGAACTCCGAGCGCACCTGCTCGGCGAGCACCCGGCCCACGCAAGCGAGCAGCTCCACGGGCTCCGCTCCGAGGCGAGCGACTGTCTTCGCGAGAAAGGTCTGCACCTCCTCGACATCCGCCCGTTCGGCGAATCCCTTCATCCGGACATCACGCATCTTCGCCCGGTTCTAACCTATACAGCGGGCAGGGAGAAGATGCCCCCCTTCCCAGGGCTTTCGCGGGCGACGCGATCGCCTACCCAGAAGCTTTCGAGGCGAACAGATCCTCCCGAGCGGGCATGCGCTGCTTGGCCGCCTGAATGATCTCCCTGGGCACGTCGAAGACGGTCGGCGGATTGCCGATGGCGTCTTGCTGCATGCAGTCGGCGAGCTTGTCATCGGCGTCGGTGAATCCCGCTCCGTCGTTCCACTCCCACTCGTCGGAGAGGCACTGCCAGCCGAGGTCATGGATCGCCTCGCGGCTGACCGGGGTCCCGTAGAGCGCCGCGTAGAAGCCCCGTATGTCGTCCAGGGAGGTCTGCAGAAACTGGCAGAAGCCCGACGAGTCGCACACCGCGTTGACGATCTGCACCTTCTGGGACTCCCAGGCCATCTCTTCGGTGGGGAGACCCGGCTTCACCA
>Ga0255053_10000908_pt1 | contig 16254 bp, 9 predicted proteins | sample JV7_2_22_MG_FD_188635 | JGI IMG/M metagenome (GOLD analysis project Ga0255053, IMG submission 188635) | Seawater microbial communities from Jervis Inlet, British Columbia, Canada - JV7_2_22 | ecosystem: Environmental > Aquatic > Marine > Inlet | place: Canada: British Columbia | collected...
AGCGGGGCGGGATTATGTGTCAGAGCACTGAACCACACATTGTCGGCTTCGAGAATCGTCCTGCGTATCGCGTGCTGGAATTTCTGTCCGACCGTGAATTCCTCAAAATATAGTCCTGGCATGCGTCGTTTCCGTTGTTGACCGTAAGCGCATGATAATGCCAGCCAGGCGGGAATAAAACTGGATATCAGGCGGGCGGTAACGACTCGACCAGTGCCTCCATGCGTCGAAGCAATGTTTTATCAGGAAGCTCACCGACCGCTGCACCCAGGTTATCCAGCATGTTTTTCGGTTTGCTGGTAGCCGGCGTTACTGCCGTGATGGCCGGGTGAGCAGCAACGTATTTGATGAAAAATTGCGCCCACGAATGTGCACCAAATTCTGTCGCCCACTCCGGCACTGTGCGACCCGTCACGCGACGCCACAAGCGCGTACGGCCGAACGGTACATAAGCTAAAACGGCGATGCCGCGGTCCTGTGCCAGCGGCAATATGATCTCGGCCGACTCGCGGTTATCCACCGCGTAATCCACGCCGATGAAATCGATCGGCTCTGCACGCATTACCTGTGCAAGGTCCGGATAGCGACTCGTCCTTGTTGATGTCGTCCCGATATACCGCACCCTGCCTTCATCCTTGAGCTCTTTCAGAATACCCAGTTGCGTGGGGATGTCGGCCAGATTATGCACCTGGATCAGATCAATCGGGTCTTTACCAATTCGCTGGAACGACCGCTCGATCTGTCCGCGTGCGGCGGCCGGGTCAGCCGAGCCACCGCCGCGACGGGCGACGTTGACTTTTGTAGCCCAAAAGACTTTTTGGCTTGCGTCGAGCTCCTGCACGATCTTGCCCGCGACTTCCTCGGACGCGCCGTAGCCCGGCGCCGTGTCGAAAACGCTGCCACCATTCTCGAAGAGGACGCGCAAGACGTCCTGCAATGCACTTACGTCACCGCTACGAGCGACCGATGAAAATGTCGCAGAACTGCCTAACCCCACAATCGGCAACTCCTCTCCCGAGGAGGGAATGGCTCGGGTGATGAGGTTCCCGCCCTCGAGCGCCTCCAGCAAACCGGGCTGCAGTGTTGAAGCAACGCAGGCCAGAGCCGGGTATTTGAGGCAATCGCGTCGTGTAATCATGCCGTGGGTCCTCATGTTTTGCCGAGAGAATCACTGCTCCGTTTGTGAAGAAAACGAAGCGTCCGGAAAAGTATCCGGAGGGTGGCAATCTGTATTTGCAGGTGAGTAAATGCACCCGCAAGAATAATAATAAGGCAAATACAAAATCCTGGCTATTTCGTTATTCGAGATTCGGCAAAGACACCTGGCTCGGGCCGGACCCCTGCCCGGACGCGACACTATCAGCTACGTTTGATCTGGCCTCCAGTGAGTGCGAAGAAAAACACCAAGGCATCGAGCCGTTGGCCGGCAAACACGCGCGGCGACTTTCGGTGCGAACCGCACACGACAACATGTTGCCCTTCGCCGAACGCACCGAGAAATATATTGATTCACAGGTCAGCGCGGCAATGGACCTTGAGGACCTCGATGAGGGATCCGGTTTTCGAGTAACCGTTTTGTACGATGAAAGCGGGCACATTGCGCTGGTCGATCAGGTCAATACCGATGTCGTCCGGCGACGGATGATCGAGGCAGTAAGTACGAATTCTTTTCAGTCAGGTCCCCGATAGACAGTTGAAACAACAGGTAGTAGTCTGCACACCGATCAAGCGCTGAGTTCGTCGATATCCCAAGGCATTACATTACGGCAGATTGAGGCTCGAATGCATCTCGTCAGCAATATCGGCACCACAGCTCTCGCGTTCGTCATCCTTTCAGTAACATCGGGGTGTGCGCCATCCGATAGTGTTTCAAGCTCAGACGACACCGATCAGGTCGGACGGACGTCGCCTCTCCTGCGATACGGTGATCTCACGCCGCGGCCCCGAAATATCAACGACGAAGCACTGCAGCTCGGCAATATCAACCAAAAACTGACCATGCTTGGCGATGGCACGGCGAAAACCTGGCGGAGTTCCATCGAATTCAAGGGCAGGAACTTCGATATTGTAATAAAGCCAGATGAAACGCTGACCTCTGAGAAACTCCGCAAAGATATTCCTGTTCACCGTGACAATCAGCGGGCCGATGCCGCCTACCATCTTAGTCGGTTCGTGAATCTCGTCGACACGCCGGAGCATGTCATCCGGGACGATGCTCCGCTTGATTCAGGCGGCTCCAGACGAGGAGGGGCAGGTGTACAGATTTTTATCGCTGACGCGCACGGCGCATCGCCCGAAGACGTCGTCGCGGTGGAGTCGACGGGCGCACTGCTCGGCGAGCTGGAAGACATCGCCGTCTTTGATGTCATCATTGGGAACCTGGACCGCCACGATAACAATTGGCTATTCCGCGACAATCCCCGACCTGGTCAACGGCATATTGTCGCGATCGACCATAGCCACGCTTTTCCGGTTTCTGATGTCGGCGGGGGGACGTATAACATGATTGTGCGTTACCTCAAGTCTGCGCATAAAGGTCGTATATCACAACGCAATCTGGAAAAGCTGCACTCGCTCGTATCGATGCGGGAACAAATCGATGAGGTACTTGGATTGAATCTCGAGGATGTGGCGATCGAGATGATATGGTCCCGCGTAGCACTGCTCAGGCAGAACGAACTGGTCTTTATCCCGTAGGCAACGGCAATGCGGCGATGGTTGAATTTGTCTCGCAGTTACCGTGGCGGCAACCTGGCGTCTTGGGCGCTCATTGTAACTTCACTTGGATTAGCAAGGCCCATACCGTGCTCGCGGCAACGTTCACCGGCGCATTCGCCACGTACTCGTTGCCCGCATCGATGGTGCTGCCGGTAATGCTGACCTCATCCCCGTCCACCGCATCCGTCTTGGCCGCCGTCGCGTCCACGTCACTGAAGATCGTCGCCTCCTCTGCCACCGTGCAGACGTCGAGTACACAGGCCGCCGTGCTGTTGTTGACCCTGAGCGTAGAAGCCTGGTACCCAAAAAGAGGATCCAGCAGGTCCTGCACACTCACATCCGACTGGGCTCCCCCCCGATTGTTGAAGTAGATCAAGAACTTCACCACTATCCCCTCCGGCACTGCATCGCCATCCGAGATGGGTGTTCCATCCGCCAGGAAAGCCCGTTTCACCAGGGTGTTGGGCCCCAGGAGGGTGATGGTCTTGTCATCCGTGGCCGTCACCACGTCATCGTTGTCGATCTCGAGTTCCAGATTGTCCACCGGTGATGCGGCGGTAAAGTTGGTGAACTGGGCACCTGACACGGAGATGCTTTGGCCTGCATTCAGGTCCCCGGTCATATTCACCACCATTATCCGACCGCCATCCTCGTAGGTCACCGTGGCAGAGGCCTTGCTCGGGTTCGAACCACCGATGACCACGACGGTGATCGAGGTATCCCAGGTCATGTTGAAGCCCACGGGAATGCGGATGCGGATGTCGTTTAACGCCGTGATTCTCGCGGCCACCGTATCGTCGGTAACCGTGAATGTGCTGCTGACCGTCGACGGATCGCCCACCTGGAAGACCTGATTCGCGATCGAGGAGATCGTCGGCGGCCCACCTGTGATTGAGATAGTTTTGGTGTCGGTGGCCGTCACCACATCGTCGTTGTTTGCCTCGAGCTCCAGATTGTCAGCCGCCGACCCGGCAGTGAAGCTGGCAAAACCGAGGCCGGACACCGTGATGTCGTCACCACTGATAAAATTGCCGGTGACATCGAGTAGCAGGGTCTTGCTGTCCTCATAGGTGACCGTGTTACTGACCTTACCAGCCGCGCCACCACCGATGGTCGCGGTGGTGTCCCCGGTATCCCAGCTCATATTAAAGCCCGCGGGAATGCGGATGCGGATGTCGTTGCTCGCCGTGATGGTTGGGGTGGTGCCGTCGATCAACGTAATCGTACTGATGGCGGTCACGGGATCCTGATAACTGAACACCTGGTTGATGGCCGAAAAAATCACAGGGTTCACGGAGGCATCGATCGTGATGGTCTTGTCATCGGTGGCCGAGACCACGTTATCGTCGTTGACCTCCAGCTCGAGATTGTCAGCAACCGATGTGTTCGTGAAGCTGGCGAAGCTCAGATCCGAGACTGTGATCTGGTCGCCGGCGGCGAAGTCCGAATCCACGTCAAGGACCAGTGTCTGACCGCCATCCTCGTAGCTGACCGTCCCCGAGACCTTGCCGACCTGCGGACCGCCGATGGTTGCGGTGGTGTCGGTGGTGTCCCAGGTCATGTTGAAGCTTGACGGGATGCGGATACGGATATCTTTTTTCTTCTTGATCGTCGGCGTCACCGCATCATCGGTGATCGTGATCGTACTGATCAGGGTATCCGGATCACCCACCATGAAGGTCTGGTTGGCTGCCGAGGAGATGTCGAGATCGACCAATACCGGCGCCTCCACGTTGTCGCTGAACTCAGAGGTGTCGTTGCTGGCATCCCTTGCCGTGGCCGTTATGTCGTCTCCCCCATTGAGCCCCGACGCCAGCACAGTGACCACGATCGTGCCGCCGGCGCCATTGCCGTCGCTGCCTGCCTGGATATGGGGCCCGGAGGTGGCGCCGTTGTCGATGGCGCTCCCCAGGTAGAGATAGCCCTCGCCGGCGCCGCTCCCGTCGGCGGTGACCACCGGCGCCGCGGCGTTGTTGACCCGGAAGAACTCGATCACATCGCCGCTGGTGACGGTGGCCGTGACGGTGAAGTCCGACCCGGCAGCTACAACGGAGCTGATGGTCGGCCGCGCCTTGTCGTTGTTCGCGCCGCTGCCGGTGCCGACGCCGTCGGGTGATATGTCGATGCCGAGTTCGCCGTTCGAGTAGAGCGAGTTGGCGGAGATGAAGTTGTTGTCGCTGCCGGCGGTATTGAGGAAGATCCCGTCGCGCGTGTTGTAGGCGATGGTGTTGGCGGCGTTCGCTGCCGTGCCGCCGATGATGTTGCTGGAGGAGTCGGTGATGATTCTTATCCCGTGTAGGACGTTACCGAGATCGACGGTGCCCGTGGCGTTGGTGCCGATGGTGTTGCCCTGGACGGTATTGCCGGTCGTGGTAGCGCCTCTGATCTCGATGCCATCGCCTGTGTTGCCGCCGATCACGTTGCCGGCGCCCACGGCCGTGCCGCCGACGGTGTTGCCGCTGGCGCCACTATAGATGTATACGCCGTCGTCTGTGTTGCCGACTGCGGCCGTGGCAGTGGCATTGGTGCCGATGTAGTTGCCCTGCACCGTGTTGCCGGTCGTCGAGTTATCGATGTGTACGCCATCATTTCCATTGCCGCTGATGACGTTGCGCTGGGCGGCGGTGGTACCGCCGATGGTGTTGCTGCTGGAGCTGACCTGAATGCCGCGAGTGATGTTGCCGCGGGCGGTGGTGCCGACCGCGCTGATGCCGAGGTAATTGCCTTCGACCGTGTTGCCGCCGCTGGTTAGGATGTAGATGCCGTTTTCGAGGCCGTTGTTGACGGCGAACTCACGTACGGTGCTGCTACCGCCGCTGATCACGATGTTGAGGTAGGTGGCGGCGCCGTCGATCTCGATCTCGGGCCCGCGTGTGTTCGAATCGCTGCCGCTGTTCGTGCGCTGGGTACTGGCGTCGAGGGTGGTGCCGCTATAGGTGAGGGTCGGCAGGTCGGCGGCGGTGGTGATACGCCACCAATTATCGGCGCCGTCGACCTGGTTGGTGGCCACCTGCATGCGGAACTCGCTGGCGTTGGCGGTCGTGCCGCCGGCCGTGCCGATGGCGTTGGCGTTCTTGAAGAACTGCCTCAGGCTCCCTTGCTGGCTCTGGCTGGCGTCCAGCTCGGTGTCGTCCTCGACGTTGACGATCAGGTTGTAGGCAAAACCGAAGTCGACGCCGGTTTCATCGGCGCCGCTGACGGTGATGTTGACGTAGGTGTCGCCGGGGCCGGCGTCGTCGGCGGTATCGGTGTCATCGGCGGTGGCGCTCTGGCCGCCGTAGAGCGCGGCGCCGTCGGCCCAGGCCAGCTCCGCCAGGGGATAGGGCCAGGTGGCGGGAACGCCGGCCTCGAGCCCGCCCTGCGGCAGAGTGTCGGCGTCGCCGATCGTCGCCGCGCGCACACGCACCTTGTAGTCGCCGTCCGCCAATGAGAGGAAGCTGTAGTCGCCGTTGCTGTCGGTCGTGGTGCTGCTCTGGTAGACGTCGGCGGAGGTGTAGAGCTCCACGTCGACGTTTTCGAGGGCGAGATCGTTCGTGCCGCCGTCCCAGGTCGAGGCCGTGCCGGCGAAGTCGGCGTCCTCGAAAACGCGACCGGAGATGTTGTAGGTGCTAGGGGCGCCGCTGCCCAATCCGGTCGCCCACTCGATGGCCTTCTGCATCAACGTCTGGCCGTCGACGGTGAGCGAGTTGATATCGAATGAAGGTCCCCAGGGTAGGAAGACGCGACGTCCTGCGGCCGTGCCGGCAGGCTCCAGCGCCGCACCGACCTCGAGCACGACCAGTGTCCTATTCGCTGTGGCGAGCTGCTCTGCGAGGACCTGCGCGCCCGCGGCGATCGTCCCGTCGAGGTAGTGCAGTGGCTGAGCCGAGGACGCGATGGTCAGCGATCCCGTGCTGAAGGGAGAGGTGATGTAATGGGTGTTGTCCGTAATGTCGATCGCAGAGTCCGAGTAGTCCAACTTGGACGTCGAAAACCCGAACTCATCCGCGTTACCGCCCTCTTCTGTGAGGACCCCGATCGTCGCGGATGTGAGCTTCGTGTTTAGGTTGTTGGAGTTGATCGTCTCGGAGACATAGGCCGCGCCAGAGGTGGCCACAGCGGCGTCGAAGTTGGCCTGAGTGTCGATTGCCGAGATTGGCGCAACGGTGTAGCCCCAGGATTCCATCAACGTCTTCTTCGCGGCGTCCTGCGCGGTCAGGCTCGCCGCATCCGGTACCACCAGGAGGATCTCGCTGGGAGGATTGGTCACCTCCACGTTGTCGCTGAACTCCGAAGTGTTGTTGGTGCCATCCCTGGCCGTGGCTGTCAAGAAGTCCCCGTCATTGAGCACCGGCGACAGCACAGTGACCACGATCGTACCGCCGGCGCCATCGCCGTCGCTGCCTGCCTGGATGTAGGGCCCGGAGGTGGCGCCGTTGTCGATGGCGCTCCCCAGGTAGAGATAGCCCTCGCCGGCGCCGCTCCCGTCGGCGGTAACCACCGGCGCCGCGGCGTTGTTGACCCGGAAGAACTCGATCACATCGCCGCTGGTGACGGTGGCCGTGACGTCGAAGTCCGACCCGTTGGCTACGACGGAGGTGATGGTCGGCCTCGCCTTGTCGTTGTTGGCGCCGCTGCCGGTGCCGATGCCGTCAGGTGAGATGTCGATGCCGAGTTCGCCGTTGGAGTAGATCGAGTTGGCGGAGATGAGGATGTTGTCGCTGCCGGCGGCATTGAGGAAGATCCCGTCGCGCGTGTTGTAGGCGATGGTGTTGGCGGCGTTCGCTGCCGTGCCGCCGATGATGTGGCTGGGGGAGTTGTCGAAGATTCTTATCCCGTGTAGGACGTTGCCGAGATCGGCGGTGCCCGTGGCGTTGGTGCCGATGGTGTTGCCCTGGACGGTATTGCCGGTCGTGGTAGCGTCTCTGATCTGGATGCCGTCGATCCCATTGCCGGAGATGACGTTGCCGGCGCCCACGGCCGTACCGCCGATGGTGTTGCCGGAGGCGCCGCCGGCGATTTGAATGCCGTCGTTGCTGTTGCCGACCGCGGCCGTGGCGCTGGCATTGGTGCCGATGTAGTTACCCTGCACCGTGTTGCCGGATGTCGAATTTGCGATGCGAATGCCCCTGCTGTCGTTGCCGCTGATGACGTTGCGCTGGGCGGCGGTTGTACCGCCGATGGTGTTGCTGCTGGAGAAGACGCTGATGCCATGAAGGGTGTTGCCGCGGTCGGTGGTGCCAACGGCGCTGATGCCGATGTAGTTGCCCTCGATCGTGTTGCTGCCGCTGGTGAGCAGGTAGATGCCGTGTTCGAGGCCGTTGCCAATGGCGAACTCGCGCACGGTGGAGCTACCGCCGCTGATCTGCAGGTTGCGGTAGAGGGCGGCGCCGTCGATCTCGATCTCGGGCCCGCGTGTGTTCGAGTCGCTGCCGCTGTTGGTGCGCTGGGTGCTGGCGTCCAGGGTGGTGCCGGCGTAGGTGAGGGTCGGCAGGTCGGCGACGGTGGTGATACGCCACCAATTATCGGCGCCGTCGACCTGATTGGTCGCCACCTGCATGCGGAACTCGCTGGCGTTGGCGGTGGTGCCGCCGGTCGTGCCGATGGCGTTGGCATTCTTGATGAACTGCCGCAGGCTGCCCTGATGGCTCTGGCTGGCGTCCAACTCGGTGTCGTCCTCCACGTTGACGATCAGGTTGTAGGCGAACCCGAAGTCGACGCCGGTTTCATCGGCGCTGAGGGTGATGTTCACGTAGGTGTCGCCGGGGCCGGCGTCGTCGGCGGTATCGGTGTCGTCGGCGGTGGCGCTCTGGCCACCGTAGAGCGCGGCGCCGTCGGCCCAGGCCAGTTCCGCCAGGGGATAGGGCCAGGTGGCGGGGACGCCGGCCTCGAGTCCCCCCGCGGGCGGCGTGTCGGCGTCGCCGATCGTCGCCGCGCGCACACGCACCTTGTAGTCGCCGTCCGCCAATGAGAGGAAGCTGTAGTCGCCGTTGATGTCGGTGGTCGTGCTGCTCTGGTAGACGTCGGCGGAGGTGTAGAGTTCGACGTCGACATTTGCCAGGGCGAGATCGTTCGTGCCGCCGTCCCAGGTCGAGGCCGTGCCGGTGAAGTTGGCGTCCTCGAAGACGCGACCGGAGATGTCGTAACCGAGCGCTTCCTCGCTCCCCACGATTAGCTCGTTGTCTGCCTGGCCGCCCATGTTGGCGTGGGCGTACTTGATCCATTCGGCGGTTCTGATTGTGCTTGAGATTCTTATTTCATCCAAAATTCCGTCCGCGTTAGCGTCTCCAACAGCATTAGCACCCATGAATAGAGGTGTGGTATTAGTCATATCCCCTGCAGATGCTGAAATGTCACCAGTTCCATCAGAAATACCATCTAAATAATGAATAGCATTTCCATCTCTATCAGCACTTACTGCAAAATAGTGCCAACCTGTATCACTTATTGCAGTATCAGCGTCGATAGCAACGCCGGGGCCAGAATCTACTCTAATATCCTTTAGGTTATCCCCCTGCTGCCTCCAACGGTACCCATTTTCAGTACCACTAGCCTTTCCAAGTAAAACAGTGGTCTCGCCAAATGATTCTGCCTTAGACCATGCGGATAAACTAAAGTCACTTGTTCCTATGTCTAAACTATTGTTATCTCCCAGATCAATATAGTCGCTATCGTCTACTTCAAAATCAATACTTCCACCAACCTGTCCAGCTACTTGATCAGCCCCACTCAAGCCGCCCTGAGTAGTACCATCATTACCATTGGATGTACTATCCTTTATGTCTCCGGATCCGCCATCAATATCTGTTTCATTCAAATGCCATACCGCTACCCAATTTCCATCCGCGTTCCACGCGCCGGTGCCGTCGTCCTGGTCACCGCCGTCGTAGCCGTAATAAATCCAGATGGAATCATCCGTGGTCGTGGTGTCATCAGCATTGAGCGTGCCGATCTCAACCCACGTCTCCATGTTGACGTAGCTGGCTCCCTCGCTGTACGCCTCGTTCTGGAAGTCCAGTTGGATGCCGGATGAATCGTAGAATGTGTAGCGGCCGGCAGCGATGTTGTCCTTGTCCACGGCGTCGCCGTCCACGAGTTTGATCAGCAGCGTGAAGTTGGAGAGCGTCGAGTCCATGTTGTCGTTTTCAAGGGTTATTTCCCGCCGGTGTGGGTAGTTACTATCTCTCCAAGTCTCCGCCGCCTGTGCAGGCAGGGCCGTTGATAATATAATCAATGCCATTATCCGCTTAGACATATGACTTCCTCGCGGTAGGAGTAGCCGTTGCCGAACTGGGCTTCGGCGGGCGTGAAGATGCCGCTCAGAACGAGGAGCGCGAGGCCAAGGAACAGCCTGCTCCAGTCGCGGGGGACGAGAGCCAGGGAGTGGATTCTGGCGATGCCTCTCGCCGCATCCCTCTCTATGCCGATATTGGTGCGAATAACCGTTTTCTCCATGAAAAACATGGATATTCTGCTGCCCGATCGTCGTCCTAGCTAGGAACAATCTCTCAAATTCGCAACCTACGAAGACACTCCGGGCAAGGGGAAATCACGCTACAAAGCGGCCACTGAAGATACTCTACCTGCTGTCCCATTGAAGTCACGAAGGGCAAGCGAATTCAAGTCAATGGGACAAACGGGGCGCACAAGCGATTGACCTAAGGCAGAAACCCCTCAAGCGTGGCTTGTCAGATCTCGATTGCTGAAAAATGAGCCCGAACGACCGCTATAGACCTGCGATCTCAACCGGCTGGACTCCTATCGGGCCGGTGACCCTCAATCCAGAGCAAGTCCCGGTTGACACCGCGGAACAAACCACGCGACAACGATCTTGACACTCACCGCCGGTACAATCTGTAACCCATGTCTCCGGTTTGGACCCTTGGATGTTGGCGGAGAGGGTGGGATTGACTCGGTGCTTCCCTGCACCTCGCCCTCCGGGCGCACTGCGTGCGTCCAAATCTGCTCCTGCAGATTTGTCGAACAGGGTTCTCATCCAACACCCTCTTCCAAAATCCCAAAGACCCCGATGGGGTCTTTTGATTTTGGCGGAGAGGGTGGGATTCGAACCCACGGTACGGATAACCGTACTCTTGATTTCGAGTCAAGCCCGTTCGACCACTCCGGCACCTCTCCACCGACGGGTTGCAGATTCTATTCTTTTTTGGACCTGAATTGGCACGTTTGCGAGTAAGGAGCGGTGTACTAACAGTGAAATCAGGCTGCACCTAAGGTAGCCTATGGGCCTCATGAGGCTACACTCCAAGGTCACGCTATTCAGTGGCCGTATATAAGCTCATGATTTATAAGCGCAAGAACGACTGCCGACGCAATGAATTGCTATGGCGGGTTTTGGTCAAATAACAGAAGGTCCGATGCAGGACGCGCCGGATCTCTAAAAAGGAGATCAGATTTGCGCCTTTTGTTCTACACGCTGGTAGCGGTGCTCGTCGGTACGTGCTCTTCGGCGCCTTCTTTGCTCGATCAGGTAATCGAAGTTGGCGAGTTGCGCGTGGTCACGCGCGACAGCCCCACGACATATTTCGTTGGCCCCGACGGTCCGGCCGGGCCGGAGTTCGATTTGGTGCGCGGGTTCGCCAAGCAACTCGGCGTGACGCTGATAATCAGCACTGTCGACAACGTCTCTGAAATTTTGCCGCAACTGATCTCGGGCGAATCGCACATGGCTGCAGCAGGCCTCTCGATCACCAAATCACGGCGTGAATATCTGAGCTTCGGTCATCCTTACGACACCGTCGATATGCACCTCATCTACAAACTGGGCACCGGCAAACCCCGGTCGATTGAGGAGGCAATCGGCAGGTCGATCGAAGTGGTTTCCGGTAGTAGTCACTCCGACATGCTCGCGTCGTTGCGCCAGGTTTATCCGGAGCTGGAGTGGTCTGAGAATGCGGATGTCGAGGTTGCCGACCTCATGGAGAAAGTCGCACATGGCGAACTCGATTTCACGGTCGCGGACAGTACAGAATTCAACATTCAACGGCACTTCTATCCGGACCTGCGTGTGGCGCTTGATCTCGAGATTGCGGATCCAATCGCCTGGGCGTATCGAAAAGGCGATGGTGACAGGCTACTTGCACGGGCCGATGACTATCTGATCAAGGCGGAGCGTTCGGGTTTGCTTGCTCAAGTACGCGACCGCTATTACGGCCATACCAAGAAATTCGATTACGTCGGCACGAGAGCGTTCATCAGGCATTTCGACAGCCGGCTGCCCCGATATCGACCCTGGTTCGAGGAGGCGGGCGAACTGAATGGCGTCGACTGGCGCCTGCTGGCAGCGATCGGTTACCAGGAATCCCACTGGCGATCTCATGCCGTGTCGCCAACCGGTGTCAGGGGCATCATGATGCTGACCATGGCAACCGCGGACTATCTGGATATCGAGGATCGCATGGATCCGGAGGCCAGTATATTTGGTGGTGCAAGGTTTTATGCGCGCCAGACCGAACGAATTGCTGATAGCGTCGAGGAACCCGACAGAACCTGGATGGCGCTTGCCGCTTATAACGTTGGCTTTAACCACATCAAAGACGCGCGTCAGATCGTCGAATGGCAAGGTGGCGATCCGGACACCTGGGTCGACATCAGCAAGGCATTGCCGCTTCTCGCCAAACGCGAATGGTACTCACGAGTGAAATACGGTTACGCGCGGGGCTGGGAACCGGTGCTGTACGTCAACAATATTCGCAGTTACTACAATATTCTTCGCTGGATATCGGCAAGTGAGTCACAGGAAGAAGAAGAGCCGGAGCCAGAGGGGTCGATAGAGCTGGCCAGTAACAACTGAGAAATCGCCCGTCAGGACAGGCGATTCTTCATTATCGTTTTGTGGCAAAGAATTCTTTCAGGATCGCCGAACATTCCTCTGCCAGCAGACCGCCGTTGATCTCAAGGCGGTGATTGAATTCTCTGACATCGCTCAAATCCAAAACGCTGCCAACGGCACCGGCTTTCGGATCGTACGCGCCAAACACCAGCCTTTGTATACGTGCCTGAATCATCGCGCCCACGCACATCGCGCAAGGTTCGAGCGTGACATACACCGTCGCACCGGTCAGCCTGTGATTTTTCTGACCTGCCGCGGCATTGCGGATTGCTACGACTTCGGCATGCGCGCTCGGGTCAGAATCCTGAATCGTTCGATTGAAACCCTTGCCGATGATATTGCCGGACCAGGCAACAATTGCGCCGACCGGAATTTCCTTTGATACCTTTGCCTTTTCCGCTTCAGCAATGGCGGCCCGCATCAAGTGAATGTCAGTATCGGCCCAGCTCATTCCCATTCTATGGTGGCGGGCGGCTTGCCGGAAATGTCGTAAGTCACGCGTGAGATGCCGTCAACTTCATTGATGATTCGCAGCGACACGTGCTCCAGAAACTCGTACGGCAGCCTCGCCCATCTGGCTGTCATAAAATCAATGGTCTCGACGGCGCGCAGTGCGATGACGTAGTCGTATCGACGCTCGTCTCCCATGACGCCGACCGAGCGGATGGGCAGGAACACGGCAAAAGCCTGACTGGTCTTGTCGTACAAATCGTTTTTTCTGAGTTCTTCGATAAAGATATTGTCGGCGAGCTGAAGCAATTCGACGTATTCGGGCTTTACTTCACCGAGTACGCGGACACCCAGTCCAGGCCCCGGAAACGGATGACGGAAGACCATCTCCCTGGGTAAACCAAGCTCCATACCGATGCTGCGAACTTCGTCCTTGAACAGTTCACGCAAGGGTTCGACGAGCCGCAACCGCATTTGTTCAGGCAAACCGCCGACATTGTGGTGTGACTTGATCACATGGGCCTTGCCGGTGCCGGCGCCAGCCGACTCGATGACATCCGGGTAGATCGTACCCTGCGCGAGCCAGCCAATGTCCTGGAGTTTCCCTGCTTCTTCTTCGAATATCTCGATGAACCTGCGGCCGATTATTTTTCGTTTTTCTTCGGGATCGCTTATTCCTGTCAATGCGTGGAAGAAGCGGTCCGCGGCATCAACACGAATGACATTAACGCCCAGGTGCTCCGCAAAAGTGTCCATTACCTGATCGCCTTCGTGGTAGCGAAGAAGGCCAGTATCGACAAAAACGCAGAACAGCTGGTCTCCGATCGCCTCGTGCAACAGTGCAGCTACGACAGACGAATCGACGCCGCCCGAGAGGCCGAGTAACACTTTTTTCGTGCCGATTTTCTCGCGCACCTGCGCAACTGCATCGTTGACAATATTACCTGCCGTCCAGTCTCCGGAGCAGCCACAGATGTCACGAACGAAACGATTGATGATCGTCTGGCCCTGAGGCGTGTGCGTGACTTCAGGATGAAACTGCACGCCGTAATACTTTCGCTGCCGGTCTTCCATAGCGGCAAGCGGCGAATTCGCGCTCTTACCTGTAATTGCGAAACCAGGCGGTACCTCTTTAACGCGGTCACCGTGGCTCATCCACACTTTGAGCAGCGGTTCCGACGCGTCTGGTGCATCGCTGAGGCCCGCGAGCAGCTCCGAGTCGAGCGGCGTTATTTCCGCGTAGCCGAACTCACGATGGGTAGATGCCTCGACTTTTCCTCCAAGCTGTGCGGCCATCGTCTGCATGCCGTAACAGATTCCGAGCACGGGGACGTCCAACTCGAAGACGGCTTGCGCGACATGCGGCGGGTTGTCGATGTTGACCGACTCGGGCCCGCCGGACAATACGACGCCGGAGGGCTTGAAGTTAGTGATAGCTTCCTCGTCCATATCCCAGGGATGAATCTCGGAATACACGCCGCATTCACGCACCCTGCGCGCGATCAGCTGCGTGTACTGGCCACCGAAATCGATTATCAGTACGCGATGCGCGTGGATATCGGCCTGAGCGTCTGAGGAATTGGGAATGGCCTGAGACATTTGTGCGAATACGCCGCAGATCGCTTACGGGTTGCTGCGGTAGTTTGGCGCTTCTTTGGTGATTGACACGTCGTGGACATGACTCTCACGCATGCCGGCACCGGTTATTTGAACGAACTTCGGCTTGGTGCGCATTTCTTCGATATCGCGGCTGCCGGTATAGCCCATCGCGGCTCGCACGCCACCGATTAACTGATGAACAATCGCGACCATGCCACCTTTGTAGGCGACCCGTCCCTCGATGCCCTCGGGTATCAGTCTCTCGAGCTCCTCGGTCGCGTCCTGGAAGTATCGGTCCGAGGAACCGTGGACCTGACCCATTGCGCCGACCGAACCCATGCCTCGATAACTCTTGTACGAGCGGCCCTGATACAGCTCGACTTCACCGGGAGATTCCTCGGTGCCGGCAAAAAGGCTGCCAATCATGACAGAGTGCGCACCTGCGACGAGGGCCTTGGCAATGTCGCCCGAGTAACGGATGCCGCCGTCGGAAATGAGCGGCACGCCCTTTTTCTTCAGCGCCTCAGCAACTTCGGCGACGGCCGAGACCTGCGGTACGCCGACGCCTGCAACCACCCGGGTCGTGCAAATAGAGCCTGGCCCGATGCCGACCTTGACGGCATCCGCGCCCGCTTCGACGAGCGCCAACGCCGCGTCCGCTGATACGATATTGCCGGCAATGACCTGCAGGTCGGGGTACTGCTTCTTGGTTCTTTTGACTCTGTCGATGACGCCTTTCGAGAAACCGTGCGCGGTATCGACGACCAGGACATCGACGCCGGCTTTTACGAGGCCTTCTACGCGTTCGTCCGTGTCAGATCTGGTACCGACCGCGGCGCCGACCCGAAGTGCGCCCCTGACATCCTTGCACGCGCGTGGAAAGTCACTCGCCTTCTGAAAGTCCTTGGCGGTGATCATGCCGCGTAACTCAAAATCCTCGGTCACGACGAGAACTTTTTCGATGCGATGCTGATGCAACAGCGACAGCACTTCGTCGTCGTCGGCGCCCTCCCGCACCGTGACGAGACGCTCTTTCGGCGTCATGACGGTTGAGACCGGCGCATCGAGCTGTGTTTCGAAGCGCAGGTCCCGTTGCGTGACGATGCCGATCGTTTCCTTGTCCTCCACGACCGGAACGCCGGAAATACTCATCGCACGAGTTAGCTCTATCACTTCCCGGATGGTCATGTCGGGCGAGACCGTAATCGGATCCCTGACGATGCCGCTTTCGTATTTCTTGACCCGCTGGACCTGGCGAGCCTGCTCCTCCGGCTGCATGTTCTTGTGAATAATGCCGATGCCGCCTTCCTGGGCAAGCGCAATGGCAAGCCTGGCCTCCGTCACCGTGTCCATGGCGGCAGAGAGCAGCGGAATGTTGAGCGTAATTTCCGGGGTCAGCCTGGTTGTGAGATCAACTTCGGGCGGCAGCACATCGGAATAGCCCGGCTGGAGGAGGACATCATCGAATGTCAGTGCTTCCTTGACTATGTGCATATGGGCCTAGTGATCCAACAAGGTTATATTGACGAGTTCAGCGAGTCGTGAAGCGGTTGCACCCAGAGGGCATAAAAAACCGCCAGGCGCGCCTCGCCGGTAATGGCGCGTCCTTGCCAAGAGGCGCAACACCGCGGACGACCGCTTCACGGCTCGCCCGAAGG
>Ga0255053_10000909_pt1 | contig 16220 bp, 9 predicted proteins | sample JV7_2_22_MG_FD_188635 | JGI IMG/M metagenome (GOLD analysis project Ga0255053, IMG submission 188635) | Seawater microbial communities from Jervis Inlet, British Columbia, Canada - JV7_2_22 | ecosystem: Environmental > Aquatic > Marine > Inlet | place: Canada: British Columbia | collected...
TTTATTTAGACTTCGTATTATTCATCAAGAACTAAATTATGGACTATACTTATACAAAAAGAATGGATTTTCGAATAATGAAATGTCGTGTACCACTTATCATACTCACATGTTCCCTCGTCGGTATGTCTGCATGTGTTTCACCCATGGTCATGCCTAGGGAGATATACGAAGGTGAAGCTGAAAGGCGCGAGGAAATCGTGGAGCAGGGAATGGGTCTTGTGGGAAGCAGAGATCTCTCTACGCAGAATGATGTATACAGAAACGACTGTTCTGGGTTTGTGGTTGGCCTGTACAGATCGCTGGGCTACGATGTGGATTTAAACTTCTATGAAAGCCGCTCTGTGGCTGAGAACCTGTTCAGAAATCTACGGGCACGGGGAGCGGTGTATACCGGCATGCGTCCAAAAAAAGCAGACCTCGCCTTTTACAGAAACACTGTTGAGAACAGTGGGAACAGGGTGACCCATGTGGGACTGATTGCGGATGTGGACCAGGAGGAAACTGTGCTTATCATACACTACAGCTCCAAGGGTGTATCCCTCATGCGGATGAACCTGAAGAACCCGGGTCTTCACAGGGACGATGCGGGAAATGTATTTAACGACTTTCTCAGGAAAAAGCCTCCCGGACCGGGTGATGTACAGCTTCTGAGTGGTGAGCTCTTCTTCATGTATGGAGACCTGTACACCTTTATCATGAATTGAGCTGCCTGAATATACCGTAGCCCAGGGGGATTGGGACATCATGGATAGAGTTGGCTATGCCTACAGGCTGCTCGGCATCTCAGTTGATGCTCCTCTGTCCGATGTGACCAAAGCATATCGACTGCTTGCAAAGAAGCATCATCCAGATTCGAATCCCGATTCAAAAGACACAGACCTCACCATGATGATGCGCATCAACGAGGCATATGAAACCATAAAGGGCCATATCGCCCAGGGTGGGAATGTGCAGAAAAAACCCGTACACCAACGTACGGCACAGAGAACCCCCCGGGAGGCTCCCTTTCGAAGACCGCAGAGACCCGATCCCCGGAAACAGGCTCGTGAACAAATCCAGAGAGAGCGCGAAGCGGTGAACCAGTTCTGGGAGCATCGCTTCGAGGAACGGAAGCGTGAGAAAGAGGACCTCAAATCCTTCCGTCTTCTCGGCAAACACCTCTTTGCAGTTATCTCAGATTTCTATGAAAAACGGCTTCACTATGAACATATACGCATCAGACCCCTGAACCAGATTGCCTATGAGGAGTTTCTCGGTAAGTATGAAGTGCTTATTGAAAAGAGCGAAAAACTTTCACGCACCGCTCGCTCCGGGGAATATAGGAAGAGGTTCAGGCTTACCTATGAGTTCATCCTTCTCTTTCTCGATCATATCGAGCAGCGTGTTCCTTCAGATGCTGAGCGACGGGCATCCACGCTTCAGCAGTTTAATGAGGCGCTCAATGAGTGTGACCATTTCCTGAGCAGTTTTTTCGAAAACCTGCAGTTTGACCAGGACGATATGGTAGCGGCGTTGAAGGGTGTGCTGAACAGCTTCGAAGAATTTATCAAAGCATATCCCGACAGCCCACTCATAGATTATGCCGATTCAAGCGTGGATGTGCTGCACAGTTTGTACAGGGCTTTTCTGAAAGGATGAAGCGGTTGATTATTTCAGCAACTCCGTGCTCGTCATTGTCATGCCTTGATACATAGTCGGCATGCTCCGACACATCGGGCAGGCTGTTGCGCATTGCGACTCCCAAACCAGCCCACTGCAGCATCCCGATGTCATTTCGATTATCACCCACTGCAATCACTTCATCGGCATGAAATTCATACCTGTCGCAGAGAAACTGTAAAGCCACCGGTTTTGAGCAGAGAGGGTTCAAAATCTCGAAAATCCAGAAATTCCATAGGGAAAAAAAGGTTTGGGCCGTTGCGATGCTGCCTCCCAGCCGCTTCTGAAGCGTGTCATCGAGCATCTCTGTTGTGGCTTGATCGCTGAACACACTGATGCGAATGACCTGCTGCCACTGCTGCCTGAGAAGGTTGTCCACCGTGACATTTTGTATGCCCGATCCCTTTGAGAACTGGTAGAAATTATCGACCAGCCCGTCAGGATTGTCTATATGCCGTTTCTCATCACTGGAGTAGACGACGGGGGTCTGCCCCAGCTCTTTTAGTATGCGTAAGCACCGGTAAATGGTATCCTGATCAAGGCTGAGCGTGCGGAGAACGCTGTCACTCTGTTTGATGAGAGCCCCGTTGTAGGTGATTGAGGGGTCTCCTGTATTCAGCTGCCTGATGTAGGGAGTGGCTGACGTGTAGCTTCGCCCTGTTGTGATGATGACACGAACCCCTGCCCTGGAAGCATCCAATATCGCACAGCGGTTTCTGTCGCTTATCTCCTCGTTGCTGTTCAGTGTGGTGCCGTCCAGGTCGAGGGCCAGCATTTTCCATTTCATGGCTTTTCTGTTTCGCTTCACCTTTCCCTCTATTTCGGTTTGAATGTATTATCGCTCTTGGGATACTATTAATAATAGCAGGGCAACCATTTTTCAAGATTATAAGTTATGTGTCCCCCTAGTTGTCGATACATTGAGTGATGGTACATAGAATGAGATTCTACAGTATACTCACAGCTGTTCTCATAGTGGTGCTTCTCACTCAACCCGTGTATGCACGCCGGAAAAACAGACAGCGTGAACTCGAAGCTTCAGTCTCCGAGGGGAGAGAGCTTTATGAGGAGATGTGCTACATGGGTGCCATTGAGAAATGGACCGATGTGCTGAAGGTGGACCCGTGGAATGAAGAGGTGAAAATTCTCATAGAAAAGGCTTTGAGACGGTATGAGGATCTCACCAGCCGTCTTGAAAAGGCGTATCAGCTGCTCGATGAGGGGAGATTGTCCGATGCCAGCAGGGAATTCAACTACATACAGGAGAACTCCAGTTCCAGGAACAGGGAGCTGAGCACGCTTGTGGAGAAAGGTCTTAAGGCCATTGAAGTGGCACGCCGAGACCAGCACTATGGTGGGCTCATTGCTGAAGGTGATCGCCGCCTTTCCTTTGAAGCCTTCGAGGACGCCCTTGCAAAATACGGAGAAGCTCTCCAGTTCTATCCGGAGGGAGAGGTTGCACCGCAGCGCATTGCTCTTACAGAACAGAGAATGATGGAAGCGGAGCTGGGCTTGATGCTCAGCGCACTTCGGGAAGAGGGTCGTACATTATTCCTTGAAGACCGGCTGAAAACCTCCAGAGCCAGGTGGGAGGAACTGCTCGAATTGATACCGGACGATAAGGAGGCCTCGCTTTTCATTTCAAAGATCGATTTCAAACTTCGGGAACGGGACCGGCTGCTCGAAATGGCAAAGGAGTACTTCGAAACCGGGATATACCTGTATGAAAATGGGAAGTATGAAGATGCAATCGATCAGTTTGAGAATTCAATTGCTATGAACTATCAGGTGAAGAAATCGAGACGATTCATCCAGGAGAGCCGAAATGCTATGCTGAAACTGGAGGAGCGTGAACGAGAAGCCAATGCGAAGCTTGTCGCACAATACCTTCGGGAGGGAATTAAGTTCTACAACTTGAACCGGTACCGAGACTCACTCGTACAGCTCAATCGAGGCCTCGAACTGGACCCTGAGAATACACAGATAAGGGAGTATATACTCAGAGACATCATTGCACTCAAACGGGAAGAGGAAAAGGCCGTTTCCCATACCTCCCCCTTCTACAAACTCGTGGAAAATCTCAAGCTTCTGGGAATAGAGGCGTATGACGCGGGTAATTACCAGCAATCTATCAAATACTGGGAAGAGATCCTGCTGATTTTCCCCTTTAATGAGGAGGCGAGGGTTAATCTCACCAAAACGCTGGGAAAAACCGATCCGGCTCTGCAGGAGGAAATCCTGAAGGGTATGTATCGGGACGCCAAGGGGCTCATCGGTCAGGGAAAAAAACGGGAGGCCAGGGTAAAGCTGGAGCTCATAATGGAGGTCAATCCTCAGTACAGGGATACAAAAGCACTGATTGCCCGGCTTGCTGAGCAGAGAAAGACCGAAGAACAGCAGCAGAAAAGGGTGATAACCGATAAAGACCGTCGTCAGGCGCAGCGCCTGTACAGAAAAGGGTTTGATCTGTACAGGAGCGAGAAGCTTGAAGAAGCAACCGCAGCTCTGCGTGAATCGCTGCAATTTGACCCTGAGTATGTGGATGCCAAGGTGTTGCTTGCCAGAAGCGAGTCAAAACTTCGTAATCTTCAGAAGGCAATGGCGGCAGATACCGCCGGGTCAACTGAGGTTGAGGATGAACTGAGGATCCGAATCAAGAAGCATTATATCGAGGGAGTGGCCCTCTATATGAACGGCCTCTATCAGGAAGCCGTATCAGAGTGGGAGGAGGTGCTCCGACTCGATCCAAATAATGAAAGTGTCAAGACGAATATCGAACGGGCCCGCAAGAGGCTCGAGATGATGGGTGTACAGAGCTGATCATGAGAAAGATCCCCCTCATATGCACAGTACTGTGCTGTCTGTTAACCACAACTGCCCTGGCCTATCAATGGGACAACCCTGCCTATTTTGAGCGGAACAGCAAGTCAGACTCCTATTCCGATGTTCGAACAATCGATGCAGGCAGCACCTTTCTTATATTCTTTTTAAAGAGAATGAAGGACAGTGCTGCTATACTCTGTTACCGGTCGACAGATCTTGAAAGTTACAATGGACCCCATCCCGTTGTCGAGGGGATTGAGGTGGGGAAGGGTTTTTACCCCCATTTCGATGTGGTCCGATGGGGTCAGAGCCTGTTTTTAGTCTGGAATACACTGCAGGGAAACATATATCTCATTGAGAGTGGGGACAACGGACAGACGTGGTCAGGGGCGAGGCAGGTTGCCCAGCCCGGCGTATACAGCTTTGATCCCTCCATTCATCTGAGTGGACGGAATCTGATACTTTTCTACCATACGGAGGGCGAGGGGAGGCGGGTGGACTTCTATTACACCTTCTCCTCGGATCGGGGCAAAACCTGGCGGGGGGCATACAGCGTGACCGGTGACTTTTCCGGTTCCTTCTTCCCCGTCATTCTCTTCCACAGCGGTCGATACTATGTGGCCTGGCAATCAAGGCCCCTGTCCGAACAGAGTGTTCCGGTGTTCGATGTGTATCTATCAGGCTTTGACAGGTTGGGAGGAGAATGGTCGGAGCCGCTGAATTTGACCCGCAGTGCAATTGGTGAGGACGAACGGCCGCAGGTGAGTGTCAAGGGGGACCGGCTGGTACTTGTGTGGCAGAGCGACAGGGAGGGAACACGGGGAATATACTATCAGGAGTTTGATTTCAAAGGTTCCCCGCTCATGGATGCTCTGCGATTAACCAGTTCCATTTCCAGCGCCCGGGAGCCACGTGTACTGTGGGCCCGCGACAACGTGCACGTCTTCTACATCGACGAGAGTACGGGCAGGGGAAACCTGTACCATATACGTGGCCGTGACGGGCAGTTCGAGAAGGGAGAAGCTGCCAGTGCGTTCGAGGCAAACGTTATTGATCATATGCCGTTTCATAGAGAAGAGGAGCTGTATCTGTTCTGGCATGATACGAAAGGGATTGCCCGTACAGGACCGGACCGAAGTGTCGCCACGCCAAGCATCAGGAAACCCTTCACCCCTTATATAGGGAGGCGAGGTCTTATCGTCCACTGGGACCAGCCAGAGGACCCTTCGGGGATCGAGGGGTATCTCTACGCATTCAACAGGGAGGAGAATTTTGAACCCGGAATTGTCAATGTCTCCTCCAGTATGCAAAGCGTCAAGCTCAGGGGTGATGAGGAGGGTGCATGGTATCTGCATCTCAGAGCAAAGGACAATGGGGGGAACATCTCACCCACCCTTACCGTACCCTTTAACGTGGATCTGACGCCTCCTCCACCGCCGGTTCTGTCGCAGCTCAACCTTGATGTGAAGGGGTATTTTGAAGGCGATTCACCAAAAGTTGAGTGGTCTTCCAGGGGCAAGGGTATAGTGGGCTTTAACTACCGACTCACCAGAAAAAAAGTAAACATCAGTAGTGCCCGTATACGAACTGCACGGAAGTACCGTCAGTTTCAATCCTTGGGGGAGGGGAACTGGCATTTCCAGATAGCCGCAATCGATGCTGCGGGAAATGTGAGCGATACATCTCGTCTGACCTTCAAGCTGAAAACTCCCGTTATTCAGAAAGAGGAAAAACCGGAGACCCTTTCGGCACCACCGTGGCTGGTTGGGAGATACCGTTTTCAGGCCCATCGTTTTATCAACACCCTGCTCTACGTGCTGCTTGGGGGCCTTCTTTTCATAACTTTTTACATAACCGCCGGAGCTATTGAGCGATACAGGGCGGTGAAAGAGGGAACTGTCATGGAAACCGGAGAAAAGGTCCGTTTCGGACTGCGCTTTAAATTCAGCCTGCTCATCGGTGTTCTGGTCCTGCTGTTGACACTCGGGATCAGCGCAGTACTGAGCTATTTCACAATCAACCATGAGAGACGGGCGCTCGCACAGCAGATGATCGAAAAAGCCACTCTCTCTTTAGAAAATATGGTCAACGTAGCAAGCGAAAGCATCATAGACAATGACGCAGTCCCTCTTCTCACCCAGATAGCAAAAACCATGGAAAACGAGGATATTGAGTATATCTCCGTGCTCGACGTGGGAAATCGCGTGTTCGCTCACTCAGACCTTGGCCAGCAGGGATCGGTGCTTAATGATGATTTCACAGCTCGGGCTTCCCGAAGTGTCGAGATGTTCATCGAGCCGGCCTTCTCACCCGATGATCTCGCCGACCAGTATCATCTCGCTTCGCCCGTGGTTTTTGCGGAGCAGAGAATCGGTACGGTGCAGATAGGCTACTCCACAAGAACAATCAACAGAACCATAGACGAATTGCGGCGCAGCAGCCGAAACTACACCATCATCATTACCATACTCACCATAATCGTGGGAGTGATCGGTGCAATCGTCATGGCGGCTGTCACCATCAGGCCGATTAAAACGCTTGCCCGTGGCGCCAACATAATTGGAGGCGGGAATCTTGAACACAAGATAGAGGTAAAGGCCCGCGATGAGATAGGCATGCTCGCCCACGAATTCAACCGCATGACAGATCGACTGCTCATCTATCAGCAGGAGATGGAAAAAAAGGCAAAGCTGGACGAGCAGCTGGACATTGCGCGGAACATACAGCAGAGTATGATTCCCGGGTCGGGCATTGAGAGCGAGAAACTGAGCATAGATGGATACTACAGAGCTGCTGCCGGTGTGGGGGGCGACTACTACGATTTCATTGAGATCGGCAATGGAGTCTACAGTGTCATTATGAGCGATGTGGCCGGCAAGGGTGTTCCCGCCTCACTCATGATGATAATGATTAGAACTATCTTCAAGTCGCTCATCAATTCGGGAATACAGGACCCTGCACGGGTGGTGACGCTTATGAACAGCACATTGTCTTCAGACATATCAAGCGACCGCTTTGCGACTCTTTTGTTTGGAACCTACAACCTGCAAAACGGGGTGTTCCGCTACACCAATGCAGGGTACGGTCCACTCATGATTTTCAAGCAGGACAAGGGTCGCTGCTTTCAGGTAAACCCACCGTCGAGCTCCATTCCCATCGGTGTCATGCCGGATGTGGAGTACTCAGAGGAGAAGCCTATTCGGCTTATGAGTGGGGATTCGCTGTACCTCTTCACCGACGGTATTCATGAGGCACGAAACTCAACCGAAGAAGAGTATGGCATGAGCAGACTTTCAACCTTTATCCCCGATGTTGCCGAAAAGGGTTCAAAGGACATTGCAAATTCCATTGTGGACGAGGTGCTCTCATTCATGGGTGACGCTGAACAGTTCGACGACATGACGCTCATGGTCATGAAACTCAAGTAAAGAATCAAATTGAGGAGAAATTATTTGCAAATTACTTTCCCTTTGATCTATACTTCTGAGTAACAGAGGACAGAGTATGGAAGAGATTACCATCAAAGATTCCCTTAAAATCACCCCCATGCAGGTTGGCGGTGACGGGAAAACTGTGCAGCTTATTCTGACAGGATATCTGGACACCTACAATTCGCCCGAATTCCAGACGCACGTAAATCAGCTTATCGATTTGGGCATAAACCGAATTATCTTCAACTGCAATGGTCTCAACTATATCAGCAGTACAGGCATCGGTGCCTTTACCGCATTTCTGAAAAACCTGAAACAGAAAAAGGGAGACATGGTGCTCTTCGGGCTTCAGAATAAGGTGCTCGATGTTTTTCAACTTTTGGGCTTCACAAAATTCTTTAAAATTGCCGATGATCTCGATTCAGCACTCGGAACACTTGAGGGCGGGGGCACGGGAATGCCCGCAGGTGGGAGGCAACCTGCAGGCGGTTCGGATGAAACGGGAGCACAGCAGAAGCTTGCATCCGCATTTCCTCTGGTATTCGAATGCCCCCATTGTGCAAAAAAACTGAAGGCTTCAAAGTCAGGAAAATACAGATGTTCGGGCTGCAGCGGCATTATAAAAGTTGATGAGCAGGGGGCGGTTGCAGCCGTATAAACGTGCTCGGATTGCTGGAGTGAGTTGATGAAAGACGAAAAGATTTATCTCGAATCGGATCTCATAAATCTCTCAAAGGCCCGAAACTTCATTTCCAGCAAGGCAAAGGAAGCTGGAGCTGACGAGTCAGACATCACCAAAGTGGAGATCTCTTGTGACGAATGGTGTGCCAATATTATCGAGCATGGCATGGGTAAAGATGATGACCGGGGATTCACCGTGGAATGCAGGAAAGAGAATGAAAAGTTCATGATTATCTATGAGCATGAGGGAGACAGATTCAACCCCATCGAACAGGACGATGTGGATATCAACGATCACTTCTCCCAATCCAAGGAACGGGGCCTCGGTATCTATATCATGAAGGAAATGATGGATGAAATCCACTATGACTATATTGGAGACCGCATTAACAGGCTCACCCTCGTGAAGTATGTCGGCTCGAAATAGATACCCGCTTATAGGCAACTGCATCTCTCAAAACCCTTACCAGGCCCCAGGCGTGGCATCTCCCCAATTCCGCTTGATTGCCCTTTGAAATATTATTACAATGTACACAGTTTGAACCAGCCTAGTGCGGGAGAGGGAAATAATGCCGAGAGAAATGGTACCGATGGATGGCAACACAGCTGCGGCCTATGTTGCCCATGCGGTGAATGAAGTTATTGCAATTTATCCGATTACACCATCCTCCTCAATCGGGGAAATGTCCGACGCATGGTCAGCCGGGGGGAGAAAGAATATCTGGGAAACCATCCCTTCTGTGACTGAGATGCAGTCAGAAGCCGGAGCTGCAGGAGCGGTTCATGGAGCACTGACCACCGGTGCCCTGACAACCACGTACACTGCATCGCAGGGACTGCTTCTCATGATTCCCAATATGTACAAGATAGCCGGGGAGCTGTGTCCGACGGTTTTTCATGTTACTGCTCGTGCAGTTGCCTGTCAGGCCCTCTCCATCTTTGGTGACCACTCCGATGTCATGGCTGTCCGTGGCACAGGATTTGCCCTGATGCCCTCTACGTCAATTCAGGAAATCATGGACACTGCCATTATTGCTCAGGCATCTACCCTGAAATCGAGAGTGCCCTTTCTACATTTCTTCGATGGGTTTCGCTTGTCCCATGAAATACAGAAGATCGAGCAGCTTACCTACGATGATATGAAGGAAATGATCGACGATGAGTATGTCATCGCTCATAGACTGCGGGGCCTCAATCCGGAAGACCCGAGTATACGGGGCACTTCACAGAACCCGGATGTGTTCTTTGCAGCCCGAGAGACAGTGAACAGCTACTATCAGGCTGTGCCGGGCATCGTTCAGGAGTATATGGACAAGTTTGCAAAGCTCACGGGCAGACAGTATCATCTCTACGACTATGTGGGTGCACCCGATGCCGACAGGGTCGTTGTACTCATGGGTTCAGGCGCAGAGACCATGGACGAAGTGGTGGATTATCTGTCCAGTAAGGGTGAAAAAGTCGGTGTCATAAAGATACGGCTGTTCAGGCCCTTCAGTGCAAAGGACTTTGTGGCGGCCATTCCCTCCACGGTGAAGGGCATAGCTGTTCTGGACCGTACAAAGGAACCCGGTTCTATCGGCGAACCGCTCTATGAAGATGTTCGAACTGCCGTTGGTGAAGCCATGAGTGAGGGATGGGTAGACTTTGAGGAGTATCCCAGAATAGTTGGAGGACGGTATGGCCTGGGTTCAGCGGAGTTCAACGCTGGCATGGCCAAGTCAGCGCTTGACAATCTGAAGGAGACAAAGCCCAAAAACCACTTCACCGTTGGGATACTGGACGATGTCACCAACTCAAGCCTTCCCTGGGACAAGGATTTTTCCACAGAGGGGAAGGGTGTACACCGCGTAATGTTCTATGGGCTTGGTTCAGACGGTACGGTCGGCGCCAACAAGAACACCATCAAGATCATCGCCGATGCAACCCCCAACTTCGCCCAAGGGTACTTTGTGTATGATTCCAAAAAGGCCGGTGCAGTGACCGTGAGCCATCTCCGCTTCGGCGAAGACCGCATACGGAGCACCTATCTGGTCAGCAAGGCAAACTTTCTTGCGTGCCACAAGTTCTCCTTTGTCGAGAAATATGATATGCTCTCAAAACTGGAAAAGGACGGCGTATTACTTCTCAACTCGCCTTTCTCAAAGGACTTGGTGTGGGATGAGCTGCCAGCCGAGGTGCAGGAGCAGATCATAAAGAAGAATATCAGCTTTTATATCATCAATGCGGTGGATATTGCCCAGAACCTGGGGCTCGGCGCCCGAATCAACACCATCATGCAGACTGCTTTCTTCATGATTTCTGGAGTCATTCAGAAGGACCGGGCAATTGAGCTTATCCGGGAAGCCATTGTGAAGTCCTATGGCAAAAAGGGCCAGAATATCATTGACATGAACATGAAGGCGGTTGATGCGGCTATAGATAGTATTGAAGAGGTGGCATACCCAAAGAAGGTGACGTCGAAGAAGAAGATGCTCTCTCCAGTTCCCGATTCTGCCACTGAATTCGTGAAGAATGTGACAGGTGAGATCATTGCCGGTAGGGGCGACAGGCTTCCCGTCTCTCTTCTACCCGATGACGGCACCTACCCAACGGGTACCACGAAGTATGAAAAGAGAAACATCGCCGATCAGATCCCTGTGTGGAATCCAGACCTCTGCATACAGTGCGGACAGTGCTCACTGGTCTGCCCCCATGCGTCCATACGCATAAAGTTCTATGAAGAGAACATCCTGAAAAAGGCACCACAGGCCTTCCAATCTGTGAATGCGCGGGCGAAGAAGATGAAGGGTATGAAGTTCACCGTACAGGTCGCACCGGAAGACTGCACTGGATGCAGGCAATGTGCCAATATCTGCCCGGGTCAGAAGAAGGTGGATGGAGAACCGACCGGTGAAAGGGCACTCATGATGCAGCCCCAGATGCCCCTGCGAGAGCAGGAGGCTGAAAACTGGGAGTTTTTTCTCAGCATTCCCAACACTGATTCCTCGCTTATGCCTCGAACGTCCATTGTTGGATCGCAGCTTCTACCCACGCTGTTTGAGTTTTCCGGTGCCTGTGCAGGCTGCGGTGAAACACCGGTAGTCAAGCTGATATCACAACTCTTTGGAGATCGGGCCATTATAGGCAATGCAACGGGCTGCTCCTCCATATATGGTGGAAACCTTCCCACCACACCCTATACCACACGCGATGACGGCAGAGGGCCGGTCTGGTCGAACTCTCTCTTCGAGGATGCTGCAGAGTTTGCAATGGGCATGCGTCTCAGTTCCGACAAACTTCAGCAGCATGCACTGGAGCTCGTGGAGAAGGTTATGAAGGAGAAAAAAACCGGTGTGGACGACTCGCTCCTGAAGGGGATTCTTCAGTCGGATCAGGCAACACCGGAAGAAATAGAGGCCCAGCGCCAGCGCGTTATCAAACTGAAGAAATCCCTTGAAAAGACTAGTGACATCGAATTGAAACTCTTGGGCAGTCTGGCCGATTATTTGATCAAACGTTCCGTATGGGCATTCGGAGGAGACGGCTGGGCCTATGATATTGGATATGGTGGTGTTGATCATGTACTCGCATCTGGACGGGATGTAAACATCCTGGTACTTGACACGGAAGTCTATTCAAATACGGGCGGTCAGATGTCGAAATCCACTCCAATTGGAGCGATTGCACGTTTTGCCGAGGCTGGAAAGCCGATGGGAAAAAAGGACCTCGGTCTGATGGCTATGACCTACGAAAGGGCCTATGTTGCACGCATTGCTATGGGGGCCAATATGAATCAGGCAGTCAGGGCTCTCAATGAGGCGGATGCCTATCCTGGACCTTCAATGGTTATTGCATACACCCACTGTATTGCCCATGGCATTGATATGTCCAACGGTATTGAGAATCAGAAAAAGGCGGTGAAATCGGGACACTTCCCGTTGTACCGCTTCAACCCGATGCTTGCAAAGGAGGGCAAGAATCCCCTATCCCTTGATTCAAAGGAACCTTCTCTCGACATAGGTGACTATATGTACGGCGAACTCAGGTTCAGGGCTCTGAAGCAGACCAATCCCGAGAAAGCCATGGAGTATCTCGAAACTGCTCGAGCTGATGCTTCCAGACGTTACAAAATGTATAAACATCTGGCTGAGATGAGCTACTAGAGGAGAAGATATACGCTGAACGAAATACCAGCACTGCAAAAACTTGAACGTAGCCTGCAGCAGGATGTGTCCCTCCTGCGTTCCCGTAAAATGAATTGACCTTTTGAGTTAGCTGCGATAAGGTTAGGAAAATGGTGCTCTCCATCTGAGTGGAGCACGGGAGGGGAATATGGGTTACTGGCCCTTTGTCACCATATTTATATCTCTCATTCTCATTCTCTTCTTCCGCAGACTTGACAAAAGAACGATCAACTTCAACAAGTTCAAGAAGTACGCTGATAAACTCTCAGAAGATTTCAATCTCTTCCTCCAAACGAAACGGGAGGAGCTTAAAAGCCAGACGGGCGAGCTCGAGGCGGTGGTGCATCGGGCTGAGGCCCTTCTGAACAGCATCGAATCATCCAACGACAATCTCGGGAAAAGCAGTGCTCAGCTGCAGAGCGAGCGCATTGAGCTGGAGGGGGTAAAACGAGAGCTGGAAAAGCTGAAGGGATTGAAGGGGGAGATATCGGAAGAGGTGACAAAACTGGGCAAGAGCCTGCCCTCTATGAAATCGCTCTCCAAACAGGTTGACAAGATAACCATAGATATTGCTGAAAATGAAAAGGCGCTGAGAAACGCATCTGCCATCATTCCTACCATTGAAAAGAGGGTTCAGGAAAGATCTGACAAGGCACTCGAGGAGATTTCCGGCATACTTGCAGAAGAGGCACGTGCTAGAATGGGTGGCATCATCGATGAGTACCGTCAGGGCCTGGAGATGCTCTCACAAACGGGGGCCTCGGGGCTGGAGAAGTTCAAACGCGAAACCCAGGACATCATGACCAGGGCCAATAAAAGTATCGCTGGCTTTATGGATGCGGTTCAGAACTGTAATGACAGAGTCAAGGGGTTTGAAGAGGGCAGGCTGCTTACCGTTGAGCGAAAGATCAACGAGCTTGGCGACCTTGTAAGCGAGGCGCACAGGAAGATCGAAACGGTTGGTGGAGAAGCGGTCAAAAGCTTCCTGGGAAGGGCGGAGGAAGAGTACCAGAAGTATGCCGGTCTTCTCGAGGAGAATCGTGAATCGTTGAAAGCCGATATCTTTCAGAAGGTTGAGTCACAGGCAAAGGATCTCTCCTCCTATGTGACGAGGCTCGAGGGAAGGGTACAGAACCTGCTTCAGAGCATCAAGGACGAGACAGACAAGTACGGTGCAACGTTGAGTCTGAATGCAAAGGCCCATCAGAGTGAGGCCGAAATGCTGAAGGAGCGGGTGGTGGCCGAGATCAACGAGGAGGCCAACAGGAACCTGCTCCTCATAAAGCCCATCGTTTCTGAGATGAACGAAAAGCTTGTTGCCTACAAGAAGGAGTTTGCCGCGCTCTACAACGGTGTGAAGTCAAAGCTCCAGTCACAGCAGGATGAATTTAGGGGGCGCATCGAATCCTTCGGCAGCGAGGTGGAAAATCGGAAACAGACCCTTATCGAAAGCCTCCAGTCTCCAGTCAGAGAGGTGCGTGTACAGCTCAATACTGTATCCGAGCAGATTGAACGAAGCGTGGGCGAGGCAGCGTCTTCCGTTCGTGAGGGCTTTGTGGGTCGCCTCAGGGAGTACGAGGAGCGTATACACACTTTGGAGGGCAGAATCGGCGATCTCAAGAACATTGCCGATACCGGTCAGGAAATGATTGAGCAGCGTATCGACTCGGTTTTTCAGAATTACCGTCCTGAAATCGAGGCGAAGATCGTGAGTCTCAAAGAGGATACTGAGGAGATATACTCCAGGGAGCGTGAGCGCATCGCCGAGCGCATTGGGTCCATCGTCGATGAAACGGATTCGGCCTTGCAGGAGCGTGAGAAGAAAATCACAGAGTATATAGGCAGTGTGGATGAACGGCTGCAGGGCACAGAAGATAAGCTCGGTGGTCAGGAAGAGCGCCTCATGGAAAATGTCAACCGTGTGCGCATTGAGGCCAGGCAGGAGCTTGTGCGGGAGCTTGAAAACCTGAAGACGCTGTTCAAGGAGGAGAGGGACAGGTCGGTGGAGAGGTTCAAGGTTGAACTTGCCGGGATACAGGAGAAAATCGAGGGGGTGAACGGCAGGGTTGATGGTATCAGTGGCATGGTGGAGGGTAAGATACACGAGGCTATGAGCAGCGTGGATGGAATTGTCAGAGAGATCGAAACCAGCTATCTCAATACAGGCGATGAGCTGAAGGAAAAGCTTCAGAGCAGCATAGGCAGCATAAACGGTGAGGTTGAAGAGATACGCGGCAAAGTAGACAGCATGAAGGAGAAGGTGGTCGCTGATGTCTCGGACGCTCTGGCATATTTTCGCAGTGATGTGGAGAAACAGATCGAGGGGAGCCGAGAGCTCATCTATGAGAAGGGAAGGGAGCTTCAGGAGCTCGTCAATTCCCTTGCAAGTGGTGCAAAGGCTGAGCTCGAGACGTCGCACGGAGAGGCTGAGAATACCCTGCATGGTTTTGAAACAGAGGTGGCGGATGTCCAGGATCGCATTGAAAAGCGGGTGGAGGATATAGAGCAAAGGATTGCCAATTTCGAGAAGGAATCAACGGTGTTGAAACGGTCGATTCGTTTCAAGGAAAAGGTGGAAGAGGACATCGAACGATTCTCGGATATCATGATGCAGCTCAAGGAGGACAAAAAAGACATACTTTCCATGAGAAAGGTGATCGATAATTTGAAGCGTGATGAGGGGGACATATCTGCAAAGGTCAGGCATCTCAAGAGTGAAAAGAAACTGGTGCAGGACATCGCCAGGAATGCGGAGCAGGCAATCGGTCTCATAACAGTGGTTGATGAAAAGATAAAGCTCATCGAGGGGGAGAGGGAGCTGCTTGAACGTATTGAGTCGGGGATGAGGGATATCGACAGTCGCTTCGCTGGCCTCAAGGACAAGGCCGATAAACTCAGCAGCAGAGAGAAGGACATCGATGTATCCATCGAAACGATCACCAAGACCAAGGAGTTTATTGCGAACCTGGAACAGCGTGCAGATCTTCTTAACACCAATCTGAAGGAACTCCGGGAAAGGGAGGAGGATCTGAAGAATAAGGTTTCGCTCATCGACGACAAGACGGGAAGTCTCCTGAACTACGAGAGCCGTATCGATGAGGTGCTCTCAAGGTTCAAGGAGATGGATTCCTTCGTTTCTGATATTGAGGAGAGGAGCAAACAGCTTCAGAACACCAGAGAGTGGCTCGCGCGCACTGAGTCCCGGCTTACAAACCTCACCAAGGATGCAGAACGGCTCGTTGGGGATATGCAGAACGTGGGCAGTCCTTCCGGAGGGGAAGATGGCGACAGGCGGGCATCAAAGGATCAGCCAACACTGTTGTCCAGAGAATCGGAGAGCAAGGTCAAGACTGTGCTCACCCTGTTTGAGCAGAAGTGGACCATACCGGAGATCTGCAAGGTAACAAAGATGTCGAGGGGCGAAGTTGAACTCATTCTTGAACTTAACAATCGTTAGCTG
>Ga0255053_10000910_pt1 | contig 16213 bp, 17 predicted proteins | sample JV7_2_22_MG_FD_188635 | JGI IMG/M metagenome (GOLD analysis project Ga0255053, IMG submission 188635) | Seawater microbial communities from Jervis Inlet, British Columbia, Canada - JV7_2_22 | ecosystem: Environmental > Aquatic > Marine > Inlet | place: Canada: British Columbia | collected...
GCCTTGATCGCGTTTCCTGCCATCAGGGTGACCCGGCTCGAGTAGGAACCGAGGTCGATGGGCGCGATCTCGGAGTCGCAGTCGGCCATCGTCACGTCGCCGTACGCGAGGCCGAGGGCCTCGGTCGCCACCTGCGCGAGGACGGTCTCCGACCCCTGCCCGATCTCGGCCGCGGCGATCATCAAGGTCGCCCCCTCCCCGTCCTCGAGAATCCGAATGACTGCCCGAGGCCTGCCTGAACTGGCCATCACACCCCGCCCAAGCCCATGCACCAGCGCCCAACTCCCTCCAAGCCTGCGCAACAGGCGACTCAAGCAAGCCTGGCGGCCGGGTTCAGGCTCGGCCCCCGGACCGCAACCCCGCCCCGAGCGCTGCTGCACCGTGATACTCTCGGATCTGCGGAAAGGAAGTGCCTATCCCTAACGCGTCCGTGCCGACCGGGACTAACTCTATGAGCAGCTTCGCCAGATCGCGGGCATGACCGTGTACGAGCCGTGTGCGAACTTCGTCTTCTGTCGCTTGCCCGATTCTGCGCCGTCCGGCCCCGAGGTCGCCAAACGCCTCTTCGTGCGGGACAAGCTTCTCGTCAAGCACTGCGCGGGGAAGTCCATGGCGGAGGGGGAGCGCTACCTCCGCATCGCCAGCAGGACCGTGCCTGAGAACAAGCACTTGGTTGCCTCGTTGAGAACCGTCCTCGAAACGTGAGCCAGGGACCCGGAGTAGCGGGATGATCGAGACGGATAGGGCCGGCAAGGCGACGCCCAGCCCAGCCGCTGGTCGTCAGCTGAGTGCGATCGCGTTCCTGTACGACGGGGCCAACCTCCTCACCCTCGCTGGCCTGCTCTGCGGAGTCCTCGCCATCTACCTCATCGCACGCGGGTTCTACACCGCCGCCATGATTGCCCTCCTCTGGGCGCTGTTCTGCGACTGGTTCGATGGCCCGCTCGCCCGCAGGACGTCCCGTCGGACCGCCGAGCACCGCGCCTTTGGCGCCCAGCTCGATTCGCTCGCCGACATGGTCTCGAGCGGCGTTGCCCCCGCCGTGTTGCTGCTCGGCGTCGGGGACCTTCGCCCTTCGTTCCTCCCCGGCGCCTTCCTACTTGTACTTGCCGGCGCGATACGTCTTGCCCACTTTAGTGTCTTCGGCCTCGACGACCAGCGCACCTATCGGGGACTGCCCATCGACACCAACATCGTTGTTGTCACGGCGGTGTTCGCCCTGCACAGTTCCCTCAGCGGGGAGACTTTCTCCTGGCTGCTCTACGCGGTGGTCGTCGTGCTCGCGGTGATGAACGTGGCGCCGTTCCGTTCGCCCAAGCTCGTCGGAGGCTGGTACTACGCGATCGCCGCCTACGTTTTGGGAATGACGTTCTTCTATGCCCGGCTGCTAGTTCCCTGAGGAGCCCGCGAACAGGACGGGGCCGCATCTCGGCCCGCCCGCAAGGCTGCGGACCGATGGCCCACCGGGACGGACGACGCGGACGCGACGGAGAGAGCATCGCCGAGACGGGACGACTCGCGCACGACGACTCGGCCGACCGCCAGAACGTTATGGGCGTCGGGTGATGGCGGGTCGGCCTTCGTCGTACATCCCTCTTCTCAGGAAGACGAAGTCGCCGGTGAGCGAAGGCGAAAGAAGTGGTTTTGGAGCCCTGGCCACTCTATTTGTAGCCGGTCCAGTGCTCTCGGCAGAGCCCAGAAGCTCAGCGGTGCCACAGCTCTCAGCGACCACCAGGTGATGCTGCCCAGCAGCGCGGATCTCCGCGGCAGGAAGGTGAGCCAGCGGCGCCTGGTTTCGACGAGCTCCACGGCGATCTCCATGCTCGTGTACCCGTCGTTTCTGCGGACCTCAACTCCGGAGAATCCCGCTTGCCGGAAGAGGTCGCCGTAGGCCGCCACGGTCCGATAGACGGCCTGGTACTCCCCCAGCGTTCGGGAAGAACGGCGCGGTGCGGTGCTCTCCCGGAGCACGATCTGGCCGTCGGGGCCGATCCTGTCGCCGAGCTCGCGCAGCAGGGTCACGACGTCCTCTTCGTTCAGGTACATGCAGAGGCCCCCCAGGAACACGAGATCGAAGCAACGATCGGGCAGAGAGTCCCGGACGTCCCCTTCCACGATCTCCACGTTCGGGAGGGCAATCGTCTGTCGACGGGCCGCCTTTGCCATCGAGGCACTTGCCTCGATCCCGACGACCGAGCAGTACCGTTCCGCAAAGAGCGCGGTCCAGGTGCCCGCGCCGCAGCCGACGTCGAGGACCGCTCCCGAAGCGGGGACCTCTTCGAGCCAGTCGCCCACGGTCGCGAGCTCTGCCTTCAATCGATAATGGACCGCTGCCGGGGGGAGCTCTTGCGCATGAGCCATGTAGCTCGCGGCCAACGACGCCTGCTCTCCGGCCGAATCGAAGTAGCGACGAACGGCGTCGTAGTCGATCTGTCCACTGCCCGAGCTCACGGCGCGACCTCGTGCCCAAGGCGAAGGAGCTGAGCAGTGCAGTTCTCGGGCCTAGTGGCCGTGGTAAGAGGACCGCCACACTCCGTGGGGAAACTGGCCATCGGTGAGACTCCCTCTTGCCACAGCTATCGGCTCAATCAGCCGAGATCTCTCGAACGGGCCTGTTCTGGCCGCGCCGCAGCCGCACTCGGGGCCAGGACATTCCATTTCCGCTCCTCGCCCCCGGCGCCATCATGTGACCTCTGAACCCATTCCCAAGACCATTCTACGCTGTCCTGTGGTGCTGTGCCTCGTCAGTACTCCGAAACCCTTGTCCACCCTACACATCCTCCGCTGGCGTCTCAACCTGCCAGGACAAGTCTCCGACCGCTATCCTCGCCCGATGCTCTCCACCACCCGGATCCCCGTCCTGTCCGGAAACTCGGCCGATCTGGCCTAAACCTGCCTGAAGAAGGAAGTTTGGGCGCCCCCGCGGCCCCTGGGCTGTTGTCCGACCAGGGCGCGCTGCCCGCGGTACCCTTCCGGGATGAACGTGACTCCCTGGCACTTCTTCATGGTCATGATCGCCGGCTGGATCAACCGGGAGCAGCAGAACGTCATCGACTACCTGAAGGCCGAGAACGAGATCCTCAGAGAGCAGATAATCGGGCAGATGCCCCCGGCGCAGCCGGGGGCTTCGTTCATGTGTTCGGAAATCCGTGTTGACGGGGATCTGGTTGGCGCTCGTCCGCTCCCTCAGCGCTCCTGGTGCGGGTCGATGGTGATCGGATCGCCGTCCTGATTGACCCGAAACGCTCGCAGGAAGACCGGAGCGTCCACGGTCAACTCGAGGCGCTTGGGCGTGCCGTCCTGGCTCGGGTTGATCTTGCCGATGATGCCGTTGACCTTGGTCAGCTCGTGCCCGTCGATCTGGATCAGGTAGTTGCTCTCGCCCTCGTGCGCGCCGCTCGCGCCGTCGTACATGTTGACGGTGACCGTGGCCCGTTGGTGACCGGGGTTGAACACGGCAAAATGGCTGCGCCCCGGGCGGTGCCGGTGTCCTGCCTGAGGCCGAGGAAGTGGTATGTGAATCCCGGGAGGCTCCGCTCCTCATCGAGCATTCCGGCCACGTGCTGGCCCGCGGTACCTTCTATGCTGCGCTCGCCGGTGTTGGCACGGAACACCGCGAATTCGCGGCCCGAGGCCGATATCAGCCCGTAGGGAAGGGCGCTCAAGACCACCGTGCCGACCACGTCCTGCAGGCCGAAAACCTCGCTGACGATGTTGATGAGGCCCATTCTCTGATGACGAGATTGCTGGGTGGGCATGGGTTGACGCCCAGGCCGCAACGGGTGCCTACCGGTGCCACGTTTGGCGTTGTCGTACGGTGCGTGGAACGGCGTTGGCTGCCAGCCGCGGAGGTTGACAATCAACCACCGCGTGCAGGGGACAGTGCCGCAGTGCGATGGGTGGCGCCCGTCTAAGGTATCACCACGCTCCAGGCGGAGGTGTCACCGAATTCGAAGCCGTCCGAGAAGATGATGCCGAGGCAAGCGGCCAGGTCGAATGCCCTGACCCCCATTGCGGCTACAAAGGCGTGGTCGCCCGACACCGCGACGTCACGCGCCACCGGCAACATGGGGTATCGGCCCCCCAGCTGCGAAAATTTACGGTTGCGAATTGGACGAATGATTCTGGTCCGGTTCCAGTGAGGAGGTTTCTGCCCATCTTGCGGGTTCACTGTACGAACTCCGGCGTGGCTGGGAACCGATAGGTGCCCTTGTCAACCCGCTCCACCGGGAGAATACCTGACACGTGGTTGTGTGGGGTGAGGAGGAGACAGCCAGGGTTGTCCCGCATTTGGTGTTGTTGAGGAGCAGGTTGAGGGGCCTGCCTGTGGCCGATGTGGTACGCCGTCGGTCGACTCCGCCATGCGGGCGATCCCAAGGTTAATGGTGACATCCCAAAACAGCACATCACGAACACTAGCACCACCCCACCGCTCAGCAACGGCGAGCCAGCTTCGCAGAGCTCGGGTTCCTGGCACGTTCCCGTTCTCGCCGAGGAGAATGTCCTCAGAAGGAGGCGTCCCCTAGCTCGACCATCATTACGCTCCACGATCGCCGCCTTCCTTCGTCATTCTCGGTACAGTGGGTCGAGCCCCATCTCGGCCACGGTTTGGCGCATCGCAGCAATGAACTGGTCCATGTCTCCAGGGCTGATGTTGCCCATGTTGGCGAGCCGGAAGGTCGCCCGTTTCCCGCCCTTGCCGGGGTAGATCGTGAAACCCCTGTCGTAGAGCAGGTCGTGCAACCGCCCGTAGGAGTAGCCCTCGTGCGTGGGCTCGATGTAGCTGGTGAGGATGCGCGACAGCTGGTGTTCCGGAAGCAGTCGGCGAAAACCGAGCCCCTGCATCCCGCGGTCAAGGGCTTGCCAGCACTCCTGGTAGCGCTGGTGGCGCGCTGCCACTCCTCCCTCAACCTCAAGCTCCTCGATCGCCGCTGCCAGCGCGTAGATCACCTGCACCGGTGGTGTGAAGCGCATCTGGCTGTTGCGCTCGAAATACCGGTGCTGCTCGCCAAGATCCAGGTACAGCGATCGGCCAGGGGCCACGGTCATCGACTCGACGCGCTGGCGCCGACAGATCACAAAGCTCAGCCCCGCCATCCCCTGAATGCACTTGTTGGCACTCGAGACCAGGAAGTCCGCCCCCATCGTATTCATGGAGAAGGGGATCCCGGCGTAGCTTGACATGGCGTCCACGATCAGCTCGACGCCGTGCTCACGGCACAGCGCGCCGATTGCCTCCACCGGATTGAGCATTCCGGTGGTGGTCTCGTGGTGGACCACGGCGAGCTGGGTGTAGGGGCGCCCGGTGTGACTCAGCCGTGCGAGAAGTTGGGCGACTCGCTCGATTTCGATCCACCCGCCGACACCGAAGCGCTCGACATCGTGTGGCAGCTGGTAGGCCTCGGCAATCTGTGCCATTCGAGCTCCGTACGCGCCGTTGTCTATCACCAGCAGTCGCCCGTCCGCAGGCACCGCGGACGCGATAGCGGCTTCCACCGCCGCGGTGCCAGAACCACAGAGGAGGACTGCGGCGTACTCGTCATCAGGGTCGACCAGCCGCACCAGGCCCTCGCAGACCCTTCGCATGACCTTCCCGAACTGCCTTTCGCGAGGGCAGATGTCATCACAGAGCAGTGCCTGCTTGACAGCAGGGCTGGTGTTGGCCGGGCCAGGGTTGAGGAGGATCACGACGCGGCCTCCATCGCAAGCAGACGAGGATAGAACTCTGTGCGCAGAGCCCGGTACTCGTCGGCAGTGTCCACCTCGAGGAACGGTAGCTCCTCGGCGGCAAAGGTCAGGACCCGCATCCTGCCACAACGCATGAACCGCTCGGTCAGCTCCTCATGCTCGGTGGCGCGCCGCGCCGACCCGAAACCCCTGTGCTCGAGCGAGCCTGCCGGGGCGTCCGGGTCGCCCAGCAGCCAGGCCATGGTGCGCCGCGCCAGCGCGTGGTCCTGAGATGCGAGCTTGACGATACCGGTAGCCTCACCGAGGCACGGGGCGCCGGCGACCAGCTCAGACGTCAGCCCCTTGCCCATGAACAGCGGCCTCTGGGCTGTACCGTAAACCAGGACCTCCTCGTTGCTCGCTTGGCGACGGTCACAGACCAGCACTGTCGAGACCTCTGGGGCCTGTAGGATGCACCGAAGCACGTCGCGGTGGTACACGATGTCGGCGTCCATCAGCAAGGTCTGATGCCGGCCGTCGAGCACGCCGTAGGGTGAGCGAGCAGCGAATTGAACGCTGTGTAGGCTGCCCGAGGTCTCGATCAAGGGGGTCGGGTTGACCACCAGCTGTACCGATGGCGCCCAGCGCCGAATCTCGGCCTCTATGAGTTTGCGCAGGTAGCCGATCACGACCACCACCTGTTCGACGCCGAGAAGCTGCAGCAGCTCCACCTGACGTTGAAGGAAGCTGGTCTCGGCGGGGTCGCCCTCGGCCCGGGGACCGATGGGCAGGAGTGCCTTCGGCCGTGCATCGGTCTCCTCACTGAGGCGTGAGCCGCGGCCCGCCGCCAGGATCACCGCCTGATACGGCGCGCTCATGCTGTCTCCTCCAGCCAGCGCCTGAAGCGCAGGTACGCATCACGCGGCGTGAGCTTGGGTCTGCCCAGGTCCTTGCGAGCGCCGGTGTGGACCAGCATGCGAAGGAGCGTTGGCCCGTCGCTGGCCAGATGATCCTCAAGCTGGCGCTTGAGATCCCGCGCCGTTGACACAGTGTGCGCACGCCGGTAGCCGCAAGCGAGGGCCACCGCGGCGATGTCAACCGACGGCGAGACCGTACGCTGGCCGCCGGTGGAGTCATGGGCCGCGTTGTCGATGACCATGTGGTGGAGGTTGGTGAGCCCTGTGGCGCCGATGGTCGCCAGGGTTCCGAGCTTCATGAGAACGGCGCCGTCGCCGTCGAGCACCAGGACCTTGCCCTTGCGTGCCCGGGCCACGCCAAGACCGAACCCGGAGGCACAGCCCATGGATCCGACCATGTAGAACCGGTTGTGGCGGGTGTGCTCGCGGTCGTCAAGTTCATAGAGCTCGCGCGACAGCTTACCGGTGGTGGCGATCACGGCTGGGCGACCCTCGGCCTCATTGAGCAGCGGCAAAACCGCCCGCAGCGCCTCCTCTCTGGAAAGCTCAGGCGCGTGGTGCTCCGACGCGGGCGGCGAGAAGCTGCTGGTGACGATTTCGAGCCGGATGGGCGGTGCCTTTGGCCCGCCGGTCAGCGTACCCTTGCGGCAGACCCACGCTGCAGGTACACCCTTGCGAAGCATGTCGCCGAGCTGCGACGCGAAGGCCTCAGGCTGTAACATATTGCACTGTATGCCACAGAGTCGGATCAGGTCCTCGGTGATCTCACCCATGCGCTTGTGCTGTGGCTCGTCAGCCCGTCCCGGCTCGCCGCGGAGCGAGACCAGGAGAATCACCGGCATCTGATAGATGTACAGCATCGACGTAATCGGGTTGACCGCGTTGCCGAGCCCCGAGTTCTGCATCAACACGAATGCGGGCCGGCCGGCGGCGCCGAGACCCGCCGCGATGGCGACGGCCTCGCCCTCGCTCGCCGCCGGAATGTAGTCAAGCTCGGCGTCGGCGTCCATGTGGTTCACCAGCGGCGTGAAGTAGGAGCACGGCACACCGCTGCCGCTGCGCACTCCGTGCTCCTTGAAAATCGTCCCAAAGTCATTGACATCCATCGGCTCAGCTCACGTCATCCTCGGGCAGCTCCCTGACATCGCTGAGATCACGCCAGTGCCCATAGGTATGCCTCACATTCACCTCCTGTCCCCTGGCCAGCAGGAGGCTCAGCAGGTCCACCAGGTCGGCCGTGCGCAGCGTCTCCGGATCCTTCTCCGCCAGCTCGTCGAGCAAGGCCGCCACGGCCGCGGTGCCTTCACCGCGGATGACCAGCAGGCCGACCCACTCGCCGCTTGCCTCTTCGCGTGTCACAGACGGACCGATCTTGACCAGCCGGCATCCATCCTCGCCCGCGAGCGGGGATACCCCGCCGGACGTGGCTACCAGGTCCCGCGTCTTGCCATCGCGACCACGCAGCCGGAAGGAGGCGTCAGCGGCGATGGCGATGTCGAACTCTTTCGACAATAGCTCCTGCAGGATGGCATCGTCAAAGACAATATCTCCGTAGGCGATGACCAGGTTACCTTCAAGCAGCTCTCGCGCCTGATAGATGGAAAATAGCTGCCCGGTTCTCTCGTGCTCGTCGTTGTCGAAGTAGCTGAGTCCTGGCAGGTTGACCCTTTCCTTGGCATAGCCGCGAACCACGGCGATCTCTTTGATCCCCCGGCGGTTGAACTTCTCGATGTGCCACGTGAGAATCGGCTTGCCACGAAGGCGGAGCATGCACTTTGGCCGGTCTTCGACGAGCTTGCCGAAGCTCCCCTGGGTGGCAGCCAAAACCAGCGCCTTGACCGAGTCGGCCTCGGCAGTTCTCAAGTAGCGCTTCTCGGACCGCTGGAGCTCGTCGGCGTTCTGCAGCCGGAAGATCTCCGCCACCGGCACGATATCGTTCTCGATCGACAACAGGTCCGAGGTCTGGCGCAGGGTTTTGAGGTTACTCTGCAGCGCCGTGATCACCGTCCGAATGCCCTGGTTGGCGAAGATGAAGTTGGATATTCCCACGCCCTGGAACGATGACAGAGGTTCGGATGGGTACTTGGTGGGGACGATCACCACCGGGGTGCTGTGCTCCCAGTGCTCCATGAAGGAGAGGATCTCTTTGCTGTCCTTTCGTTTGCTGTGCACCAGAATCACGTCGGCGCCGCTCTCGGCGTAAGCCGTGGCGCGGAGCAGCGCCTCCTGCAGCCCCCAGCCGGCAATGAACGCCTCGGTGCGCGCCACGACCACGAAGTCGGGATCGCGTTGGGTGTCCTTGGCGGCGCGGACCTTGCCGCAGAACTCGTCCACCTCTGCCAAGGGCTGCTTCTCGCTGTTGATGAAGCTGTTCGTCTTGGGGAAGAGCTTGTCCTCCAGGCACACGCCGGCGATCCTCCGCTGCTCCAGCTTGCGCACCAGGCGGCGAACGTTGTTGAAGTTGCCGTAGCCGGTGTCCCCGTCGAGCAGAATCGGCAGATCGGTAGCATCGCTCATGAACTCTATTACCTCGAGAATCTGCGTCCAGCTGGCTTCGTTGCTGTCGCGCACGCCGAGGGCTGCCGACAACGACAGCCCACTGCCCCAGATAGCCTCGAAACCAGCCTCCTGCACCAGCCTGGCGGAGAGGCCGTTGTGCGCCTCCATGAGGATCGTCATGTCTTTGGAGAACAGCAGCTCACGGAGTCTTTTAGCTCGGTTCATTATCTCTTCCTCTTCCGCGAGACTCGACAGAATGTCGAAGTGGTCTTGATCGGGGGCCTGGCGATCTCACGCATAGCTCGCGCGAGTGGTGGTGGCATAGCCGCGCGCCAACCGGTGGCGCGCGTCATCCACCCAGCAGGACCACAGCTCCGTCGATGCTCCGAACCACAGGTAGATCCTCTGATTCTCCTGTTCGACCCGGAAACCTTCGTCGAAGGAAAGCCCAAGTAAGTGCTTCACAATCATCTTAAAGGATAGGAATTTCCTTTCGTTCCACCTCAGGCTAGCACGGCGTTCAGGGCCGTTCTGGAGCCCCAGGGCAAGCACCGACGCGTCGAACGGCCTCCCGAATCGGCAGTGACCGGCGGTCGGGAGAGCCTGCCCCGGCACAACAACCTCGAACCCCGATCCCTGGCCTCGTTACCGCCGCCATGAGCACACCCCGCACAGGCGGCGGCTGCAGCTAAGAGATTCAGGAAGCGGCGGGGAGAGCTGCCGCGCTCGGTGGACCGCGAGGAGATCGCGCCTCGGCCTTCGCCAGGTGCCGCAGGATCGCATCCACCACATCGTGGTCAATGATGAACGCGATGATCCGCATCTCCCCACCGCACTTTGGGCACACCAACGGGTCCACCTCGTAAACACGCTTGATGAGCTGCGCCCAGCTCCGGCGGAGGGCACGGGCGTCAGGGCTGTGATCCCGGTCGGCCGATGCCGACGGGCCAAGCCTGCCATCTGGACGCGCGGCGTCCATGGCGGCCTCGTCATGTCGCCGACGCTTCCCCCGCAACACATTCGAGTGCGCCCTGTAGTACCTGACCAAGTGGCGGCGGGGTTCGGGGATATGCATGATCACGCGGGCCAGGAACTCGGCCGGGTCGAAGGCGTCGGCCGGGTCGCCCGGCTGCCGGGTGCGGCCGTCGTGGCCTCCCTTCGGCCGATAGAGCACCTCACCTTCCCCACTCCAAAGGATCCGCTCGAGGCTGATCGGGGGCCGCATGATGTAGCGCGCGAGACGCTCCACCGCGGGCTGATCCTCGGGCTCGACCCGCACCCGGTTGTGGACCGAAAACCCCGTGTGCCGCCATGACAGCAAAAGCGCGGCCCGCTCCTCGGTGAGCAGCCCGGCGTCCTGCAACAGGCGCATCACCTTGTGGCGGTAGAGCAGCTCCGCTGCACTCTCGTCCACGTACGCGAGGGGAATCCACTCCCAGTCGCGCGACCAACCGCCGCGGGACACCATGGTGTGCACATGCGGGTGCCAGTTGGCCAGATCGCCCCTCGAAGCGCTCCTCCTACTGCCCCCTCACCTCCTCGAACAACGATTCGAAAAGGCGGTACAGGGGGTGTCGCGCGAGGGTTTCTCGGCGGGTAAAGGCCACCAGGCTCTGCGGACAGGACGACGCTCCGTGCCTTCCGCAGCGTGGAGGGGCCTTACGAGCATGCCCTCCTTTTGCTCGAGGGGCAAGGGGGCCCTCTCGTCTACGTTCTCTCGCGAGGCAGATCGACCGATCGCCGCGCCAATCGCCAGCTCGTGGGGGGCTCCGTCCTTGGGAATGCCGAGCTGGAGCTCGGCGGTCCCAGGATCAGCTGTCCCCGGACGACTCCTTCTCCTCGAGGGCCTTGAGGATCTTCTGTGGCGTGATCGGCAGCTCGGTCATGCGGACGCCGATCGCGTCGTAGATGGCGTTGGCAATCGAGCCGAGCACCGGCACCATCGAACCCTCCCCCACCTCCTTGGCGCCGTATGGGCCTCGCGGCTCGTAGCTCGGCACCGCGATCGATTCGATCTCGGGGGTGTCGCCGATCGATGGAATCAGATAGTCGTGGAGGTTCGGGTTGAGAATGCGCCCCTTGTCGTCGAAGATCATGTCCTCGCTCAGGACCTCGCCGACCCCCATCACGATCGAGCCTTCGACTTGGCCGTGGAAGGCGACCGGGTTGATGACCGTGCCCGAGTCGTGGGCGTCGGTGAACTTGATGATTCGGACCACGCCGGTCTCGGGGTCGACCTCGAGCTCGCACACCGAAGAGCCGAAGCTGAAGGCGGGCGAGGTGCCGACGGTGGCACCCTTGAAGTCGCCCCCGAGGCTCGACGGCGGCTCGTAGCAGCCGGTCCCGACCAGGGGGCCGTCAGCCGAGAAACAGCGCCGCGCCGCCTCGGCGAAATCCATTGCAACGTGGGGCGCCGCCTCGATGAAGATGCGGCGGCCCTCGGAGACCAGGGCATCCGGCTCGCAGCCCAGCTCACGCGCCGCCACCCGGTACAGCTTGGAGTTGATGTCCTCGGCGGCCGCCTTGATCGCGTTGCCCGCCATCAGGGTGACCCGGCTCGAGTACGAGCCGAGGTCGATCGGCGCGATCTCGGAGTCGCAGTCGGCCATCGTCACGTCGCCGTAGGCGAGGCCGAGCGCCTCAGTCGCGACCTGCAGGAGGACGGTCTCCGACCCCTGCCCGATCTCGGCCGCGGCAATCATCAACGTCGCCCCCTCGCCGTCCTCGAGGATGCGAATGATCGCGTTCGAGTGTGGAAAGGAGCTCCGGTAGATGGGGTATCCGGCGCCCGACACGAAGCCGCCGCTGCCGATGCCGACCCCGCGGCCGAAGGGCAGCTTGCCGTGCTTGGTATCCCAACCCGATCGTTCGCGCACCGTCTCGAGGGTGGCCTTGAACTCGCACGACAGTATGTCGAGGTCGTTGACCGTACGGGTATTGGGGTCCATGGCATTGACCATGCGGATGTCGATCGGGTCCATGCCGATCTCCTCGGCAAGCATGTCGAGCAGGCTTTCGAAGGCGAATCGAGGCTGCGGCACGCCGTGCCCTCGCATCGCCCCGCACGGCGGTTTGTTGGTGTACATCCGCCGCCCGTGGTAGCGGTAATTGGGGATGTGGTAGAGCGTCGGAATCATGAAGCCCGCGTAGTAGGCGGTGATCACACCGAAGCTCGTGTAGGCGCCGCCGTCGAGCATGTTCCGAAAGTCTACGGCAGTGATCTTACCGTCCTTGGTTACCCCGATCTTGAGGTCCATGAACTGCTTGTGGCGCCCGCGGTGGTGCTCGAACATCTCCGGCCGGGTGTAGGTCATCTTCACCGGTCGCCCGGTGGCCCGCGACAGATAGGCGGAGCAGTAGTCCAGCGCCATCGCCTCGGCCTTGCCGCCAAAGCCGCCGCCGACGTACGGCTTGATGATCCGGAACTTCGCCAGCGGCATCTCGAAGACCCGGGAGAGCTGCTTCTGGAGGTAGTGCGGGACCTGGGTCGAGGACCACAGCGTGAGAGTGCCGCGGTCATGGTTCCATTCCGCGACCGCACTGTGGGGCTCGAGGGGCGACTGCTGGACGAAGTTGCCGACGAAACGCCGCTCGAACACCGCGTCGGCCTCGGCAAAGCCCTGGTCGACGTCGCCGAAGTGGTGATCGACCAGGGTGTTGACATTGTTCTTGCCGCGCGCCGCCTCGTGGATGTCCGGGGCGCCGTCGGCCAGGGCCTCGAAGGGGTCGAGGACCGCGGGCAGGAGCTCGTACTCCACCTCGATGAGCTTCACCGCCTCGTCGGCGGTCGCCTCGTCCACCGCCGCCACCGCGGCAACCTCGTCACCGACGAAGCGGACCTTGTCCTTGGCCAGCACATACTCGTCGTAGCGCGCGGGGCTGACGCCGTACTTGACATCAGAGACGTCGGCACCGGTGATCACCGCCTTGACGCCGGGGAGAGCTTCGGCCTTCGAGGTATCGATGCTCGTGACCAGGGCGTGGGCGTGCGGGCTGGTGAGGATCCGCCCGTAGAGCATGTTGGGCAGCCGCATATCCTCGGTGAAGACGGCGCGGCCGGTGACCTTGGCCGGGGCGTCTCTGCGCGGCACGCTACGGCCGACCACAGCGTGGGTCTCCAGATCGTGGCCGGAGTCGGGCTCGGGCGCGGCGTCGCCTTCGTACTCCCGCCAGCTCCGCACCGCGTCGATGATCCTGGTGTAGCCCGTGCAGCGGCAGAGGTTGCCGCCGAGCGCGGTCTTGATGTCGCCGTCGGTGGGATCCGGGTTGGCGTCGACGAGCGCCTTGGCCGCCATCACCATGCCCGGGGTGCAGAAGCCGCACTGGATGGCGCCCTTTGCGATGAATGCCTTTTGCAGCGGATGCATCGCACCGTCCGACGCGAGCCCTTCGATGGTGGTCACCTCGTGGCCGTCCGCGGCGACAGCAAGCACCAGACACGACTTCACCGCCTCGCCGTCGAGCAGCACCGTGCAGGTGCCGCAGTCGCCGAAGTCGCAGCCCCGCTTGGTGCCGATCAGCCCGAGGTGCTCCCGCAACAGATCGAGGAGGGTCACGTTGGGCCGCACCGCGACGCTGTGGGGGTCGCCGTTGACCGTGAGATGGACTACGCGTTCCACTTATTCTCCATAAAGGCCTTGTCTTCGTTTCCGATCCCGATGCTAGATACTCGATACTCGATGCTGGATGCTCGATGCTGGATGGAAATCGAGAATCCGCAACTCAAAACTAAAAACTCATAACTCATAACTCGTCCTACGCTCTGTCCGCCGCCGCCACCAACACTCGCCGGGTCAGCACCTTGACCAGCTCCAATCGGTACTCCTTGCTCGCTCTGAGGTCGTCGATCGGCAACGCTGCAGCGCTCGCCAGCTCGCCGGCCTCGCACAGCACATCTTCGCCCAGCTCCTTGCCCGCCACGGCCTCGCCTGCGGCGGTCGCCAGGATCGGGGTCGGCGCCACAGCACCCAGGGCCACCGTCGCCTCCCGGCATATTTTTCCGTCCATCACCACGACCGCCGCCACCGCGGCCATGGGCAGCGACAGTGAGACCCGCCCGCCCTGCCGGAGGCTGGCGTCGCCGGTGCCCGGCGCGGGCGGCGGCACGTCGATCGCCACCACCACATCGGCCGGTCCGAGCACGGTCTCGCGCGGTCCGACAAAGAACTCGCGTAACGGAACGCCACGCTCCCCCGCCGGCGAGACCACCCGCATGGTCGCGCCGTGGGCGACCAGGATCGGCGCCATGTCGGCCGACGGCACGGCCATGCACAGATTGCCGGCGACCGTCGCCTGGTTGCGCACCTGTTCAGCGGCGAGCGACATCGCGGCGTCATTGATGCCCGGAAACCGTTCCTTGATGCCCTGGTGGCGGGCGATCTTACTGATCGTCGCCGTGGCACCGATCCGAAGCGCGCCATCAGCGCTGAGCTCGACGGCCTTGAGCTCCTCGATCCGTGCGAGCGACACCAGCCGGCGGTGGTGCTTCAGCCCCGCCTTGAGGTCGACCAGGATGTCGGTGCCGCCGGCAAAGACCGCGCTGCCCTCCGGGTCCTCCGCGAGCAGAGCGCAGACCTCGCCGATGCTGGCGGGCTCGACGAACTCGAAGTCACGCATGGCCACTAGGACTTTTCCTCCGGCTTCGGCGGCGCCAGTACCTGCTCGAAGAGGGCCTCGTCGAGGGTCTCGCCCCCGGCGAGGAGCTGGCGGTATTTGACGAAGTCGATGACGTCGACCCCGGTCAGCTTGCGGTTGTTGAAGGCGGTGAAGCCGAGGAAGGCCTCTCCGGACATGTTCGCGGCCAGCCAGTGGCGGTTGGCAAGCTTGGTCTGGTCCCAGAAGAACTTCTTTTTGGCGCGGATGCCGTCGATCGACTTCTGCAGGCAGCCGGGGAACAGATTCGTGAAGCGCCACACCATCTCCTCCACCGCGCCATCGAGGAGCTCGAAACCGACCGGCAGCTCCTTGATCTGAGCGCGGGCGGCCTTGGCGTCGGCGCCGGTTTTCATCTCGCCGTACACGACCTCGCCGTCATCGACGTAGCGATCGGTGATGACCGACGGGTTACGAACGTACTCATCGCCCTGACGAAGCACCGGGACCACCCTGGTGACCAGGCCTTTGAGCTTCATCCTGTACGCCGACCACATCTCGCACGAGATGCAGTTGAACATCGCATCCTCCATCGACAGGAACCAGGGCAGGAAATCGGTCGAACCGCCGTCCGGGGCCGAGCCGTGCTTCGGCCCCGCCTGGCCGAAGACCGCCAAATCCGAGGTGATCGCGAGGTCGCAGGCCATGCCGATCTCCTGGCCGCCCGCGACCCGCATCCCGTTGACCCTGCAGATGGTCGGCTTCTTGCAGTTGAGGATGGCGTCAACCATGGCGTTGAAGAGATCCATGTACTCGCCGTACTCGTGCGGCCGGCGGGCGTAGTACTCGGCGTACTCCTTGGTATTGCCGCCGGTGCAGAAGGCGCGGTCGCCGGCACCGGTGAAGACCACCGCCACCACGCTGCGGTCGAGGGAGGCGTTGGCGAATCCGGCGATCACCCCCTTCACCATCTCGGTGGTGTAGGAGTTGTACTGGCGCGGATTGTTGAGCGTGATCCATGCCGTGTAGAGACCTTCGACGACCTCGCCCTCCGAGCTACGCAAGGGTTTCTTCTCGTACACCGTGCACGGCGGGTTGTCGTGGGTTCCCCAGTACTGCTCGCCTCCGACACCGTGGTCCTTCAGCTCGTCGTCCCTCGGCAGCCATTCAAGACCCATGATTACCTCCTCGAGTTTCCGGCTTCGCCGGAAGCTATTAGCTTTTAGCTATTAGCTGGTAGCCAACATAACGTCCAACTCAAAACTCAAGACTCTCCTCACACCAGCACTGTCTTCTTCCACGCGCTGCCGATTATGCCCTGCCGGCAGGCGTCACTGGTCATGAACCCGCCCGAGTGCCTGGCCTGGATCTCCAGCGCCTCCCCCAGGGTGGCGGAGGTGGCGGCACGGACCGTATCCAGGATCGCCTTGCGTCCCGCCTCCATGCCGGGGTCGGAGACCGCGGCCAGATCCGGAAGCGCTTCGGCCACACCGTCGAGCGCGCCTTCCTCGATCCCACGCATCGCGAGGCTGTGATCA
>Ga0255053_10000917_pt1 | contig 16176 bp, 13 predicted proteins | sample JV7_2_22_MG_FD_188635 | JGI IMG/M metagenome (GOLD analysis project Ga0255053, IMG submission 188635) | Seawater microbial communities from Jervis Inlet, British Columbia, Canada - JV7_2_22 | ecosystem: Environmental > Aquatic > Marine > Inlet | place: Canada: British Columbia | collected...
CCTGGCAGTGAAGCTGTCGCCGTTCTATACCGCCCCTGCTCACTTCGCCAGGTGTCTGGAGGTAGCAGGCGCCTCTGGGTTGGTGATCTTCAACCGCTTTTACCAGCCCGACATCGACCCCGAGGAGCTGGAGGTATCCCGAGCGCTGCACCTGTCGACTTCTTCGGATCTGTTGCTCCGGCTGCGTTGGCTGGCGATCCTCTCGGGCCGAATCAACGTCGACCTGGCGGTGACCGGTGGCGTGCATACCCCGTTTGACGCCATCAAGGCCATCATGGCCGGCGCTGATGCCGTTCAAATCACCTCCGCCCTGCTGAAGAACGGCCCGGAGTATCTCGCCATGGTGCGCCGCGGGGTCGCCACCTGGCTCATCGAGCACGACTACGACTCGCTGGCACAGGCCCGGGGAAGCATGAACCTCCTGCGCAGTCCCGATCCCGCAGGCTACGAGCGCGCCAACTACATGGACATTCTGAAATCCTGGAAGGTCGAAGCATAAGCTGATGGTACGCTTCCAGTCTCGAGATCTATGAAGAGATCACTCATCCTGTTCGGCTTGATCGCGGCCGCCGCTACCGTCTCCTGGGCACAGACTGCAACCCGCTTGCAGCGGCTGCAGATTGCTATCTGGCCCGAGTACGACCAGCCGGCGATGCTGGTGATGTATCGCGGCTGGATACCTATCGACGAGCCACTGCCGTCGACGGTCACCTTCCCCATCCCAGCCGCGGTCGAAGTCCCCAACGCGGTGGCCAAGCGGGGTCCGGGCACCGATCTGCTGGTCGCCCCGTATACCGTCGAGACCGCGGGTGATTGGAATCGGCTGCACCTGCAGACCGACCTACCCGAGATCCGGCTGGAGTTCTACCTCGACCTCGACACCACCCAGGAGCAGCGTAGCTTCACTCTTCACTGGCCGGGTGGGCCTGCCATTGCGGACCTTTCCTACGAAGTGATGCAGCCGACTGGAGCGAGGGACTTCAGCGTAACGCCTGGTTCCGGTACCTCTGCTGTGGGGCCCGACGGCTTGAACTACTTTGTCGAGCAGCTGGACTCGGTGCCTGCCGGCGGTGAGTTCTTCATCGAGATCTCCTACACCAAGACCGACCCTGCTCTCACTATCTCGGCCATGCAGCCCGTGTCACCCCAACCGCAGCAGGCTCTGCCGTTGAACCCGCCCCCCGCGCAATCCAGAACATCGCAACCTGAGCCGGAAACCGCGGGAGCTGAATCGATCTGGCAAGTCGTTATTCCGGTGCTCATCTTGGCAGCCATCGGTACGGCCTGGATCCTGATCTCGACAAGACGCAAGCCCCATTAGAATGTGGGCCTTCCAGCGCTTCAAGGTCTATCTCAAACCCCGCGCCCGCACCTGGGCGTTCATGATTCCCCTCCATCTGGTCGCCTTCGGGGTGCTCTACAGCGCCACCGTTCGGCTCCTCGAGACGGAGGTGGTTGCCATCGCCAGACGAACGGCGAGCCATAGGCTCGAGTCGGCCAGCCTACAGCTCGGCCAGGTCGCAGTTGCCCACACCAAGGATCGTGAGCTGAAGCACTTCTTCGAAGCGGTTCTGGTCCGCAATCGGGAGATCCATCTGCAGCTCCTGCTGCCCGACGGGCGGAGACTGGGTTCTCGATCGGCTGGCGAGCCGGTTGATCCGGAGACCCTACGCTCATTTGTTGCGGGACCCCAGCAGCAGCGATTCTGGGTCGCAAGTGACGAGGACAGGGATCTGCTACACGGGATACAAAGGGTGGTTGCCGCCGACGCCTGTTCCCGGTGTCATGCACCTGGAGAAACCCTGGCGGTGGCGTCGATGAATCTCGAGCTCACCGAGGTCCTTGCCAGTCTGCACGGCCGCTCGCGGCGGAACATCGCACTGCTGATCGTGGCCTGGGCCGCGGCACTGGGTGGCTCCACCGCCGTGGTGAAGGCCTCGGTGCGGCGCTCGGCCAAGCGTCTCCAGGAGGACCTCGTCGCCGCCGTAACCGGCACCGCATCGGGCCGCGAGCCGCGCTCCCGAAGCCTGGTTCTCGATCCGGTGACCGCAGAGCTTCACGACTCCCTGCAGGATTTTCTCACGCGTCAGCGGCAGCGCGAGGCCGAAGTCGCAAACCGTCTCGCCCATACCGACCAGCTCGCCTCCCTGGGCCGACTGGCTGCAGGTCTGGCACACGAGATCAAGAACCCCCTCGCCGGGATTCAGGGCGCCCTCGAGATCATGAACGAGGACACGGCCGAGAACGAACCGAACAAGGAGCTCTACGGCGAGATGCTCGCCGAGCTCGGCCGCGTCAATGGCACGTTGCAGACCCTGCTCGGCTCCGCTCGGATATCGCCACCCCGTCTCGCCACCACCGATCTGCGCCCCCTGCTGGAAGATCTCCATCGGCTTATGGAGCCAGGGTTGCGACGCCAGGGCGTGACGTTGAAGCTGGAGATCGCCCCCGGTTCCCTAGCAGCGATTGTCGACGGAGCAAAGATGCGTCAGGTTCTGATCAACCTCATCCAGAACGCTGCCGAAGCTATGGAAGATGGCGGTGAAGTCGTGGTCCGGGCCAGCAATTTCCCAGATGAAGTCGGTGTCATCCTGGCGGTTCACGACGACGGTCCAGGGATCTCAGAGGAGAATCAGAAGAGAATCTTCGAGCCCTTCTTTACCACCAAGTTCGGTGGCACGGGGCTGGGTCTGGCCATCGCCCAGAGCCTGGTTCAACAGCATGGCGGTACCTTAGAGATCCAGTCCGGCGAAGAAGCCGGAACGACGTTCTATATGCTGCTTCCTGATAGACAACCCGAGGCTGTCGAAGGAGACTGAGTCGTGGCCCTTATCCTGGTCGTGGAAGATGAAAAGCTGCTTCGCTGGGCCCTGGCCGAGCAGCTCAAACGCGCCGGTCACGAAGTGCACAGCGCCGGCTCTCTCAAAGAGGGCCGGGAGCATCTGGATTCCCATCAGCCGGATGTGCTGCTCCTCGACATCTCTCTGCCCGACGGCAACGGCCTGGACTTCTACGAACAGAATCTCAGGCGCCTGGAAGACACCGTCACCATTGTCATGACCGCGGTCAGGGCCGTCGAAGAGGCCGTCCGGGCCATGAAGCTGGGAGCGCTCGACTTCCTTACCAAGCCGGTGGACAAGGAAGATCTGGTCCGCCTGATCGAAAGGTCCCTCGTCGTCCGCAGTGATCAGCTGGAGGTTCAGGCTGCACGACAGACCCGCGAGCGGCAAATCGATGTCGAGCTCGTTGGCGAATCGGAAGCCAGCGCGAAAGTGCTGGAGATCGTCGATGAGGTAGCCAGATCCGAGGTCGGTACCATCCTCCTGCAAGGCGAGAGCGGCACCGGCAAGAACGTGCTCGCCCGTTACATCCATGCTAGTTCCCCCCGGCGAAAGAAACCCATACTGGAGCTCAGTTGCGCCGCCATTCCCGACTCCTTGATGGAGAGCGAGCTCCTGGGTCACGAGCGGGGCGCTTTTACCGACGCCAAGTCCACGCGTAAGGGAGTCTTCGAGCTGGGTGACGGCGGCACGGTAGTACTGGACGAGATCGGGGAGCTCAAGCCCGAGCTCCAGTCCAAATTGCTGCATGTCCTCGAGGAGCGGCGGTTGCGGCGGGTCGGTGGCTCGCGGGAGATCTTGATCGATGTCCGGGTCATCAGCCTCACCAACCGCGACCTGGCCGGTATGGTGAGGGACGGGCTCTTTCGGCAAGACCTCTTCTATCGGCTCAATATCTTTCCGATCACGGTACCCCCCCTTCGGCAGCGCCCCGAAGACATTCTTCCCCTGGCCCTATACTTCTTGAACACCCTGCAGCCCAAGGTAGGGAGGCACTTTACCGGCTTCAGCCGCGGCGCTGAGAACCTGCTGCTGACTTATTCCTGGCCAGGCAACGTACGGGAGCTGCGTAACGTCATCGAACGCGCGATGATCCTGGAGCGCTCCGCCAAGCTGCAACCAGGTTCCCTGATCCTCGACCAGGCAGGCGCTGGCTCGACAGTAAGCCAGCCGGCAACGGTATCCGAGATCATGCCCCTGGAGCAGATGGAACGGGAGATGGTGACGCGCGCCATGCAGCTGACCGCCAACAACCAGACACGGGCCGCTGAGCTGCTGGGTGTTACCCGCGACCAACTCCGTTACCGCCTGAAGAAATTCGATATCGGCTAGAACTGGAACGTCCTTTGCACCAACCCGGGGTGAAGGGAGGGCGTTTATGCGTCTCCTTGTCCTCGACGGAAGTCGAGTCCTGCCTTCACTGGTTCGACGATTGGCTCCGGCGGGGCTCGAAGTAGAAGAGGCCTCGAGCTTCGAGAAGGCCGTCACCACATTGGTGGCCGACCCTCCTGACGCCGTCATTGCCAACATCGGTCCTTCCGAGCTCCCCTGGCAGGAGCTCAAGGACTTTTGCCAGAATCACAAGCCCAAGATACCCGTCCTGTTTGAATCCTGCATCTATCAGAGCCCCTACGATGCGGGCCTCGACGACCTGAATCACAGCTCCTTCTTTCTCAACAAGCCCTACTCGGCAGACGAGCTGCGCACCGCGATCCGGCTCCTCATCAAGTGGGTGGAGAAACGCGGATCCGAGTCACGGACCGGCTAGACCTGGCACACCCAGAACAGAATCTGCATATGTGAATGCTTCCGCAGCCTGCGGAATATTCCCCAGTACCCCCAGAGAATTGAGGGAATTTCCACAGTTGTCGGACCCTCGTCGCCACTTCATTCGAGCTTGTGCCGGGCCATCAGCCCAGTAGTCACCTCCCCTTCCCCGGCACAGACCAGGCCGACAGCGGTAAAGTCATAGAAAAGAAGGGCTTATGCAGTTCAAGAAGGGAGATCACGAGATCATGCTAAATGCTGGTGCGCCACTCCAAGACATGGCACACCCCTTGCTCAAAGAATGGGTGTGGGAGTAAATTCAGATAGACTCTACTCCGGAAAACCGGTTAACCGAGAAAGGAGAAACCCAATGAGAAACCGCATGCTGCTCATGGCAATCGCTGCGGTGTTGCTCGCTGCCCCGGTATGGGCCTACCACGATGGCGGCGTCGCTCACTGCAACGGCTGCCACACCATGCACAACAGCCAGGACTCGCTGCCAGTGAACTACAACGCAGCTGGCACCGGACCAGGCACTCCAGTAGGCACAGGCTGGCCGTTCCTGCTCACGTTCCAGGACAAGAGCGACGTCTGCCTCAACTGCCATCAGGGTTTGAACAATGGCTACAAAATCTGGGCTGACGACGTGTTGGTTCCCAACGCCCAGAAGGGTGGCGGCGACTACGTTTTCCTCGAGGAAGACAACATCAACGACGGTCACGGTGGCGCCACCAACCCGATCGAGGGTTACGCTGCCGGGCACAGCATCGTCTCGGCGATGATGGGTACGGTAGCCGATCCGATGAACACCACCGCTCCTGGCGGTGCTTACCCCTCTTCAGACCTGGGTTGCACCAGTTGTCACGATCCCCACGGTACTTCCAGCCACCGTCTGCTTTACCAGACCGGGCAACAGACGATCTCGGAGACCGGATTCACAATCGACTGGGATACAACACTGCTGGCAACCGGTATCGGGCTCTTTGGACCGGCAGAGTCCAACACCAACCACAACGTCTACAACGGCGGCGTCAGTGCTTGGTGTTCTGAGTGCCACGGCCTGTGGCACCAGAGCTCAGGCAGCAACATCCATCCGTCGGGCGAGAACCTCACCGCTCGTGTAGTCTCGATCTACAACCAGTACAGCGGTAGTGAAGACTGCTCAGGGCCTGGCAACACGGCGCCTTGCGGCACCGGGAGTTTCGCCACGGCCTATCTTGCCGAGGTACCGTTCCAGGATCCCGACATCACGGATACGAGCTCGACTTCTGGCCCCGATACGTCCAATAGCCGAGTCGTCTGCGTCAGTTGCCACCGGGCCCATGCATCGTCGGCCCGGGACTCCGGCCGCTGGGATTTCAACATCACGGGTCTGGACGAAGACGGCGTGGAGTCGGGCTCTTACGCGATTCCCAATCCCTTTAACGAATACCAGCGCTCCTTGTGCAACAAGTGCCACGCACAGGATGAGCTGGATGTTCTGGTTGACTTCTCAGGCGGCGGGAGCTAATTTTTCTCTGCCTGGCTAGGGTGCAATCGTAAAGACCATGAATGGCGCCTGGGGCTGGCCTCGGGCGCCTTTTTTCCTGCCCGATTCTTAGAGAGAGCTGCTAGATAAGGTCGTTCGAGCGGTACTTTGCAGAGCGCTGCAGGGGAAATTCGAGGGCCATTTGGAGCGCACGCCAGATGGGTGGATCGATGCGGTCGGGTCTCTTGATCGGGGTGCTGCTGTTATTCGTCAGTCCTCCTTCTGCTGCCGTCGACATCCGTGGATCCGCCATCGTTTTCGGTAGCACCACCGACAATCGGGGTCTCGAGAGTGACAATCTGGAACAGAAGTACAACGTCGATCTCTTCCAGCGCGTCTCACCGTATCTGAGTCTCCGATTCGGCTACAGCTACTACGACTTCAATACTCAGTTCCAGGCCGGTACCGATTTCTCGCGATTCAGCCAGATACCGCGGTTCGATATCCTCTACCAACGACCCAAATTCACGGCGAATCTCTCCTGGACTCAACAGGACACCGGCTCCACAGTCAGCGATTTCGAGTCCAATTCCCTGCGTGCCAGCCTGGGTTGGCGTCCCCTCGACAACCTTCGTCTCGCCTTGAACCTCCGCGACGAGCGCAATGTCGTAGATGAAGCGGTCTTCGGCCGTGAAACCGAGAATCGGTTTGTCGATTTCTCCGTCGGCTATGACCGAACCCATTGGAATACGAGCTACAGCTACCGGCGGAATTTGGTCGAGAATGTGGTTTCCGATCTCCGTTCCGACCAGCACCGTCACGAGTTCCAGCTCAATGGCGGCCGCAAGTTCCACCAGGATCGACTCAGGTTGAGCTTCGCCAGCTCGCTCAGCGATATCCAGAGGAAGACTCGGATCGGCGAAGACGCCGAGCCTGCGGAGCCAATCCCCCCCAGGCAGGGACTGTTTGCCGTCGATACCAGTCCCGAGATCGGTGAGCTCGATCCCAACCCTGGATTGATCGATGGTGACCGGGTCACCCCTGCTCCACCGGGCATCGATATCGGTGGAGCCAACACCTTTCGCAATATCGGTGTCGACCTGGGTCTAACGATTCAGACCACCCGTCTCGAGATCTATGTGGCCTCACCATCAGGGCCGGGCCTCGTTTGGCAGGTCTTCCACAGCCGAGACAACCTGGTCTGGGAAGGCCTGGAGGGTGTGACCTCGGAATGGGACTCGACCCGGCTACGCTACACCTTGCGTTTTCCTCGAATCGTCGATCGCTTCTTCAAGGCCGTCAACCTTTCGGTCAACGCCAACCCCGAAGTCCTGGTCACCGAGGTCCGGGCTCTCATTGACGTAAACGTCCAGCCGGGAGAAAGCGCCTTCGACACGACCTTCTACCGGATTTCCGGCGGCGCCGACTGGCGACCCCACAGTCGGGTCCGAGCCCGAGTGAACCTGGGTATCAACACCGACGACCAGGTCAGCGACGGCTTCGTACGACGCGACTTCACTGGCAAGTCCGCCCAGGCCGGGCTGGGTTTCGATCTGACCCGTCACTTGAATCTGGACTTCAACTACAACTACGACGACACCGAGAATCTGAGCCCACCGATCCTGCTGAGGACCAACATCAGTTATGGCACTCGGCTGACGTGGACCCCATTACCCACGGTCGATGCAGTGCTCTCCGCCCAGCAGAGAGAGGAATCGGAGAAGGGCCTGCTCTTGCAGTCCAACCGCAACCTGCGATTGCTGGTGTCTACCGACCTGTTGCCCGATCTACGCCTGGTATCGGATCTCTTTACCGACCGTCTCGAAGATCCGTTCTCGGGATTCGACCGGGACACCTATGGCATTCGTGAGAGCCTGATCGCGACGCCCTGGCGACGCTGGACCCTGACGGGTAGGGTGGCCTGGGAGCTCTTCGAGACGAGCGAAGGTGACCCTTTGCGAGACCGGGTGCAGCTCGACCTCAATACGGTGTGGAACGCCACGGCCTTTTGGTCCTTGTCGGGAATCTGGAGCTGGGTCGACAACGACGGCCAGGCCAATCTGCGCCAAATCTACAACGTTGCCTATACTCCCGGCCCCAAACTCAGTCTCTCCGGTTCCTATCAGAACTTCGAGACCGCCGACCGGAGAGTAACCGCCAATGCCGCGATCAGTGCCACATATCGTCTGAATCGGTACTTCCTCCTCTCTGGTAATATCTCGCGATCGCGGATCGACGAGGCTGCCGGGATCGTTGCCGAGATCTCCAGTGCCAGATTGGGCTTTCAGCTATCATTCTAGGGTGACGAGACATGATCAGAAAACACCATCTATTCCTGACCACCACTCTTGTTGTAGCCATCTCGGTGGGTCTCATCGGGTGCGCCAGCGGCGTTCCGTCGACCGAATTCACCAATCCACAATTCGATTTCTCCTTTGTCGACCGGGTCGCCGTCATCCCATTCGAGAACCTGACCAACGATCGGCAGGCGGGGCTGCGCGCCACCCGCTTGACCAACACTGAGCTTCTGGCAAGTCATTCGGTGGATGTCGTCGAGTTCGGCGAAGTCCAGGCCGCATTGCTCAAGATGCCCGGCGCGCAGTTCGGCAGGGTGGCCGTACCCAGCACCGAACAAGTGATCTCGCTGGGCCAGGAGCTGCAGGTTCAGGCACTGATCCTAGGGAATGTAACCCAATCCGAAACTCTGAGATCCGGAACGGTACTGATCCCCGTGGTGACCCTGGACATGCACATGGTCGAGACAGAAACCGGTGCTACCGTGTGGGCCGCCACCCATACTGAGAAGGGCAGCAGTATCGGTGCCAAGATTCTGGGCACCGGTGCCCAGCCCATCTCCGACGCCACTCGACGATGTGTACAGAGGATCCTCGAATCACTCGTCAAGTAGGGTGCTGAGATGGCTGGCTACTGGCTCGGTGTGATCTGTCGAGGACTGCTACCAGCGGTCCTGGCTGCGGCCATGGCTACCCATGCCGCCGCCTCGACCGTTGCCCTACTCCCGTTGCAGGATCGGGCCGGTAATCCCCAAGCCAGTCTCGAGGTCCAAGATGCCGTCGCAGCGGAGTTGATGCTCGGGGGCCAGACTCTGGTCGACCAGCAGAAGATCCGTGAGATCCTCCGACGCGCCCGCCTGCGCAACCCGGTCCAGGCCCCGCCCAGTGTCCTACAGCGCCTGGCCTCCGACCTCGAGGCGGATTGGCTTGTGTCTGTTACCGTCCATGTGGCGATCGATACGGAGACCCCGCGCCTGACTCTCTCGGGACGCCTCTATGGGTCGAACGAAGGAGAGCTGGCAGGTTCGGCGTTTCGCAGTGTTGCCGGACTCGATCGGCGGAGACTCCTCGGGGTGGGCGAGATTCACAGCCTGAGCGCCCTGACCCGATGGGTCGCCAAGGACTTCATCGCGGCCCTGATGTCCGTGGAGAGCACCGAGGGTCCGTCCGACCGGCCGCCTATCCCCAAGGATCAGGACACTCTGAGTACCATCGCCATGATCCCATTCTCCGGCCAGACTGGTCGCTCCTCGACCGCCAGCGCCGAAACGGTGACCGAGGTGGTCCAAATGGTGGCGCTACGCCGCGGGCTCCAGCTCGTCTCCCCCAATCGGGTGAGCGAGACACTGCGCCAGGCCAGGATCCGGTCCTGGGGTGGAGTCGAGGTCGAAGCCCGCGAGTTGCTCCGATCCCGCTACGGCGTGACAGCAATCCTGACTGGCTCGGTGGAACAATACAAGATCGGCACGGGACCTTTCGGGCCCGAAGCGCAGGTCGCCATCTCCATGCGATTGGTAGACGCGGTCAGCGGCACCTTGATTTGGTCAGGTGCCCTGGAACATGACACGGCCCGCCACCCCGGTGCTTTTGGATTGCGACGGGTCAATACCGTTGGCTCCCTGGCACTGAAACTGACCGAGAGACTGATCCAGGACATGATGTCCGATCTCGAGAGCGGATAACAAAATAAACGTGAGCAAGACCCGATGAAAAGTGCATTCCTGCCATTCCTGCTGGTCCTGACGGCACAGTCTCTGAGCTTCGGCGCCACGGCGACCACAGACAAAAGTGAACCGACCGGACGGATCCAGGCCTCGCCCGAGGCGATCGCCCTGATCAATGGGGAACCGGTCTACAACGAGGATCTGGAGCGAGTTCTGGGCGACATGCACACCGGCGCCGACCAGGGGCAGCGACGGAGCATCGACATCGACCGGCTCATGTTCCGTCTGGTCAACGACGCTCTGCTGGCCCAGGAGGCAAGGTACCTCGGATTCCACGAGGAACCGCCCCTGCCCGAGCAACTGCAGAGACGGCGGTTGGTTCTGGCGGTGGAGCAACTGGAGAGAACAGAGATCAGAGGGCGGGCAGAGCCCACCGACGAGGAGGTGCGCAAGGCGTTTGAAAGCGGCTACAGCACAGCGGTCTTTCACATCATCACGGTTTACGAGCGCGCCGATGCAGCAGCCGTACTCGAGCGGCTGCAGGAGGGTGCCGACTTCGAAGCGACGGCTCGCGAGACGTCCGTCGACCAGTACAGTGCCCGCGGAGGTGTGGTGGAGAGTATCGATCGCTTCAATCTTTCCAGAGAGGTCGCCGAAGTCCTGTTCCAGCTGCGCCCCGGCCAGGTGGCCGGGCCGATCCGGACCGGTCTGGGCTGGTCAATCGTCCGACTGGATTCCCAAGCTCCGGCAGATCCCGAGAGATTCTTGGATCGTCAGGCTTTCGTGCGCCGAGTCCAGCGAATGCGCAGTGAAGAGAAACTTCGAGACGAGCTCGCCGGAAACCTACGCGATTCCCATACAGTGGAGGTCCACTGGCCCATGGTGAACGCAGTCGGCTGTGAACAGCTCCCGGACGGGCGGTTGCAGCCGGTGGTCGACGATCCATCGGCGGTAGTCGCAAATGTCGACGAGATACCGATCACCATGGCTGCCTTTCTGGCTGCCCTGCGAGACGGCTGGAACGGTATCCGCAATACGGAGACCGCATTGGCGGCGAGGCCCGTTGTCCTGGATCGTCTGATCCGCAAGGCCCTGTGGGAGGCCGAGGCCGTCAAACGCGGGTTCGACAAGACCCCGAGCGTCGATCGAGCCGTCGCCGCTCTCGAGCGGCAGCGCATCGCCAAGCGCTACCTGACTGAGGTCGTAGCCAAGGGGATAACGATCGACGAAGAGGAGATCAAGGAATTCTACGAGCAGAATCTCGAGAGTTTTCGCAAGCCACCCAGATTCCGAGCCGGACAGATCACGGTCGAGTCCTCCGAGGCAGCCGAGCGACTGGTCGAGCAGCTGCGGCAGGGAGCCGATCTCGCTTGGTTGGCCCGGCAGCACTCCACAGACAGCTTCAAGAAAGCGGGTGGCGATCGCGGCTGGCTGGAGCCCACCAGCCCGTTGAACAGCCTCATTCAAGGACTCCCCGACGCGGAGCCCGGCGATGTTCTTGGTCCTTACGATCAAGAAGAATCGTGGGTGGTGTTGAAGATCGTGGATCGGCAGGAGCAGGGGATCTACACTCTGGACGAGGTTTCGGGCCGCATCCATTCCGCCCTTTACAGCCAGAAGTTTGGCGAAAAGCTCGAACAGCAGATTGATACCCTGCGCGCCAGATCGGAAATCTCGATCAACGACGAGGTCCTGGCCCGTTTGCAGATCTCCGGCGAGCAAGCCGCTCAGAAAGAACACTCTTTCGGGGACAGTCACCGATGAATAAGCTGAATTGGTTGATCGGCGGTCTGGTCTTGGTGGCCGGGTCCTCCCTGGCCTCTGCCCAGCTCAAGCAGGGAGCCCGTTTTGACAGGGGCACTTCCTGTGTCGACTGCCATCAGGAGGTAGGGACCGATGTCAGCCAGAAGCACTCGCCATTTGCTGAAGGTGACTGCACCATCTGCCACCGGCCTCACGGTTTGGTCGGCGCCCTGCGACTCCAGCAAGACGAAGTCGATCTCTGCCTGGGATGCCACGGGGATCTGCAATCCTCTCTCGAGGTGTCGCACCAGCATCCCGACGTGGAGACTTGCACCACCTGTCACGACCCTCACGGATCCGACCACGGCTCCCTTCTCAAGGTCGCGGAACCAGCGCTCTGCGAGTCCTGTCACTCCCCCGGCGATTTTCAATCGGCAGTGGTCCACGAGCCGGTCGGGGAATCGTGTGTGACCTGCCATCGCCCCCACGGTTCCGCCCAAGTCTCCTTGCTCACCGAAACCATGGAGAACCTCTGCGGCTCGTGCCATGACGACACCGGCGGTTTTGCCGAGTCGCACGGAGGAGCTTCGGTAGCTGGCGCCGCCTGTGGCAACTGCCATCCGCCCCACAGCGCCGCCAGCGAGCACCTGCTGAAAGCGACCGTACATCCGGTCTCCGATTGCGGTGACTGTCACGACACAGAAGGGAGCTTGGCGGCTCCAGCAGGCGGCTCCGAGCTCTGCCTGGACTGCCATGAGAGGCCCGATGGATCGGCGGTGGCATCCCACTCGCCGGTCGTCGACGGTGAATGTCTTCTCTGCCACAATCCGCACACTTCGGAAGTTGCCGCTCTCCTGAGCGTGCCGGAGCGGGACCTGTGTACTCAGTGTCACTCGAATATTGGCGAGGCAATCAGCGCCGCTTTCCCGCACGCCGCATTGTCCGATTGCTCGACCTGCCACGCTGGCCATGAATCGAGCTTTCCGAGACTTCTCGTCGCAGAGTCGCGAGAGATCTGCACGGATTGCCATTCCGATCCAACGCTCGACAGCTTGGCGCTCGTTCACGAGCCGGCAGCGGGGGAATGTGTGACCTGTCACGGACCCCACGGCACCGGTAGACCAGGATTGCTCGTGGACTCCCAGGACGCGCTCTGCGGGGAGTGCCACGGCAATGTGGGTCGCCGGTCCGGCCTGCCGGTTCTCCATGCCCCGGTTGCCACTGGTCAGTGCACCGGCTGCCACGAGGCCCACGCAGGTGCTGCCGCTTTGCTCAAAGCCGACGGACAGGATTTGTGCACCTCATGTCACGACTCCCTGATGTCCGCTACAGCAGACCTGACACAGCATGCACCCTTTGCGCTGGGAGGTTGCCAGGACTGCCACGAGGTCCATGGCTCCGAGGCTGACAATCTCCTGGTATCGCCCTCCGGGGAGCTTTGCCGGGAGTGTCACGACGTTCCCAGCACGGCCCCGACCGGGGGATCGCTTCACGAGCCCGCAGTGGACGCCTGCGAGAGCTGCCACCAGCCCCACGCGAGCGCCATCAAGCCCTTCCTGCAGGCACCGGTGAGACCCCTATGCTCCAGCTGCCATGTGGAGCTCGATGCCCAGTTGCGGTCGCAGACTGCTCACGCGGCGGCCGCAGAGCTGGATGGCTGTGTCTCCTGCCACGGACCGCATGCGAGTGCCCATCCCTCCCTGCTGCTCGAGCCGATCTCGACTACCTGCTTGAACTGTCACGACGGCGACTCTGCCCGGTTTTCGCAGAGCCATCTCGGCATACCGGCGTCTGCCATCAACTGCATCGGTTGTCACGATCCCCACGCGTCGCAAACGGCGGGTCTGATGCATCCCGAGACCCACTGGCCCTTTGCCGAGGGCGACTGCCTGGCCTGCCACCCGTCAACCCAAGGGAGCGAAGGAACGGAATGAGAGTCGCCACCCTATTGATTCTCGGCTGGCTGTTGTTGCCGGTGGCCGGTCGTTCCGATCTGCCCCCTGGTCACCAGATAGACGTGGGAGCCATCTGCCTGGACTGTCACGATCTGGATGGCGCCCTGGAAGCCCGCTTTCAGCATCTTCCTGTGCAACAGGGTCAATGTGACGATTGCCACAATCCCCACGTCTCCCGTTTCGCGGGGCTGCTTAATCAGCAGCCGGGGTCGCTTTGCATCACGTGTCACGGGCAGATCCGCAACGACCTGACCAAGACCGAAGTCCATCTACCCGTGGCGCAGGGGAAATGCACCTACTGTCACCTTCCCCATGGCGGCAACAACAGGGGACTTCTGGTGGAGCTGGGTGTCGAGCTTTGCGGCACCTGCCACACGGAGATCGCGGTCTGGAAGGAGAGGCGGAATCAGCACGCACCGTTTGCCCAGGGACGCTGCTCGACCTGCCACGAACCCCATTCGTCATCCGAGCCCTCCCTGCTTGTGGCGTCGTCTGCCAGGATATGCAGTGGGTGCCACCCAGCGGACGGCTCTCTTCGCGAAGCCCACTCAGGGTATCCCGTAGCAAGGGCGGATTGCGCCCAGTGTCACGATCCCCACAGCTCGGCGCGCGACGGCCTGTTCAGGGAAACCGTGCATGCTCCCTTTGCGAGCGGCGTCTGCACCACCTGCCATCTCGGACCCGACTCCCGGGACCCCTTTGCCTTGGTTTCCACCATCGATCAGCTTTGCGGCAAGTGCCACGGAGACCAGGTGACGGAATCACTCCAGGCGCCCTTTCCCCACGTTCCCGCAGGTGGCGGACAATGCACCGAATGCCACAACCCCCATAGCGGTGTTGGCTCGGGAATGCTGAAGACCGATTCCGACAGGCTGTGTGTCAGTTGTCACAACCCCGGTGGCGCCCTGTCGGGAGAGGGGGGTCGCTATGTGACTCACACTGGAGACATGGATTGCACCATCTGCCATCAGGCTCACGGCGGCGAGCGACCCCTTCTCTTTGCCGACAACACCGTCGACCTCTGCGGCTCGTGCCATACGCACGAGCACGGGTTCACTCACCCCCTGGGTGAAGACGTCCGGGACCCGCGGAACGGCGTGCCTATGACCTGCCGCTCCTGTCATGGAATTCATCACGCTCCCGGGGAGAGATACCTCCACGGTGCCGATCAGAAGGAGCTCTGTCTGGGTTGCCACAAGGAGATCGGATCCCGATGATGATGAGAAGAGGTCTTGTGGTCCTCGTCGTAAGTCTTGGCTCGACATTGTGTTTTGGTGCCGGTCCTCCACGGGTCTTGACCTGGGCCGACACACTGCAGGGTTCTGCGGATCTGCCTTTGCGGTGGCCAACCGCAGTCGCTGCCGCTTCCAACGAGGAACTGGCGATAGTGGACGCGTACGATCCCCGACTCCTACGCTTCCGCAAAGTAGGGGTCTCCTGGCAGGTTTCCGATGTGATCTCGCTGGCCGGACATGCCGCGGATCTCGTCTACGACGGCAGTGCCTATGTGGCAAGTCTGCGGACTGTGAAAGAGCTCGTGGCCTTTGCGGGCGACCCCCTCGAAGAGCGCCGAATCAACTTGCCACCCAACGTTGTGCCGGGTTCCTTGGCCGTCTCTGCAGCGGGGGGCTACTTGCTCTTCGACCTACGGGGCCAACGGGTCCTCAGGCTGAACAGGAACGGACAGGTTCAGCAGCAGGTGGCCGTCGGAGCACATGTGACGGCCCTGGTCGAGGAGAGCTCGGGTGGGTTCCTGGCCGCGGTCGCGGATCGAGGCCAGGTGCGCCGCTACAACGCCAACTGGCGAGCTACCGAGACCTGGGATCTCCCTGGAGCTGCTCCGGTGCCCGCCTGGCCGGTGGGCCTGGCTGTCGATACCACCGGTAGCACCTATGTCGTGGACCGGCATTCGGGACGGATTCTGGTTCTGGCGAGACGAGGATCGGTTGCGGGCATCGGGGCCAACCAGGGATGGGAACCGGGTCTGCTCCTTTTCCCCAGCGGCATTGCCATCCTACCCAACGGTCTGCTGGTGGTGGCGGATGAGGGAGGTGGCCGTGCCCAGCTCTTTCGACGCAGCGACCGGGGAAGCACTCCATGAGGCTTTCTGGTTGCGGGGCAATCCCTCGATGCCTCGTCGCCCTGCTCCTCTTGCTCCCTGCGGGAATCCAGGCGGAATCTCCCGAGTTCTTCGAGCAGTTCGCCTTGCCGAGCTCGGTAGAAGGCATCGGTTTTCCCAGAGCGGTCGTCGCCGACCTCCACACCACGGAGATCTTCGTCTGCGACACACGCGTGGGCCGGATCCTGGTATTCGGCAATGACGGTTTCTTCAACTACGAGATTCCTGGCGGCCGGGTCTTTTCGACACCCATGGACCTGGCGGTGGATCCAGACGGGTATCTGCTCCTGATCGCCAGTCGAAAGGGAGTCCGGATGCTCATGGAG
>Ga0255053_10000918_pt1 | contig 16168 bp, 15 predicted proteins | sample JV7_2_22_MG_FD_188635 | JGI IMG/M metagenome (GOLD analysis project Ga0255053, IMG submission 188635) | Seawater microbial communities from Jervis Inlet, British Columbia, Canada - JV7_2_22 | ecosystem: Environmental > Aquatic > Marine > Inlet | place: Canada: British Columbia | collected...
TCGGGAGAGCAGGATCGACAGGAGGTCCTCGAGCCCGTCCCTGTCGCCGGCGACGATCTTTTCGGTGAGCGCCTTCTCCGAAGGGACCGCGGCGCCGCTTTGCTCGGCGGGGGTCTCTTTCTTTGTCGTCGTGTCGGCGAAATGCTCGATGAACACCTCCAGCGGCGGAATTGCCCCCTCCGCCCCCCGGTTATAGATCAGGTCGAGGCAGACCCGGCGGTCCTCCTCCGGAATCTTCGCCAGGGGGAGGACCTTCGCGGCGTCGATGATGGCGGCGGTCAGCCCCGCCTCGACGGCCTCGTTGAGAAACACCGAGTTGAGGATCCGGCGGGAGACCGGGGACAGCCCGAAGGAGACGTTGCTCACCCCCAAAAGCGTGAAAACGCCCGGCAGTTCCTCCCTCGTGCGGCGGACGGCTTCGATCGTCTCCGCCGCCGCGTCCCGGAGGGACGGGTCCCCCGAGCCGATCGTGAAGGTCAGCATGTCGAAAAGCAGGTCTTGCGGGCGCAGCCCATGCGTGCGGACCGCCAGGTCGTAGATCGCCTTTGCCGTGGAAAGCTTCTCGTCGGCCGTCATCGCCATTCCACGTTCGTTGATGGTCAGGGCCACCACGGCCGCGCCGTGTTTCTTTGCCAGCCCGCAGATCCGCTCGAGGTTCTTCCCGCCGTCCTCCAGGTTGATGGAGTTTATGAGGCATTTCCCCGGGTGGATCCTGAGTGCCTCCTCGATGCAGTCGGGCGAGGTCGAGTCGATCACGGTGGGGACGCGGACGGACTGGGCGAACAGGCGGGTCAGGGCCGAAAGGTCCACCTTCTCGTCCCTCCCCGCGTAGGCTGTGCAGAGATCCAGGGCGTGGGCTCCGTCCTCCTCCTGTTGCAGGGCGATCGCAAGCGCCCCTTCGTAATCGTCCGCGAGGAGACGCTCGCGGAATTGGCGCGACCCGTTGGCGTTCGCCCGCTCCCCGATGAGAAACGGTGGAATCTCCTGTTGGATCTCCACGGCCTGGTAGAGGCTTCCCAGGGACGGTTTTCCCTGCGGAGAGCGCGGGGCGGGGCGCACGGAAGACAGGCCTTTCGCCAGACATCGGATGTGCTCCGGGGTCGACCCGCAGCAGCCTCCGACGATGCTTACCCCCTCCTCCGCCACAAACGCCACAAGCTCCGCGGCGAACTGCTCCGGAGCGAGGGGGTAGACCGTCTTTCCCCCGACGACCTGTGGCATGCCGGCATTGGGGATGCTGGAGATCCGGCCCGGCCAGGTACCTCCCAGATACCGGATGTGGGACTTCATCCCCTCCGGTCCGGTGGCGCAGTTCAAGCCCAGGGAGAAGACGGGGAAGGGTTCGATGGCAGCGGCGGCCGCGGCCACGTCCGTTCCGACCAGCATGGTGCCCGAACTCTCGATCGTGAGGGACACCATGACGGGGATCTCCCTGCCGAGCCGTTCCAGCTCCTCGAAACAGCTCACGAGGGCGATCTTCACCTGCAGGAGGTCCTGGCACGTCTCGAACACGAGGAGGTCCACCCCCGCCTCGGCGAGCGCGCGGACCTGCAAGGCAAACGCCTGGGACATCTCCCCGAGGGGGATGTGCCCCAGCGAAGGCAGCTTCGTCGTCGGTCCGATGGATCCCGCGACGTATCCCCGTCCGCCGTGCCCCGCGATGGTGGCCCGGGCGATTTCCACGGCGGTGCGGTTGATCTCCTCCACACGGTTTTCCAGTCCGTACTCGGCGAGGACGACGGAGTTGGCGCCGAAGGTGTTCGTTTCAAGCACCATCGCTCCGGCGGCAAGGAACGACGCGTGCAGTTCCGCGATGGCCTCGGGAGCCGAGAGGTTCAGATATTCGTTGCATCCTTCGTTCTTCCCCCAGGCCGACGCCGGCAGGGAAAGGTTCTGCAGGTTCGACCCGCACGCGCCGTCGAAGATGAGAACGGTTTCGTCGAACAGTCCCACCGGTGCCCCCTTCTGCGTTTCCGGTTCCCCGGAACAAGGAATCAAATAAGTGCCCTATACTACAAGGGAAAAGCCGCAATGTCAAACCGCCGCCCTTTTGGCTTGACTTGCGGGAAGATTTCCTGTTAATTAAGGATCTGGATCTGTATACGGTATACAGTCGGTATTTTTCGCTTCAAGACCATACTGTTCGGATATTGTCGGCAGTCCGTACTCCTGGCAGGCGCAGTCCCGCTGTGAGATAATCGTCTTCCCGCTGATTTCGCGCCGCCCGATGTTTTCGTAGCGTAACCGGGGGCCGGAAAACGGAAAAGAGTAGTCGCCAGCAGGTTTGCCGGTTTCCCGGATTGCTTGTGAAGGGGGTATCACAACCATCGAAAGGGGGTTTGCGGCATGGCAAAAGTCGCGGAAAGGATGACCATGAAGGAAAAACTTTTCGAGAAGATTGCGGCGCATCGTCCTCGCACAATCAAGCTCAACAAGGAATTAGGGAACATCGTCATTGACCAGGTGACGATCGCCCAGGCGATCGGCGGTGCCCGGGGAATCCGCTCCCTGGTGACCGACATCTCCTACCTTGACCCCGAGGAGGGGATCCGTTTCCGGGGGAAGACCATTCCCGAAACGTTTGCGGCCCTTCCCAAGGTGCCAGGCTCCGAGTATCCGTTCGTCGAGGGATTTTTTTACTTCCTGATGACCGGCGACGTTCCGACGATGGAGCAGACCCTGGCGGTCGTCGAGGATTTCAAGACCCGTGCCGGGGTACCCCAGTATGTCTTCGATGTCCTGCGGGCGATGCCCCGCGACACCCACCCGATGACGATGTTCTCCGCCGCCATCCTCGCCATGCAGCGCGAATCGGTCTTCGCCAAGCGGTATGCGGAGGGAATGTCGAAGATGGACTACTGGGACCCGACGTACGAGGACGCCTGCAACCTGATGGCGAAGCTCCCGGCGATCGGCGCGTATATCTACCGGATCAAGTACAAGGGCGATACTCCGATCGCCCCGGATCCGAAGCTTGACCTGGGCGGCAACTTCGCCCACATGATGGGCATCGGCAAGCCGTACGACGACGTGGCCCGGATGTACTTCTGCCTCCACTCCGACCACGAGTCGGGCAACGTCTCGGCCCACACCGGCCACCTGGTCGCCTCGGCCCTGTCCGACGCCTACTACGCCTATTCCGCCGCGATCAACGGGTTGGCGGGCCCGCTCCACGGCCTGGCGAACCAGGAGGTGCTGGGGTGGTGCCAGGGCGTGTTCAACAAGCTGGGCGGCAAGCTTCCCACAGAGGAGGAGCTCAAGAAGTTCCTGTGGGACACCCTGAAAAGCGGGCAGGTCATCCCCGGGTACGGTCACGCGGTTCTGCGCAAGACCGACCCGCGGTACGTCTCCCAGATGGAGTTCTGCCTGAAGAACCTGCCGGACTATCCGCTCTTCAAGCTGGTCAACCTGATCTACAAGGTGGCCCCGGGCGTGCTCATGGAGCACGGCAAGGCGAAAAACCCCTGGCCGAACGTCGACGCCCAGTCCGGCGTCATCCAGTGGTACTACGGCGTTGTGGAATACGACTTCTACACCGTGCTCTTCGGTATCGGCCGTGCCCTGGGGGTCCTGGCCAACATCACCTGGGACCGTGCCCTGGGCTACGCGATCGAGCGTCCGAAGTCGGTCACTACGGACATGCTCGAGAAGTGGGCTGCGGAGGGTGGCAGGAAGCTTAGCTGACAGTTCTTGGTTCGCACATGCGAGGGAGCACCGCCGGGGGAAAGAGTCGCCCCCGGCGGTGCTTTTATTTTCCGGGGGGGACCGTCCCGGGGATCCCCGGCTACAGGACGGCACGGAAGGGTAATGTTTCGGAAAATGCTCTAGATTTTATTCCGGAAAATCGGGAACCCGGGGGGAGGGCTCCCTGTCTACCTCGTCAGGGTGCTGCCTGAGCCGCACTCCCTGCAGGCGCCGATGACGTGCAGGTCGAGGGAGTTTACCTTGGAGATCTCGCTTTCCTCGTTCCACTGGAGTTCCTTGAGGCACTGCGGGAGCGGAAGGTCGAGGACCGACTGGCAATTCGTGCAGTGGAAATGGGCATGGGGCGGGCACTTTCCCTCGAACCTCGAGGAGGTTTCGCTGTTTGTGCGGATCTCATGGGCCAATCCCTGCTCCCGGAGGAAATTGAGGTTGCGGTACACCGTCCCGAGGCTTATGTTGGGAAGGATCTTGCGTGCTTCGTGGTAGATCGATTCCGCGGTCGGGTGGAATCCTCCTTTACGGAGGATTTCCAGAATAACCGCGCGCTGTTTGGTGTTTCTGGACTTTTTTACCTTTTGTTCCATTATTACGTATCGTATTTATTAAGGGGAATAATGTCAAGGAGATTGAACCGCGGAAGGGATTGGGTTATATAGGATTGATACTCTTGATGGAGGTACCTCTTTCGATGTCGTACCCGGGAATCGGTTCCCCAGTCGTTGCGGCTGCGTCCGGCATATTCGACACCGGCGTATTCCAGCACATCCTGCTTGCCGGCCCGATCGTCAAGCTTGTGCTCCTGATGCTCATCGTGTTTTCCGTCGTCTCCTGGGCCATTATTTTCCTCAAGTTCAGGTTTTTCAAGGGGGTAGAAAGGAACCAGATTGAATTCGCCAAGGCCTTCGCCGAGGGGAAAAACCTCGCCGCCCTGTATGAGCAGGCGGAAAAATCGGAGCGGACCCCGCTTACCGAGGTGTTCCGGACGGGGTATCTCGAGCTGATGCGGATCCAGCGCGGCAGGTCTGGCGAGCCTGCGGCGACGGCCGGCCGCACCGGTGCTCTCCCCCTGGATAACGTGGAGCGGGCGATGAGGAAGGCGACCAACGAGGAGGTCGCGCTCATGGAGACGTACCTCCCCTTTCTGGCGACGACGGGGAGCGCGACGCCCTTCATCGGGCTGTTCGGGACCGTCTGGGGGATCATGAATGCCTTTTCGGGCATCGCCATGACGGGAAGCGCCACGCTCTCCACGGTCGCCCCGGGGATCGCCGAGGCGCTGGTCGCGACCGCCGCGGGGCTGGCCGCCGCGATCCCGTCGGTCATGGCGTACAATTTCTTTCTGAACCGGGTGCGGGCGATCGCCACCAGGCTCGACAGTTTCTCGATCGAGTTCGTGAACTTCCTCGAGCGCAACCTGGAGAAGGGTTAGCCTGATGGCATTTAACAGCGGAAACGGAAGCGACCGCCGATTGATGGCCGACATCAACATCGTCCCCCTCGTCGACGTGATGCTCGTGCTCCTTATCATCTTCATGGTTACCGCTCCGATGCTCACCCAGGGCGTGGATGTCAACCTGCCGCAAGCAAACGCCAAGTCGTTGCGGTCCGAAGAGGAACGACTCGTGATCACCGTGGACAGGAACAGCAGGATCTTCGTCGGGAAGCAGCCGATGGAGTTCAACCGGCTGAGCGAAACCCTGAAGGCGATCGTCGCGCGGCGCACGGACCGGCATGTCTATTTCCGCGCCGACCGTGCCGTCCCGTACGGGTTCGTCGTAAAGGTCATCGCGGAGGTCCGCAACGCCGGGATTGAAAAACTCGGAATGGTCACGGAACCCCTTGAGCGTTGAGCCGCGGGGGCGCCACGGGCATGCGGACGGTCCCCCTCGCGTTTACCCCAATGGAGCAAATCTTCCGCAAAATGATCGCCGTTTCGGTGGTGGTCCACGTGGCTGCCCTGGGTATTTTCGCGTTATGGGCGGGTTTTTACTCCCCTCCCTCCCGGTTCCTCTCCGTGACCGTGGTCGACCTGGTCGGAGGAGAGGCGTTCGCCCCACCGCCCCGGGAGCGCGCGAGGCCGGTCGAGGAACCGGCTCCCCCACCCCCGGAAAAATCCGCGAAGGAGGAGAAGGAACCGGAGGCTCCTCCCCCGGTGACGGTGAAGGCAAAGGAGAAAAGCAAAGCAAAGGATGCGCCGGACGCCGTGGCTCTCGCCAAGAGTCTCCGGGAAATACGCGAGAAGAGGGCTTCCGAAGAACGGCTCCGGGAGGCGGTGGTGGCAATCCGGCGGGAGAAGGCCGCCCGCAAGGCGATCCGGCAGATCGGCGAGCGCGTCGGACGCAGGATAGACCTGTCTTCCGTGCAGCCCGCTCCGAAAAGCGCTCCCCCGTCCCCGACGGCCGGGCTGCCTGGCGCGACCGGCACCGCCCGGGTTCCCCCGGAACACCTCGCCTACTTCCGGAAGCTGGACGAGAAGATCCGGTCGAACTGGACCGTGCCCGCGCTCACGGCGGGAGAGAGGGAAAACCTCATGGTGAGGCTTCGAATCGTCATCGAGCAGGACGGCCGTGTGTCGCAGGTGCGGATGGAGAAAACCTCCGGCAACACCTACTTCGACGATTCCGTGCGCCGTGCCATCAACAAGGCGAGCCCGCTCCCCGTCCCTCCCGAGCAGCTGCGCGGGGGGGAGGACCACTACGAGGTCGGATTCCGTTTCTACGGGGCAGGAGGGGGTTCGTGATCCGTTCCGCAGGTACGCTTTTTCTTTCCCTTCTGCTTCTCCTCGTCCCTTCCGTTTCCGGGGCCGTCCTGTACATCGACATCAACGCGCCCGGGGGGAAACGCATGCCGATCTCCCTCCCGGACTTCGTCGTAACGGGAGGGGACGCATCCCTTGCCCGTGACCTCCCCGGGGTGATCGGGGGGGATCTCGCGATGACGTCGCTTTTCGATGTGATCTCGCGCCAGGCCTATCTGGAGCGGATCGTACCGGAGCACTTCCTTGCGAGACCGCTCTCCTTTCCCGACTGGAAGATGATCGGGGCAGAGGCCGTGGTGATCGGGAAGGTGGAGGTCCGGGGGGACCAGATGACGGTGGAGATGCGCCTCTACGATGCCACCCTGGGAAACATGATGGCGGGCAAGAAATTCTCCGGCCCCGTGCGCCGGTTCCGGAGGATGGCGCACAAGTTCTCCAACGAGGTGCTTTACGCGTTCACGGGAGTCCGGGGGATCTTTGATACCGAGATCGCCTTCTCCGCGAGGCCGGAAAAGGGGAGGGGAAAGGAGATCTACGTCATCGGGCTCGACGGGAGGGAACTGCGGCAGGTGACCGACAACCGGAGTTTCAACCTCTTTCCCCGCTGGTCGCCGGATGCGAAATTGCTTGCCTATACCTCCTACCGGACGGGAGTCCCGCAGATCTACATGCGGAACCTTGCCGGCGGGACGGACCGTCTCGTGGTGCAGCACGGAAACTCGAAATCTCCCGGATCGTTCTCCCCTTCGGGCGACTTCCTGTACGCTACCTTGAGCGTGGGAGGAAACTCCGACATCTACCGGGTATCGCTTACCGGTTCCGCCGTGCGGAAGGTCGTAGGCGGATGGGGGATCGAGGTCTCTCCCTCGGTCTCCGCCGACGGGAAGAGGGTCGCCTTCGTGTCCGACCGGGGCGGCTCGCCCCAGATCTACGTCAAGGATATCGGTTCTTCGGACGAGAGGCGCGTCTCCCAGGCGGGGTCCTACTCCACCTCGCCCTCCTGGTCCCCCGCGGGCGACATGATCGCCTTCACCTCCCTTGCAAAGGGCAGGTACGCGATCTACACGGTTCGCCCCGACGGGTCGGACCAGCGTCTCGTGATCTCGGACAACGGAAGTTGCATCGATCCGTCCTTCTCCCCGGACGGCCGGTATCTGGTTTACACTCTCCAAAAAAGTGGCTATTCTGAGTTGAAAATCGGTTCCGTGGACGGACGGTGGCAAAGGGGGCTTTTCAGGGGGTTGCCAGCCGTGGGTTCTCCCTCGTGGTCCCCCCGGCAGTGACCGCGTTCGACGGGATCGGGCAAGAGACGTGCGAGCCAACATAAGCTTTGAGGAGGAAGAGATGAGAGGTCCGATAGGCGGGAAGCGGGTTCTGGGAGCGTTGTCGGTACTTCTTCTGCTGTTTGCCGTGGGATGCGGAAAGAAGGAAATGGTGAAATCGACCGACACCGCCCCGGGGATGGCATCTCCCCCCGGCGAGACGCAGGCCGGGATGCAGGAGGAGATCGTCTCCGAGACCCTTCCGCAGCAGACGGCGATGGCCGAGGCGGAAGCGGGCGTGGCGGTGACCATGGAGAAACCGTCCGAGTTTTCCGATATCCATTTCGATTACGACAAATCGTACATCCGGGAGGACGACAGGGCCACTCTCCGGGAGGTTGCCGACTACCTGAAGGCGAACCCGGCGGCGTCGATCCTCATCGAGGGACACTGCGACGAGCGCGGGACCGCCGAGTACAACATTGCGCTGGGCGAGCGCCGCGCCGAGAGCACCAAGAGCTATCTCGTATCCCTCGGGGTCAAGCCCGGCGCCCTCTCCACGGTCAGCTTCGGAGAGGAGAAACCTCTGGATCCCGGCCACAGCGAAGCAGCGTGGGCGAAGAACCGCCGGGCCCACTTCGTGCGGAAGTAGGAAGGCGATGAGCGGCAAGATGTTTGCCCGGCTGGTGTGCCTTGCTCTCCTGGGCGCGGCGGTGGCGGGATGTGCCGTGGCCGATACCGGCGCGTTCGTCCGCCTCCAGGAGGACATGGAGGCCCTGAAGGCGGAGGTCGCCGCCATCGAGAAGTCGGTGCCTGCGCCCGGCATGGCGGATCAGGGCGAAATGGCCTCCCTTCGGAGGAACATGGCGGACCTTGCATCGGACAACGACCGGATCAAGTCGGACCTTCTTGCCGTCATCACCCGTACAGACGAGACGAAGCTGGAGATGCAGAGGGAGGTGAGCCGCCTCAACGGGACCACCGTCGAACAGGGGGAGGTGATCCGGGAGATGCAGGCGAAGGTCGCCCGGCTCGAGGAGGGGGTGGAAAAAGGCCCCACTTTGCCGCCGCCCGCGACCGTGCCCCCGAAGGTGTCGGTGGATGAGCTTTCGACTCCCGAGGAGATGTACGATTACGCGTTGGGACTGATCAAGAACGGGGACACCAGGAAGGGGCGGGAGGTCCTGAACACCTTCGCCGCGAAATACCCCGACCACCGGCTCATGCAGAACGTCTTTTACTGGAAGGGAGAAACCTTCTACGCGGAAAAGGATTACGAGAGCGCCATCCTCTCGTTCCAGGACGTGGTCGACAAATACGCGGGGGGGGAGAAGGCTCCCGACGCGATGCTCAAGCAGGGTCTCTCCTTTCAGGCGCTGAAAGACAAGAGGAACGCTCGCATTCTCTACGAGCTTCTCCTGTCCAAGTATCCGAAATCCCCGGCGGCCGGGAAGGCGCGGCAGAAGCTCGCCGAACTCAAATGATCGGACCTGCGGCAATCCCGGAGGACTAAGAACAGGGACGTTCCTAAGAACTTTGGTACCCCATCCTGCGTCTGCTGTGTCCTGCATACGTCTCGTCGCGAGGGTGACCGGGCCTCGGCTCCGCCGCCTCCCCCATCCGCAGCGGTATACCGCTGCTCCGGGGGACTTCGTCGGAGGGGGACTTCGTTCGTGGCTCGCCGTGCGATGACCCCACACGGCTGCGCACCGGCCTCCAAGGGGCCATTCCCTCAGATCCCGGCATTCGAGTGCCGCTGCATCCCCGCCGGCTTCGTTGCCCTCCCTCGCCGTACCGCAGTGGGTACGCCTCGGTCTGGCGCCTCGCCGGTCGGGGCGCATCGACCCTCTCGGTGCACGGCCTCTTCCGGAACGGACCCCTGGATGCCGGGCGGGACTTTCCGCGAACATTGGAGCGTAGCAGAGTGGAATTCCCCGCGAGCCAGGGTCCTCGGTTGAGTATCGCCCCCTTGCAAGGGCGCGGGGACCGGCTTCGCGTCCGAGGTCGCCGCTCCCGGGAGCGCCTGTGGTACCTTTAGACGATGCGCGTCCTGGGAATCGAAAGCTCGTGTGACGACACCGCCGCAGCTGTGTACGATTCCTCGAAGGGACTGTTGGCCAACGTCATCTCCTCCCAGGTCCCCGTCCACAGCCTGTATGGCGGCGTCGTCCCCGAACTTGCCTCGCGGGAGCATATCCGGCATGTCGTCCCCGTGGTCGAGCGGGCGCTGTCCGACGCGGGTTCGGGGCGGGAGGAGATCGACGGCGTGGCGGTCACGGCGGGCCCCGGTCTCATCGGGTCCCTCCTGGTGGGCCTGTGTTTCGCCAAATCGCTGGCGTATTCGTGGGGGAAGCCCCTGTACGGGGCCGATCATCTCGAGGCTCACATCTTCTCCATCTTTCTGGAGAGGGCAGTGGATTTTCCCTATCTCGCCCTCCTCGTATCCGGCGGGCATACTTCCCTGTTCCGGGTATCGGGGTGGGATGGGGTCTCCTTTCTCGGCGGGACCTTGGACGACGCGGGGGGGGAAGCGTTCGACAAGGCGGCGAAGTTCCTGGGGCTCGGGTATCCCGGGGGGGCGGCCATCGACAGAATCGCGCAAAGGGGCGACCCCGGTCGGTTCTCCTTCCCCCGGGCCTGGCTTGGCCCAGACTCTTCCGACTTCTCCTTTTCGGGCTTGAAGACGTCCCTCCGGGTCCTCCTCTCCACCCCGGAAGGCAAGGGGGGGCGCATCGAGGATATTGCCGCCTCGTTCCAGGAAGCGGTCGTCGACGTGCTGGTGAGGAAGACCCTGGAGGCGGCCAGGCGCGAGGGGGTCCTCCGCGTCGTACTGGCCGGGGGGGTTGCCGCCAACTCCCGACTGCGCAGCAAGGTCGAGGAGGAGGGAGGCAGCGCAGGGATCGCGGTCTATCTTCCCTCGAAAGCCCTGTGCACGGACAATGCGGCGATGGTGGCGCTCCTGGGAGAGCGCCGCTTGTCGGCCGGCCGGGTCTGCGGGCTGGACCTTAACGCATATGCCGCCTCTCGATTTTCCCGCTGACCATCCCCGCCGCCTCCTGGCGGACCTGGGCATTTCCCCCAGCAAGAGGCTTGGCCAGAACTTCCTCCACGATCGAAACGTTGCCCGCAAGATCGTGGCGGTGGGCCAGGCGATGGGGCCTCCGTTTCTCGAGATCGGACCGGGACTCGGCGCACTGACCTCTCTCCTGGCAGCACAGGATGCGGAGACGGTGGCGGTGGAGGTTGACCGGCGGCTGGCGGGATATCTGCGGGATCGGTATTCCGGTTCGGCCGTCGAGGTGATCGAGGGGGACTTTCTCTCCGCACCGGAAGGCGAGTGGAGGAGACGCTTCCCCCGGGGAGGCAGCGTCGTGGGAAACCTGCCGTATTCCCTCTCCTCCCCGATCGTTCTGCGGCTGATTACGCTTCGGGAGGTGTTCCCCCGGGCGGTGATCATGCTGCAGAAGGAGATGGCCGCAAGGCTTTTAGCACCCCCCGGCGGGAAGGAGTACGGCACCCTGTCGGTGTACCTCTCGGTCCTGGCCGATGCCGGCCTGGAATTTTCCGTCGGGAGAGCCTGTTTTACGCCGGCCCCCGAAGTCGATTCCACCGTCGTCTCGATCCGGTTCCGGCCCGGCATTCCCGACATGCTCGTCCGGAACCTCCAGACGGTCGTGCGCACCTCGTTCGCCCGGAGGCGAAAGAAACTCCGGAACGCCCCCGTCCCGTTCCTTCCCGGGGGGACGAAAGAGTGGTGCGACCTTCTGTTTCGGGCGGGGATCGACCCGTCCGCGCGCGCCGAGACGGTCCCGCCGGAAATGTATCTCCTGCTCGCCCGCGCCATCCCTTTCGAAGAAACGGGAGGATAAGCACCAAGCCTGCGGCCCGAAAACGGTGGAGTCCCCCGTTAATACCCGGAATTCTTCCGTTTTTTCCTTATCCGATCGAAGGTGTGTCCCGCCATCGTCTCCCGGATAGGATCCCTTCCTGCGGGGTGTTGCCTGATTCGGCCCGGCAAGAAGTTCCGGATGTACGGAAAAATCTGAATTCGTTTGGGCATATTTTCCCAAAATTGAAATTTCTGATAATTCCACGCCCGGTAAATTTGCTGATTTTGAAACGGTTTTTTATCTACGGAAATGGCATGCCAATTGCTCAAAGCGAAAGCCATCAGGTAACGACCTGACATATGCCAAACAAATCTGCGGGGAGAAACGGGGGGACTATGAGGAAAACTGAATTTCGCATGTTCTCGATCTTGGCTTTGAAACGGTTTTTTATCTACGGCATTGGCCTGCCAATTGCTGGAAACGAAAACGATCACGCAACGAACCGGCATATGCCAAACAAATCCACATGGGGAGAAACGGAGGGGGCTATGAGGAAATTTGGCTTTCGCATGTTCTCGATCTTGGCACTGGTCTTATTTACCGGAACCGCATTGGCGGGAAACTACGAATCGGCCCCGGAACGTGCGGGCAACAACGTCCCACCAAGCGGAACGCTGTCCAACGGAGTGGAAACCGTCCTCTGCCCCGATATCGCAATCATGCCACCGTTACGATCCGGCGAGCTTGGCTATGTCCATTCCGTGGAATTCGCCGATTCCGTCTACGCTGTCGCAAGCGGAACGTCGAAATATTCGCCGGAGGCACTTCCCCCGGAGTGGATGGCCACCGCCTCTAGCTGGTGGAAGCACGTTAAGGTGAAGGAAACCGCAACGATCCATATATCCCCCGCAACGGAACCCCTTCGCTCGACAGGGGAAGCGGGTCCCACGAGCGCAGGCCGCCACAAGGTCCGTCTCCTGTCACCGACCGGCCAGGAAATCGATCTGGAGCAAGCCGGGCTGACCGGAAAATCGTGCAGTCCTTCGCTCCTTTTCCGGGCTTCGCTCGAATATCGAAAGAGAACCGGAAATCCCGATGCGAAACTCGTGTATCCCTACAAGGTGCGAAAGGCGACCCACAATCTGGGAGATTCGATCCGCGTGAAGTTGCAGATGGCCAAAAGGTTTGCCGAACGCGCTGACAAAATCACAGACATGATCGCCAGGGCCGAACAGTTGGGAGCCGCAACGTGCCAGCAGAAGGAGCTTGCCCTGGCAAAATACGAGCTTTCCCGCGCACGCCAGTTGGTAACCGACATTCACATTGACACCGAGGAAACGGAAGCATCATTCGCAAAAGCGGAATTGTCCGCCGGCAACATCCTGGGCATGCATCGATTTGCCTCGATCCAGGGGGATGGGGGTATGTGCAACTGACGGGAAAGGGTCGGGCATCGCACTATCCAAGAAAAGCTCCTCACACATCGATGTGTGAGGAGCTTTGAGGAAAAGGGGGGAAAGGGATGGAGAATTACACAATTATTAGGCCTCGTTACAGAATTTGGTTCCTTACGATGGCGATTGGTGTGGGAATGATGCTCCCGACGGTTGGGACATCCCATGCGGGTTCGAAGGTCTGGGATTCCCTTCTTTCCGGTGCGAGATCCGAGTCCGGGAATCGCAATAAAAGAGGTATGGAGGAGAGGAAAATGGCGGTGGAGAGCGCCCGGGAAGCTTTCGAAAAGGCAAAAGAGGCCGGAGCGGAAAATACCTCACCGTACGCGTATTACATGGCGCAGGAATACCTTACCCTGGCGCAGGATGAATTGAAGGAGGGGGACGTGATCGGGGTCCACAGGTTCTCCTCGGAATCGGAACAGTTCTCCGCCCTCGCGATCCGGAAATCCTCGGGAGGTAGAAAATGAGGGGCCGACTTTTCTTCTTTCTATGCATATTTTTCCTATCCGCAGCCCTTGCCCCGGGCTGCGTCAAGCGGCAGACCACAGCGGGGGTAGTGGACTGGGAGGAGAATATCGCCACCATGATCGTAAAGGCCGAGAAGTTGGGCGCCCGTGAGTGTTCTCCGCGAGAACTCGCTCGTGCGAAAGTCCTGCTGGAGTCCGCCATCCACGAGAGGGAGGAGAAAACCTACCCTCCCTCCTGGAGCGGGCCAAAGCTCGTCGAGGCGGAGCAGATGGTCCATGAGCTCCTCGGGAAGAGGATGACGGCACAGGAATCGGGATTCCCCTTCGGCTGCTAACACCGGAAAGGGTAACCGGAACGCTGTATTCCGATCCCGGGGGGGCACGGCGGTCCGGAGAGTCCGTGCCCCCTTTCGACCCTTTCGGGGCCCTTCCCCCTCCCGCTCCGTGGAATCCCGAAGTGTCCGGTCCCGCTTTGACGTTGAAGATCGGGTGAGGGTCCCCGGGAATCCCCGGGGAAATGTTGTGGACTTTTACGGCTTCCGGCGAATAAAATCAACCGGACATGACCTCCCAAAAAGTACCCAGGTATATCGGCATCGAAGGACCGATCGGTGTGGGAAAGACCTCCCTCGCCAAACTCCTGGCCCAGAAATTCGGCGCCCGCCTCTTCAAGGAGGAGGTAGCGAACAATCCGTTTCTCGAACGGTTTTACGAGAACCGCCGCAAGTACGCCTTCCAGACGCAGCTTTATTTCCTCCTCTCCCGGTATCGCCAGCAGAGGGAGCTTGCCCAGGGGAACCTGTTCGAAAAGGGAGTCGTCTCCGACTACGTGCTGGCAAAGGACAAGATTTTTGCCTACCTGAATCTCGAGGAGGACGAGATCTCCCTTTACGAGATGGTCTACAAGCTGCTCGTCCCGACGGTTCCCCGGCAGGATCTGGTCATCTACCTGCAGGCCCGCCCGGAGGTGCTCCTGGCGCGGATCCGCAAGCGCGGCGTGGAGTACGAGCGGAACATTTCCCTTGACTACCTCCGGATGCTGGGTGATGCTTATAACGAGTATTTTTTCCACTATAACGAGACTCCGCTCCTGGTGGTGAACACGAGCGAGATCGATTTTGTGGAAAGTCCCCGCGACCTTGAACATCTCGTAAGGGAAGTCAAGAGTGTAAAACGGGGGACGCAACACTACATACCGCTGGGATCCAGGTAAGGGCGGACCAAGACGGGATCGAAAGGAAGCGCGGGGGATCTGTCCCCTCGGAAGCCCCCGCAGGCCGAGTCGATTGTGGCAGCCTTCCGGAAGCGGTTCCGGAAGGCTTTTTTCATTTGGGGAAACGGGAGGAAAAGTGAAAAAAGGGGCTGACAAGGTAACCATCCTCGATTTTGCACGGTGGAAGGAAAAGGGCGAGAGGATCGTGATGATCACCGCCTACGACGTTCTCTTCGCACGGATCTTCGACGAAGTCGGCATCGACTCGATCCTCGTGGGCGACTCCCTCGGGCAGGTGGTGCTCGGCCTTCCGAACACCCTCGGGGTGACGATGGAGGATATGGTGCGGCATACGGGAGCGGCGGCGCGCGGGACGAAGCGGGCGTTCCTGATTGCGGACATGCCGTTCCTCTCCTACCAGCCGGGTCCGGAAGAGGCGATCCGCAACGCGGGGCGACTCATCCAGGCGGGGGCGGAAGGGGTCAAGCTCGAAGGGGGGAGAAACGTGGAGAACACCATCCGGGCGATCGTCCGGTGCGACATCCCGGTGATGGGGCACGTGGGGCTTACTCCCCAGTCGGTCCACCGGATGGGAGGGTACAGGGTGCAGGGGAAGGAGGAGGCCCAGCGGCAGCAGCTTCGGGACGACGCGCGGGCGGTGGAGGAGGCCGGCGCTTTTGCGGTGGTCCTCGAGGGGATGCCCACCGACCTCGCAGGGGAGATCACGGAGGAGCTTACCGTCCCTACGATCGGCATCGGCGCCGGGCCCCGCTGCGACGGGCAGATTCTTGTGATGCATGACCTCCTGGGCCTGTTCGAGGAGTTCCGGCCGAAGTTCGTAAAGAGGTTCGGGGAGTTGAAAAGACCGGTGCGGGACGCCATCCGGGCGTACGCCGACGAGGTGCGGCGCGGGAAGTTCCCGGGGAAGGAGCACTCGTTCTGATGGAGATCCTCCGCCGCCCGAGGGAGATGCAGGCGTGGGCCGATTTTCAGCGCGCGCCCGGCCGGAGGGTCGGGCTCGTCCCCACGATGGGGGACCTGCACGAGGGGCACGTAAGTCTCGTGCGGATCGCCCGGGAGCAGGGGTGCGACGTGGTGGCCGCGACGATCTTCGTCAACCCGACCCAGTTCGGGCCGGGGGAGGATTACGAGAGATACCCGCGGGACGAGGAGCGCGACCTCTTAATCCTCAAGGGCGCAGGGACGGCGGCGGTCTATCTCCCCGGTGTGCACGACATGTACCCGGAGGGGTACCAGACGTTCGTGGAGGCGGGGGAAGTCTCCCGGGAGTTGTGCGGTGCGGCGCGCCCCGGTCATTTCAGGGGGGTTGCAACGGTGGTGGCGAAGCTATTTCACGTCGGCAAACCCCACGTGGCGGTCTTCGGGGAGAAGGATTACCAGCAGCTGGCCGTTATCCGGAGAATGGTCCGGGATCTGGACCTGGATGTCGAGGTCGTGGCGGCGCCGACCGTCCGG